>Ga0070741_10000882_pt1 | contig 99795 bp, 83 predicted proteins | sample Coa_R1_4_FD_66440 | JGI IMG/M metagenome (GOLD analysis project Ga0070741, IMG submission 66440) | Surface soil microbial communities from Centralia Pennsylvania, which are recovering from an underground coalmine fire - Coalmine... | ecosystem: Environmental > Terrestrial > Soil > Unclassified ... | reverse complement strand
GTCACGTGTTACTCACCCGGTCGCCACTGTACTCATGGATTGCTCCACTTTCTCGTTCGACTTGCATGTGTTAGGCACGCCGCCAGCGTTGATTCTGAGCCAGGATCAAACTCTCGTTTGAAACCTGATGTCTGCCGACGGGTAGTAGGCAGACTGCCAACTCCATCGCTCGAAAGGATGTGTTGGCGACCACGTGACCCTCTTGCGAAGATCCGTGGCCTATCTTGTGAGATCGCTCGGATTTTCACCCGAACAGTTCTCTCACGACTGGCACGTTCAACCTATTGTCAAAGACCGAACCGCATTCCGCCTGAGCGGCGCGTATTCAGTCCAGAACAGAGACACACAAGTGCGGCTCTGCCTGTCCTCGAAAGTCTAAAGTTACTGTCCGCGCTCGACACCTGTCAACCCATTGCAATCACAGGATTTCCACCTGTTTTGCACAACCTTGGGGAGCTTTGCTCGTGGAGCGACGGGCGACCTCGCCCGTCAAACCGCTGACTTTAGAGCGCAACAGAACGCATCTTCCGTTTGGCTCAAGCGCACGAATACAGCTTTCGGCACGAGCCGAGGCGGAAGATTCTTAACCTAATGAAAGATCCTTTGGAGGTTCTTGCGATTGACGCCTAAACCCTTCGAGGAGCGCTGTCCCCGAATATAGCCTCGTGGCCGAGGCGATTTTCTTAAGCTATAAATAATAGATGCCGGACAAGCGACGAGAGATTCGGATAAAATGCCCGGCCAGCCACTCTTTCCTCTCGTGTTCTAGTTTTATACCACTGTCTCTCGATTCGCGCAAGGACATGTTTACTGAGTTGAGTCATGGGCAAGCTCCTACACTGCAAACGCGAATGCATATCTACCCTTGGGAAAACGGATCTGTGGCCACCACGCCGAGTGGGCGCCTTTTGCGGCAGCCGTCCTCAAGAGAAATAGCGTGCACTTGTCGTCCGGTACAAGGCGAGCTTCACCTCCCGTCAGAATGCCCTGCGTTTCACCACGATTGGCCTCTAGTCCTCGTTCTCGATCCACGTACACGTACCCTGTTTTCTGTTTGTGAATCAACGCAAATTGCCTAATGGACTCGGCGACTGCGATCGGATTCCAAACTCGTTATGCTCGACGGCGAAATCGTAGGGCGCCATGTCTCCCCAGGGCTTGGCAACGCAAAGGCGGTGCTCGGCGGCTCGGGCCATAAAACAGGCCTCGGCCCATTCGCCCCGCGCTTTGGGGTGAGGGATATCTGGATTCATAAGTTTGTTGAATAAAAAAGCGGCCCCGGACGGGGCCGCACTAAAAGCTATTTAACTCTATTATCATTATAGCAAATGGCATAGGGTAAATGTGACACGGTTTCGAAGAATATATTTGGCTTTATTCCATGAAGATGGCGGAAATTGCGCGATTTTGGGAGCTTGACAAGGCGCGTTCCGAATCGGGAAAAGGCGGGCAGGTGCGGGGAAATTTCCCGATTCAGGAAGGATTTCAACAGCTTTGGCAAGCGCCACAGGGTTGTTTCGGCAGCTATTAAGGATGCGAGCCAAACGCCCGATTATCCGTCGCTCATGAATTCGCGACGTGCGCGCGGCTCGCCAAGATCCTCGCTCGGCGAGAAGAAAAAGCGCCCCTCTCAGGATGACATGTTGGTTGGGGAAGGATGACATGATGCAAGTTTTTCTTCTTCCCACCCTTCGGAAACCGCGAAGGGTGGGGCAGCCAAACTTCCCCACCCGCCGGACAAATGCATTGATCCTTCGACTACGCTCAGGATGACAATTCTCAGGCTATGTCAGACAGATGTCGTATAATGTCTGACATGTCCTCACACCGCATCACGATCCGTGTTCCGGAGGCACTGGGGCAGCGTCTGTCCAGCCGGTCGCGAATCAAGGGACAGACCGAATCGGAACTGGTGAGAGAAGCGCTGGAGAATTATCTCGGTCAATCCAAAGAAGAACGGTCAGCCTACGAACTGGCGCAAGAGGCCGGACTGATCGGAAGCGTAAAGCGTGCGCCCAAAGACCTCAGCACCAATCGCCGCCACTTTAACGGATTCGGAAAACGTAAGTGAGGCGAGTACTGGTCGATACCGGCCCGCTGGTCGCCATCCTTTCAAAATCTGACGAACATCACGAGAAGTGCGTTGAAGCGCTTCGCAGCCTACCTGGGCCTCTGTTCTCCTGCTGGCCGGTCATTACCGAGGCGGCGTGGTTGTTGCGCAAGAGTTCCCGGGCCGTTCAACAACTTCTGCGAAGTCTCGACAGCGGTTTTGTGGAGTTGCTTCCATTGGGCAATCCGGATGCGAGTGGGCTGGCGGACATTATGAAGGAATATGCCAGCCTGCGGCCGCAGCTTGCAGATGCCGCACTGGTGTATTTGGCCGATAGAGATGGTATCGACACCATCTTAACGCTCGACAGGCGAGATTTTTCTGTGTATCGCTCTGCACGGAAACGGGCATTCCGCATTCTGCCCGAGGCATAGAGCTTATATCTCTCTGCTATCTGTCGTCCCGAGCGGAGTCGAGGGACCCCATGCTTCCCGATACCATGCAGAGGCGTGAGGAGGAGTTCTCTGCAGAGAATCCGTGGTGAGAATTCCTGGACGCACCGGTTGAAGCTGCGGGCAAGCACGAGGTCCTTCAGCTTGAGTCGCAAGCGACTCGGGCTGCTCCGCTCAGGATGACAATGGTGGAGGGAAGATCGGCGCGTGCGGCGGATTGATCGTTGGGCGCGGCCCGGAAGGGGCCGGCATCAAGCAGATTCCGCGGGCGAGGGCGCCCGCGCCACACAAGCTTTCTCATGTTTCGCAAGAGCGGCGAAATATGGGGCAGCCAAACTTCCCCACCCTAACGTCGCAAAGTGCGCTGCGTTAGGATGGGGCACCCGGCGTACCCAGCACTGACGTGCTGGGCTAAATTATTTCGCTTCTGCGCAGCTTGCGCGGGCGAGGGCGCCCGCGCCACACCATCGCGCGAAGCGTAAGTAGTTGTACTTCAAGGCGTTGAGGGAGGTGAAGGTTGAGGAGCGCTGGATCCGCGGTTGAGACTTGGCAGGCGAAAAATTTCCCCGTCTGCGAATAAACCGGCTGCATCCAAGAAGCCCAACGGTAGAGTTAGCGAAAGTTCTTGACAAGGCTCGGGGCTGGGCTAACAATACCCGCAATTTCCGGCATTTCGCGTCCGCCGTGGGCGCGAGCATCCGGGTTTATGAATTCAATCCCGCCGTCGCAAGCTCCCGAGAAGAGACCCCCGATGAATCAGTGTAAGCACCCTCGCGTGCAGATCGTCTCGCGCGATGAAGAGTCGGAATTCGTGGAATGTCTGGAGTGCGGTGACATCTTCGAATCCAGCGAATTCAAGGACATGAACATCGAAGAGACGAAGCTGAACGAAGACGCCTAGCCTTTATTTCAATGCCAATCCGGCTTCAGCGGAGAAGTCCATGGGGGCGAAATCGCGCGCCAGGAATTTGGGATAAGCCGCGGCGGCGATCATGGCTGCATTGTCGGTGGAAAGCGGCCGCGAAGGGAAGAACACCGGTAAGCCTTGCATGGCGGCCTCCTGCTCGAATCGCTGGCGCAGCTCGTTGTTGGCGGCGACTCCTCCCGTAACGAATAAAGTTGCGATGTCGTAGGCGCGTGCGGCCGCGAGCGTTTTCTGCACCAGGTCGTCGACCATGGCGCGCTGGAATGAAGCCACGAGATCGAGGGTTTGGCGATCGCAATTGGCGAGATAGTCGTCGAGCTTGGGTTTGGCAACCGCGGAAAGAGCGCGACGGCGCGTTTCGACAGAGCTTTGCAGGTTGTGAGTTTCGACATAACGCAAGACCGCTGTTTTGATTCCGCTGTAGGAGAAATCGAAGCGGAGGTTGGGATCAGCGTGCGCTTTATCCTTGCGATCGGGATGCTTGATCTGCGATGGCGCGAAGTTCACGGCTTTGGGATTGCCATGGCCGGAAAGCTTGTCGATGATGGGGCCTCCGGGATATCCGAGGGCGAGGAGCTTGGCCACTTTGTCGAATGCTTCTCCGGCGGCGTCGTCGCGAGTGTGGCCGATGTTGCGGTAAGACCAGGAGTCGGCACGCTGCTCGGCTAAATAAAGATGCGTATGGCCGCCGGAGACGACGAGGGCGAGCACGGGAAAAGTGAGATCGTGATTTCCCTTCTGGCGCTCCTCGAGAAGAACGGCGTGGATGTGACCTTCAAGGTGATTGACGGCGATGAGCGGCTTGTCGAGAGCAAAGGCAAGAGCCTTGGCGTAGCTGATGCCGACCAGCAGCGCGCCGGCGAGTCCGGGACCTTGCGTGACCGCGAGAGCATCGACGGACTCGTAGGTTCGCGAGGCGTCGGCGAGAGCTTTGCGCACAACGGGAACGATGGCCTTAAGGTGTTCGCGAGAAGCGAGCTCGGGAACGACTCCGCCATAAGGCTGGTGCGTGGCGATCTGCGAGAAGACGACGTTGGAGACGATTTGCTCGCCGGAGCGGACGACGGCGGCGGCGGTTTCGTCGCAGGAGCTTTCAATGCCGAGAATATAGGCGTCAGGCATGGTCAGTGAGTTCGGGCTAATAGGGTTTGATTCGGATCGATGAGAATGCGTCGCGTGCCGGCGGGAGCGGTGATGTGAAATGGGGTCTCAGGGCCGTCGGCGAAGACGCGAGCGAGAAACGTGACCTTGCTGCCACGGGATGCGTAGAGCGGAACCGGAGTGACGAGATCCTGGGGCGCGTCTTTTTGTAGGATGGCGCCGGAAATGGAGGTCGAGCCTTCTTTATCGGCATATTTAACGTTGCGAAGTTCGAAGCGCGGGATCGCCGTGCCGTTGACCCATCCGTCGTAAAACCAGTCAAGTGATTTGCGGCCTTCGTAGCGCAATGTGGGCGGAAGTTCTTCCTGGAAGACCTGCAGCATATCGCGGCTGGTGATCGATTTTCCCTGATATTTATCGCGCATGCGGCGCAGGGCGCGGATAAAAGGCTCGTTCTCAGGGTCGGAATCTTTGCGCGGCGGCTCGGCGTCGCGCATCATGGTGCGAAGCATGTGAAACAGCCACGTGCCGCGGCCATAGCTGATAGCGACATAGCCTTCGGGAAATTGGGAGCAGGAGAGGCGGGCACCCAGGGTGACGGGGCCGTCTTCCATCAGCGCAACATCGGATTTGTTTTTCTTCAGAAGGTCGTCGCGATATCTGGCCAAGACTTCGTGGAAGGCACGAGGATCGTGGGTTTCGAGCAGCATGAACGCGCTGTAATTCGCCAGGCCTTCGGAAATCCATTGATCACGATAATCGTTCCAGGTGACCAGGTCGCCCCACCATTGGTGCGCGGTTTCGTGCGCCACGATGGAACTGGTCAGAATCTTTTCGACGGGATCCATATGCAGCGCGGAAATCTCATCGACTGTCAGAAAAGAGTAGCTGGAAAGAAAGACAAGCCCCGGCCAGCCTTGACTGAGTGGACCAGGCATTTGGGTCAGGGCCAGTTCGCTTAGAGGATAAGGTCCGAAGCGGCGGGAGTAAAAGTCGAGCGCCTGGGCTGCGGCGTTAGCGACCATCTCGATATTTCGCGCCGGTGACGGAGGGGCGGACGGAATAATGACCGAGGGTGTAGGGGCGACTCCAGGAGGCGGTGGCGCGGTGACCATGGCGCGATCCTCAGCCTCGGGGAATCCGCGTTCTACACCGCGGGTGCCGTAAGCATCAACAACCACGTCGCCGACGTGTACCGTCGCACGACGATACTTGCCGAGGTTGAATCCGGCAAAGGGAATGGGGCGCTCAGAAACCCAGCGGCTGACTTGCTCGGCGAGTTCTATGGCTGGCGCGTTGGAGGACGCGTTGGGCGGCGCCGCCTCCACGGGCTTGCCGGTCGCGACCAAGGTCCAATCCTGCGGATAGTGGAATTCTAGATCGAAGTTGGTCATCGCCAGACCACGGTTGGGATACCAGATTCCGCGCGCCCCGACATAGAGGAGGCCGGCTCCGGCTTCGGAAAGGACGTCCCCACCGTAGACAAAACGCAGCTTGATGTTCTGACCAGTTCGCGTAGGCCATGGGAAAACTACGGCGACCAGATCGTTTCCGCGACGGGCGAGCTGAGAGCCTTCGATGGCTGGATTGTGAATAAACTCGAGCGGCTGGCCATCAGCTTCGACGCGCTTGATGACCAACGCCCGAGCCAGTTCGAACAAAATTGCGCGCTGTCCGCCCTGGCGGATTTGCAAGTCAAGTACGGCGTCGGCCTGAATTGTGGTGGGCGGACGAATGTCGGCGCGAACTTTGCAGGAGAGGATGTCAACGGTATTGGCTCGGCCTTCTTCGCTGGCGATTGCGTTGGCGGTCTCGGTGCTCTTGTTTCTAGGCAGAAACGAAAAGGAAGTCCAAACGTCGTAGTAACTGTTCGTTTCTACGTTGCGCAATTGCGCGGCCCAAACCTGCTCAGGAGCGTTTGAATCGAAGTAAACGTCGAAAGCTCCTTTGGTCCGGCCCTGGAAACGGGCATGAAGAAAGCGATCATTTCCCGCTTCGGGCGAAGCGCCACGCGTGTTACTGGTGGGCGGCAGGAATTTGGCGAAACTCATAAAGAGCCGGAGAGCATCGGCGCGAGATAAAGTGCGCACCGCTTCGCCCCAATGCGAGACAAAATCGGCTGCGTTGTCGGCAGGATTGAGAAAAGGATGCAAATCAGCAAAGGTCTCATCGTTGAAACGGAAGTAGGCGCTGAAGAATCTTTCTTCCAGAATGGTGGCGCCGGTCTGCAACATCATGGAGGCGCGTTCCACCTGGTTGGGAGGGGTGAGAAGAATTTCACCGTCTCCTTCGAAGAAAGCACCGGTGATTTTTCCTGCTACATCGGTGGTAAAACCGATGACACCATCGTCGAGGGTGATATGGAAGGCAGCGCGGTCGATCTCGGCGTCGCGGATGTGGAAGATTCGCGCGGTATCCAGGCCGGTATTTCCCAATTGAAAGAAGAGATCCTCAGCGGATTTTGGCGGCCCGGTCGCAGCGGTTTGCATGGCGTTGGACTGGGCGAAGACGAAAGTTGCCAGTAGCAGGAGAACTACGCCTGCAAAGGAAAGAGCGCGGCTGATGGCAATTACCTTGGTCACCTACGCTTGGAGTTGCCCCTGCTTCTAGAATGCGCCTGAATGCGCCTACGTGTCACGCTACTCCTATTATCCGCGTTTCTTGCCAACGCTGCCGGGCTTTGGGCCGAGGTGATTCACCTCAAGAACGGGCGAACCATCTGGGCAGAGCACGTTCGGGAGAAGGGCTCGCAAATCGAATATGACGTCGGCGATGACAGTTATGCCATTCCCAAATCGCTGGTGGACAAGATCGAGGCGGGCGGTGTCTCGCCGCAATCTTTGGGTAGCGGCAAGGACACACACGATCTGCCGGCATTTGTGCCTGCCGATAACATTGCCCAGAATTCCGCGATATTGACGAAAGTGGTCCACGACGGTCAGGTGGACGAGTCACAACTGTTTGCACTAGAGCAGGCGGGGAATGCACAGGCCGCGGCGGCCGGATATTTTGTTGCCGGCAAGTACGAATTTGATCACGGAAACCTGCCGAAGTCCCGAACGTATCTCGAGAGCGCGTTGCGCCTCGATGGCCAGAATGCGAGCGTCCTGAATTACTACGCGGTGCTTCTCGCAAAGACGGGTCATGCGACCGAAGCATTGCAGTATTCCGAGCGAGCGGTTCGCGAATCGCCGAACTCACCGGATTCGCTAACTGTTCTGGGCTACGTGCAATATGCGGCGGACCACGAGCAGGAAGCCATAAAGACATGGAAGCATGCGCTGGAACTGCGGCCCGATTCTGCGGTGCAGGCGATGCTGGCGAAAGCCGAACGGGATGTCACGGTACAGAGCAGCTACTCAGAACGGGAGAGTAGCCATTTCACGTTGCACTACGAAGGCCAGCAAAGCTCGGAATCTCTGCGGGGCCAAATTCTCGCGACTCTGGATTCAGAGTATGACGAGCTAGTTCGCGAGTTGGGGATCGCGCCACGCAATAATATTGCCGTAGTGCTCTACACGAGCCAAACTTTTTTTGATGTGACACAGGCACCATCGTGGACCGGCGCAGTCAACGATGGGAAGTTGCGGATTCCGGTGCAGGGTATGACCTCTGTGACGCCGGAGTTGGCGCGAGTTCTAAAGCACGAACTGGCACACTCCTTCATCAATCAACTGTCAGGAGGACGATGTCCGCAGTGGCTGAATGAAGGGATCGCCCAGCTTGTCGAACCAAAACCGCTTGCCGGTGGAAGCCGTTTAGCGCAGATTTACAAGGCGCAGCAAGAAATACCCCTCAATATGCTGGAAGGCGGGTTTATGAATTTTTCCACGGCACAAGCGACCCTGGCCTATGCGGAATCGCTGGCAGCGGTGCAATACATCAATGAGACCAACGGCATGAGTGACTTACAGCGCATCTTAGAAAAGTTAGGGGAAGGCAGTTCCCTGGAGGCTGCGTTGCGCGCTGTATTGCATAGCGATTATCGGGAACTAGAACAGGAAATAGCAGAGTACCTGCTCAAAAAATACGGCTAGTAAACCATAGTCTTAGGGATCTAGAGCAACTCCCCGAGGGCGCCTACCATCCAATTTTGGCCAGAGACAAGGGCTTGTATGTCGGGTCGTCCTTTCTCCATCACATCTTCTTTGCCAAGTTCAATGGACGGTATTGGGGCAGGTACTCAGGGCGTAGCACAAGTAGTGACCGCTGGATGTGTCAGCGATTACGGGGCTTTACCCTCGTTTCTTGTGGTCGGACCTCCGAGAACCGGCACAAGTTGGTTGCACCAAGTTCTTAGAGACCATGTGCGCCTGCCCAAACCGACCAAAGAAACGCGCTTTTTCGACAAGTACTTTGAGCACGGACTCCGCTGGTATTTGGCGAAGTACGAGGGCGCGGCGAATGGAGCCCCAGTCGGGGAGATTGCGCCCACCTATTTCGCTTCCTTGAGCGCGAGAGAACGAATCGCGCTGACACTACCCAAGGCCAAGATTGTTTGCTGTTTCCGTAATCCGGTCGAGCGGGTGATCTCGCTTTACCGGCTAAAGCGTGCCTACGGCATGATCCCGTGGAGCTTCGAAGAGGCCTTAGATAAGGATCCAGAACTGGTCGACACCAGCATGTACGCCACGCACCTGAAATCGTGGCTGGAGACGGTAGGTCCGGAACGGGTGCTGGTCACTTTATACGACGATTTGCGGGTTGACCCACAGTCCTACGTAGACAAGGTGGCAGACTTCATCGGGCTGCGGCGATTTACCTTGCTGCCTTCCCAGAGCCGGCCGATCAACGATTCCGCGCCCCTCACAGAACCTCGTAGTTACTTCCGCACGCGTAGTGCGTTGGCGCTGGCTGAAAAGCTAAAGGCACGGCGTCTCGACGGCGTGGTGGCCCTTTTCAGAAACTCGCCGCTGATGAAGCTGCTGTTAAGCGGTGGTCCTGCATTCCGGGAAATCTCGCGAGACGTGGTGGCTAGACTCTATGAGCAATTCCGTCCGGAAGTTGAAGAACTCGAAATCCTGCTTGACCGCGATCTATCCGGCTGGAAATCGGCGAATGCCGTAGCGGAATCCGTACATACCGCCGTCTAACCTCTTCCCGTGGCCGATTTAGCGCTTGACCGGCACTGTGCTCGGCTGAAAGAATCCCTACCTCAGGGGCACTTGGGAGCACAAATGGGGCGATTACGTGTACTAGGGTCGGCTGTCGGGGTGTCAGCGCTTGCCGCGATGATCGCGGTCTACCCGTCTGTCGCGAATGCTCAAAAGTCACTTGATAACGCCGGCCCGGGAACGCCGTTCAACGGGTTACCAAGCGCAATCGACAGCGTGCATCGCGGTGCAACGCTGCGGGTCTCGGTATGGAGCGAAGGCAAGTCGCATCTCGATCGACAGGCTCTGGCCAAACTCCATTGCGACTACCCGCAAGCAACGCTTTACCAAACCACAAGAGCAGACTCTCAGACACTTTTCCTCGATTTGCCTATCGGCAAGTATGACCTGGAAATCAGCGCGGTGGGATATATAAGCACCAAGCAACAGGTCGACATCAACGAAGTTACCGACGATAAACATCTCGATATCCTGCTGAAGCGCGACCCGATGGCAATTGATATTGATCCGAGCGGCACGGCGGATGCGCTGATGTCGGAGAAGGCCAGCAAGGAAACTCGCAACGCGGTAAAGGCGTTCAAAGCGGGGAACTGGAAAGAAGGGCAGAAGCATCTGCAAGCTGCATACAAGATGGCGCCGGACAGCTCGCGCGTGAATTTCCTTCTCGGATACCAGTCGTATCAACAGAAGAAGTTTGAGGAGGCACGAAATTACCTGGAACGTGCAACGGCGCTCGATGGCAACAATGCTCAGGCGCTGGGTCTGCTGGGGCGCGTGCAGTTATTGCTGGGAGACACCGCGAAATCTAAAGTGACCTTGGAGCGAACGGTCGAGGTGAATCCGGCGGATTGGCTTTCTCAAACCTTCCTGGCAGATGCATGTTTCCGAGCCAAAGATTACGAAAAAGCGCGCGAGCATGCCGCGCTGGCGATGGAAAATGGTAAAACCGAAGCGGCATCGGCACAGTTGATCCTGGGGGAAGCGGAAGCTAATCTTGGCCAAATTCCTGAAGCACTGAAATCGTTCGAGGCCTACCTCCAGACGAAGCCGGACGATACCACTGCGAAGCAAGTCCAGGGATATATCACGCAATTAAAAGATGAGCAATCCAACCCTGCAGCCCCGGTGCTGACGTTTGCCGATACTGCGGTTCCGCAAGGTCTGCTGCAAGATTCCGAACCGCAATTAGCAAGCGCGTGGCAGCCGCCAGGAGTTGACGAAGCCAAGCCCAGTGTGGCGCCTGGAGTGGGTTGCCCCACAGAAGACGTGCTAAAGCGCACCGGCGAAAACGTGGAGCGATTGGTCGAGAACGTCGGCCGATTCGCAGCGATCGAAGACATGCTGCACGAGCGACTCGACGCTGCCGGCAATGCCACGAGCCGGGAGACGAGAAAGTTTGATTATGCGGCAAATATCTCGCAAGCCACACCGGGATACCTGGCACTCGATGAGTACCGGACGGAGCGATATGCGCTGGACAGCGTCCCGGATGAAATTGTGACTTCGGGGTTTCCCGCACTGGCGCTGATTTTCCATCCCAGCATGCAAGGCAATTACGAGATGGTCTGCGAGGGCTTGGGAGAGTGGCGCGGGCAGGCAACCTGGCTGATGCACTTCCGACAGCGCGAAGATATGCCGAGCCGGATCCAGAGCCTGCGCGAAGCGGGGATGAGTTATCCCGTCAATCTGAAAGGACGGGCGTGGATTACCGCAGACAAGTTTCAGATCATTCGGCTGGAATCGGAACTGGTGAAACCGATGAAGGAAGTCCGGTTCATGGTGCAGCACTCGATCGCCGAATATGGGCCGGTGCAGTTTCAGAAGAAAAAAGTCGAGATCTGGCTGCCGAAGAGCGCGGAAGTTTACCTGGACTTCCGTCGTCACAAATATTACCGCCGGCACAGTTTCGATCATTACATGCTGTTTTCTGTGGAATCCGAGCAAAAGGACAAGCAGGCCAGGCGGGAACCGCACGGGCCGGAGTCGACTACCCCCCGACGACGCCGGTTCTGGCTAGGATAAGAGCTCCGAAAAGCGTTTGTAATCGCGGCAGTTCCGTGATACTTTCCCCGCGTTCGAAGCACCATGCGATCGTTATTCAATCTCGCCCGACGCCGGCCCGAACCAGTACGCCAACCGGTGCATGCCGACGTTCCAGAATTGCAGGACGCTAATGTTGCAGCCATCTATTATGGGCGGCGTATGGGCGGAGATTTTTACGATTTTCTGCGGGTAAGCCCCAGCCGGCTGTTGTTTGGACTGCTCGATGTGGCGGGTCCGATGGACGCCAACCGCGAGATTGTTGCCGCGGCGCAAAGCACGTTCCGCCAAGCAGGGTGCCAGTTGTTTGCGGAAGAGGATGGGAATCCGGCCGAAGCGATGATCGAGCTGTGCCTGCAAGTCAACCGCAGCATCATGAAAGCCGCTGGACGGGTGCACGCCTGTCCGGTGTTCGCCGGCTGTTATGACGAGAGCGTCGGCACGGTGGTGTATTTTAACGCTGGCCACACGCCGGGCTTGGTGCGCGATGGCGGCGGAGTGAGCGAGTTGCCTGCGACTGGACTACCGCTCGGCCTGTTTTCGCATACGACCTGCGATGCCTCGACGGTGTTTCTGCAGCCGGGAGCGGCGTTGCTGCTGGTTTCGCGGGGAATCGTAGAGGCGAAATGCGGCGGCCAGGAATTGGGGCTGGATGGCATCAAAAAAGGGTTTGAGGCCGCGAGCGCGACCAATTCGAAGGAACTTTGTCAGGGAGTTCTGCAACGGGTGCAGGAATTCATGTGCTCGCCACCCCGACACGACGATGTAACGGCGCTGGCACTGTGTCGAAACACGGCGGTGCAGGCGCTTGCGGCCACGGGGGATTAACGGGCATTCCTGCGAAGACGGGGCGGGGGATCTGCCGGCAAACGTGCACAAGTGATGTGTGATCTAGCTCACTCAAGCGAGTGACAACAGCCCTACTCTGGATTTCTAATACCGCTAAGCTGAATACGAGGACGGCTAAGCTCGTAAGCAAGCCGACGGGAGGTTATATGGGAGAAGGACTCTTCCAACCGATGCATTTGTTGGTGATCGCTTTTATTGCCTTGTTAGTTTTCGGCCCCAAGAAGCTGCCCGAACTGGGCAAAGGCCTGGGGGACGGAATTCGGGCCTTCAAAGAAGGAATGAAAGAGCCGGAAGCACCAAAAACCGACAAGTAAGTGGAGTCAGGGTAACGGCGGAGGAGGTTGGCAGGCGCAGGCTGACCAGAGCCCGCGCCCAGCGTCCGATTCCGATTAGCGTCCGTAGTATTTCGCGTTGCGTTCGGTGAAGTGCTTCCACTTTTCCGGCAGATCATCCAACGCAAAGATGGCAGACACGGGACACACCGGCACGCACGCGCCACAATCGATGCATTCCACCGGATCGATGTACAACATCTCTTCTTCCGCGAAGGCAGGCTCGTCTTTCTTGGGGTGAATGCAATCCACCGGACAGGCGTCCACGCAGGCGGTGTCCTTGGTGTTAATGCAGGGTTCTGCAATTACATAGGCCATAAAGTCTGTATCTCTCCTGTGGTATCCCCGATCGGAAAACTCGCCATTTTAGCAAAGAAAACTGCTAAGCGGTACCGCGGCGGATTGATTCCAGTTTAGTCCCAAAGCGTGCTGAATGCGCGGACAGGGCGGTTGGAGGTCGTGTATGTGGCGCAATCTCGGCCGCGGGGCGATTTCTATTGACAGCATGATACTATGCATTGCATAGTATAGTACATGGCACAGCTACAAGAGGCCGCGGATAAATGGGAGGTCCAGCTTCGGAAAGGCTGCCTGGAACTTGCCATCCTGGCCAGCCTTTGGGGTGGGCGGCTTTACGGCCTGGAACTGCTGCGCACGCTGGAGCAGGAATCGGACCTGGTGATCACCGAAGGCACGGTGTATCCGCTGCTGAGCCGGCTTCGCGCGGAGGGCTTACTGGACGCCGAGTGGGTGGAAGCGGAACTGGGCCATCCTCGGAAGTATTACCGGTTGACCAGCAATGGGCGACGCCGGGCGATCGCGATGGCGCGCATCTGGGCGCGATTTTCGGCCAAGCTTGATGGTCTTCTGAAACCGGTGCTGAAGGAGGAACGGCAATGACGCCAGCCAACGACAGGATTGAGCAGTATCTGAAACGTGTTCGCAGCGGATTGCGCGGTTTGCGGGATGAGGACGTTACCGACATCCTGAATGAGTTACGAACGCACATCAGCGAACGAATGGAATCGGCCAGCAGCGCAGATATCGAGGCGGTCTTGCAATCGTTCGGAAAGCCGGAGGAGATTGCCGCGCTTTATGTCACGGAAAGCTTGATCGAGCGGGCGGTCAGCAGCCGGAGTCCGTGGACCATCCTGCGCACGTTATTCCATTGGTCGACGCTGAGCGTGATGGGATTTTTGGTGTTTACAATCTGCCTTATTGGTTATGCATTTGGGGTGTCTTTCTTTCTGGCGGCGCTGCTGAAGCCAATCAATCCGCATGGAGTCGGCCTGTGGTACCGAAATGATCCGCTCGATTTTTCGCTTCACGTGGGCGGGTTCAATGGGCCTGCTGGCACAGAGCGAGAGTTGCTGGGGTGGTGGCTGGTTCCGATCGGGTGCTCACTCGGAGGCGGCATGATTCTGCTGACAACGCGCTTTGCGCTTTGGAGCCTGGGTCGCCTCGGCCGTTCGCGACAGACCGGCATGACTTCGGCAACCACTATCCGACAAGCGCCGGCTGATCACTAGGCTGATACTCGACGATGTATCCGGCGACGGCGCTTGCCGCTACAGTTAGCGGACTTGCGAGATACATCTGGCCTGGCCCGCTGCGCCCCGGGAAGTTGCGATTCTGAGCGCTGATCACCACCTGGTCGGGCCGCGTGGTCACGCCCGGCCCAGCATTGATGCAGGCTCCGCAACTGGGTTCGATGACGTGCGCACCCGCTCTCTGGAAGACCTGGAGATAACCTTTTCGCAGGCAGTAATCGCGGGTCTCCTGCGATCCGAACTGGATGTAAAACTTCACGGAGTCGGCGACGCGCCTGCCTTCTTTCAGAGCGTCAGCCAGCACGGCGGCGTACATGTCCATGTCTTCGTTCTTGCCGGCGGTGCAGGTGCCGCCGTAGGCTAATTCGACCGGCACGGGCGTGTTCAGGTCGCGGATATATTTGCCATTTCCCGGATCGCCCGGCGTCGCTACCATGGGCGTGATGTCGGCTGCGTCCAGTTCAATGACGTGCGCGTATTGTGCTGCGGGGTCGCTGTATAGACCTTCAATCATCGCCTCGGCTTTCTTTTGATCCATGCCACGGCGCTCAACCAGGAAGTCCACAGCCTTGCGGTCCGGCGCAACGATGCCTGTGAATCCGCCAATCTCGGCGGCCATATTGGTCATGGTGGCGCGCTCATCAACACTGAGGTCCTCAATCGCCTCGCCGGAGTACTCCATTACTTTGGCTAACGCCTTGCCGCTGCGGACATAATCGAGGCTCAGAATCTTGAGAATGAAATCCTTGGCTGTAACGTTGGGATGTTTCTTCCCGCGGACCACGATCTTGACGGATTCGGGGACGCGCACGCGAACGTCTTTAGTGATCCAACTGTTGAAAACATCGGTGGTGCCGATGCCGAAGGCCACGCAACCGATGGCGCCGACGTGGGGCGTATGAGAATCGGAGCCGACGTTGAGTTGGCCGGGGAAAGCATAACTCTCCAGCACCAGCGAATGGCAGATACCTTCTGATCCCTTGCGGTCTTTCAATTCGCCGTGCAGTTTGATGCCTTGCTTGTTCGCAAAATCCTGCTGCTTGAGCTTGAGTTGGGTGGCGAGATCGAGCAGGCCGAGTTTCTTCTTTTCTTCCGAAATAACTTCATCCAAGAATGTCAGATGGTCGCGGAAGAAGAGGATGGTAGAAGGATCGTTTACTTTCGCATCTTTGCCAACATAGTGCTCGAAGAAGATCGCAGCCATGGGGGTTACATATTCGTGGCTGAAGCGCAGATCGGCGCGCGCGAATCCAGTGTCGCCAGGCTTCACATGAGGAACGCCCACCTCCCCTTTTTCATTCAGCAAGTGGCGCGCGAAAATCTTTTCCGCCAGCGTCATGTCGCGTTTGCCGGTCTGAATCGGCGGCAAGAAGACCTTCTTTTGCATGCGCGCGATATTGAAGGGGAATAATCCGCCATACTCGATCACCTCGCGGGTGATCTCGTCTTCACCGGCGGTGAATTCACTTAGCGGAATCTCTCCTCCCGATCGGATCTTATCGATGAGCGAAAAATTCGTAGACGTCAGCAGCCCCAGATTCTGGCAATTCTGCTTATAGATTCGCTCGATGTTCTCCGCGATTACGACGCGAATGCCGGCGGACATTTCGGCATAGGGCGACTGCTCGCGGCTTGAGCCTTTGCCGCGGCGCTTGCCACTAACCGCACACACGAACCCGCCTTTTTTCACGTCGGAACGGCCGATGGGCACGACTCCGCCGCATTTCAACCCCATGTACGGGATTTCGCCGAGCGTTTCGTCGAAATAAAAGCAGTAATGCGCGGGCGTGATTTCGTCAGTAGAAATGTCGTCGCGCAACTTGGGATTGTTGGCGGGATTCTTGGTGTCCCAGGGCAAGTCCTCACCAGCCAACTGACGTTTGATGAGTTCAGGGTCTTCGGTGAGGAACAGAATCCTCCCGCTCAGACGAACTTTATTGGGACGCTTTTCGATTGTTCTGTTCAGTAAGGAATCAATCACGATGCGACCTCACCCAGGTTCCATTTTACCTGCATTGTCTGGTATCAGGTGACAGGTCTCGGGTGTGAGTAGCAGGTCTCAGTTGTCGGTTGTCAGTTCTCAGAACGTACGCACGGGGGTGGGGAGTGGATCCAAATCCTTGCCCGCAAAAATTTTCTGGAACTCGGCCAGTAAGGCCTGGTGGATCAAGCCGTTGGAGGCCAGGGTTTCGCGACTGTTGATCTGGAACGGGCCTCCGGAGAAATCGGAGACGATGCCTCCGGCTTCTTCAACCATCAAAACGCCGGCAGCGGTGTCCCAGGGATTCAAATTGAATTCCCAGAAGGCGTCGTAGCGGCCCGATGCTACACAACATAAATCAAGCGCAGCCGATCCCGCACGCCTGACGCCGTGGGTTCGCAAGGTGATCTGGTGATAGAAGTGAATGTTGGGGTTCTTGTGCCGCTTATGGCTGGGAAAGCCAGTGGCAACCAGCGATTCCGCCAGGTTCGCGATCTTGGAAACGTGAATGCGCTGCTGATTCAGGTAGGCACCGCTTCCCTTTTCCGCTGAGAAAAGTTCATCGCGCGTAGGATCGTAAATGACACCGGCAATGCGCGTGCCTTTGTACTCCAGCCCCATCGAAACGCAGAACACCGGATATCCGTGGGCGAAATTCGTAGTCCCATCCAAAGGATCGACGTACCACTTGTAGTCGCTGCCGGTATCTTTGAAACCTTCTTCTTCGCCCAGAACGTCGTGACCGGGCCAGTGCTGCCGGATTCGCTCGCGAATCAACTTCTCCGAGTTTCGGTCCGCGACCGTGACCAAGTCGGCATCGCCTTTGTATTCGACGGTTACACGCTGCCGGAAATACTCCATCAACAAAGCACCCGCCTCACGGGCGATTTCCGCCATGGCGGGAACGAAGCTGGTTAGATTGGAGTTGGAAAGAGTCAAAGGATGATTCTTGATACAGATTTCAAATTGCAGATTGGAGAATTAACGCGCTCAATCCGAAGTCCTCAATCTAAAATCTTGAATCCGAAATCTGCTTACTTTCGCTTTCCGGAATCTTCGGCGATGTACATGATCTCGTGCTTGTAGATGAACAGGTTCGGCTTGTCTTCTCGCGTCAGGCGGACCATATTCTTGTCGTAATATTCGATCCAGCCCTGGACAACTTCGCCATCAGCCAGCTTGATGGTGACCGCCTTCTGCTTTTCTCCGAGCGACTTCAGATAGGCGGCCTCTTCCGAGGTGTCCTCCGGAGGCGGAATTCTCGGCTTTTTCGGCCCGCCCGCATTCTGCCCATGGAAAGCCATAAGCAAGTATTCTACACGCCCGTGATCCCATGCGGGGCAGCCCGCCTCGGCTGTGGCTAAAACCTCACCTTTAGCGAAAACTCAATCACCCGCGGCGAGCCCAGCGCAAAGACACCGGACCCGAGCCCCAGACGGTTGGTGCTCGGCTGCTGCCCGGGGGTGCCGTTTACCGATCCCAAGGTCCCGGTCAGGGAACCACTGAGCGGATTGTTCGGGCCATCGAAATTGGCGAAGTTCATCACGTTAAAGAACGAGACTCCAGGCTCAACGTCCACGCGATCTTTGATTTTGTAAATCCAGTTCAGGCTCAGATCCAGCGCTTTCAACCAGCCCATATTGGCTTCGTTTGCAGGGGCAAGTGGCACTTGTTGCTGCACGCCGCCCAATTGTTGAAGCTGGCCGAGGGTGAAGAGGCCATCGTTAATCAGCACCTGCCCTGCCGGTGTCGCCTGGCCCGCGAAATTCTGATTGTAATTTTGAATGACATTGTTCAGCGTGCTGGCGGTCACCCCACGCCCAAACGACCCGAGATTGGTCCCCGGCAGCACATCTCCGGTGCCGCCATTCGAGGCAAAGCTGCCGTCGCCCGTGCCGTCGCCGGTCAGGTCAGTGACGAAGATTCCGCCGGCATTTCCCGACGGGGACAACGTCAAAGTCACTGGCAGCGGACTATAGAAATGTCCGATCAACCCCAGGCGGAATGAGAACGGAATGTCGATAGTGCCGCCGAAGGAAACCTGGTGCCTGCGATCCAAGCCATTCGGCCCGATGTAGTGCAGCGGGTCATTGAAATCCGTGGCAATGGTGATGAAATCGTTGTCGGTCGCGGGCGCCACATATTTCGAGAAGGAATAGGCCACCTGCAGGTTCATTGCCTTGATGTGCTTGAAGGGATTCTGCACATTCTGCCGCAAAGAAAATTGCAGGCCGTTGTACTCGGCGCGCCCGTTGGGAAAGAGCATCTGGTTGGTCCCGACATTGGGATTGATTCCCGGAAATGCCGCCGTCGGACACGGGCTTCCGCCGCATAGTGAGTAACCGGAATCCAAACCGTTGGTGGCGAAGTCGGCAATGGTTGCTCCACCGCCGCCCGGGTGCAGGCCGGGACAGGAATTGATTGCGGCACTAATGCTGCCGGCGCCGCATGCCGACAATGTCGCCGTAATCGCTGCCTGCGCATTCGCCAGATTGAAGTAGCGGGAATCACCGACGTGATTTGTGTCGATCGCCAGCAGGGTGTGGGTTTCAATATTGCGCAGGTAGTCGAGCGTAAACACCATGCCCCTGCGGATTTCATGCTGCAGGCCAAAATTCATCTGCACCGAACGCGGGCTCACATAATTGGGAGCAAACATGTCCGTGCCGGTCGCATCGAGGCCGTCGGCCAGCGCATTGCCGATATAAGAAGGATTGATCGCCACTGGCGCGGACGCAGTTGCAGCCTGATATTGCGCCTGGAAGGCGGCAATCTGATTGGCCACCTGCCCGATGGGCTGGCCGCAGAATGTCGGTGTAATCGAGTTGTTCGTTCCCGGGAGCGGCAGCGAACTGGGAGAGCCGTTGGAACAAACGCTGGGATTTGCGAGGAAACGGCCGGTCGCCAGGCGCGCCGGACGATCAAACAGCACGTTATTCCAAACAGCGTTCTCGTAGAACAACCCAATGCCTCCGCGGAACACGGTTTTACCTTTACGGCTGGGATCCCACGCGACTCCCAACTGTGGCGCGAAATTGAAATTGGGTTGGTGGACCTTGTCCCCGAGTCCTGGGCCGAATTGATTGAGCACCGGAATTGGCGGCAGGTCGCTGTCTGTACGCCAGGTGTCGCGAACATATCGGACGCCATAGGTCACGGTGAGATTGGGCTTCACCTTCCAAGCGTCTCCGATGTAGGCGGAAATCCGGTTGTCCGGACCAAGGCCACCTGCGGGAAATCCGAACGCCGGGATTTCCGAGGTGAATCCTTGCCCATTGCCGAGCTGAACGTTAGTGACCGGATAGTTCAAAGGATTTCCTGCACCACCTGGAAGCGATCGACAAACCGTTCCGCAATCGTTGACACCCGATCCCACGGCGGGCGCAACTGCCAGAAAACCGGCAAACCCTCCGCCCCAGATGTGATTCAGTCCGCCGCCGTAGCGAAGAATGTGGGCGCCTACAGCCTTGCTGCCGTCGTACTTGATCTGGTGATCGGTCTGATAGGTCTGCTGCGGCGCCAGGAAATTCGGCCCCGAGCAGAAGAAATCCGCACCGGCCGTCAAGCAATCGGGGTCGGTGCCGATAGCTAGTTCAATATTCGGAGCAGGATTGAAGATACTCGTGCCAGTGACAGCGTCTGTAATCTGGTTGCGGAATTTGGTGTAGCCGAAACGAATACTGTGGGTGAAGCCACCGGTGTTGAAATCGAGGCCGACGGCATGAGCCGGCGTGTGATTTACGTTGGCGAATGGCTGAAAAGAGTTCGGGATGTAGGGCAGCACACTTCGGTTCTGATCGTAGGTGAAGCGATAGAACATTTTGTAGTTGCTGTTGATCTGCCAGTCGAGGCGACCCACGCCCTCAGCTTCGCGGAATGGCGAATTAAAGCTGCCGGTCAATGCCTGGAAAGGACCGCTCGGCAAGACGGGATCGAGCAAGTCCTGCTTGGTACGCTCGGCATCGAGAAAAAAGAACAGCCGATTCTTGATGATCGCTCCGCCGAAACTCCCTCCGAACTGATTGCGCTGAAACGGATTGTCACTTGCACCGGGAAGGTTCGCATCGAGCGATTGATCGCGGAAGTAGTAGTAGCCCTCGCCGTGATAGCTGTTGGTGCCGGACTTAGTCGTTACGTTCACCGATCCCGAGGATGTCAACTCGGTGGATAGATCGAGCGACGACTGCTGAATCTGAAATTCCTGGATCGCGCCTTCCGGCACATTCTGCGTGGTCGTCCCCACGGTTTCGTCGCTGATATCGAGGCCATCCACCTCGATTCTCGCGGTGCGGCCGAAGCGCCCGCCAAAGGAGATTGAAGAAAAGCCATTCTTGGTGGGATCGAAATTGCCGCCATCCTGGATCTGCACGCCAGGCTCGAGTTGGGCGAGGTCGAGAAAGTTGCGGCCGTTGATGGGCAGGTTTTCGATCTGCTGGCTGGTCAGCACGCCCTGAACCGTGGCCTGCTCGGTGTTGACCTGCACCTCGCTGCCTTGGACTTCGATGACCTGCGCCGCCTGCCCAACCTGAAGCTTCATATTTCCCGAAGCTGTAACGCCGACCTGGACCGTGGTCTGCAATTCCGTGGTCTTGAAGCCCTGCGCCTCCACGTGGACTGAGTAGTTGCCGGGCGTGAGCGCGCCGGAAGCATAGGTCCCCGCCGAAGTCGTTGTGACGTTGATGACGCGGCCGGTCGATTTGTTCAGGATGCTCACTTTCGCTCCGGGCACAACCGCGCCGCTCTGATCCGTGATCGTGCCTTGAATGCTGCCGGTCGAGATCGTGGTCTGGGCCTGCAGGCTGGCGCAAGCGATGCCGATGGCGAAAACAATCGTGAGTAGCTTGAGGGACTTCATGGCTTTCCTTTCAAATGGTGCGGATGAGCTCCAGGTGAAACATGTGTGAAGTGTTGGGCGGGATTTCATGTCTGGAGAACCGCACACCAGCGAGCAATTCGCCGTCCACAAACACAACTCTTCTTGTCAGGTCTGAGCAGATTTACAGGATTATAAGGCACGAGGACGCTGTGCTCGAACATGGATGCGAGCCAGACGCGCGATGATGGGTGATCTCGCCGAAACTGCTCGATCCCCACCGCGCGGCTCACCCAGATCCCTCGGCCGCCGAAAGATGGCGGCTCGGGAGGACAATGCCGGAATTCACGCAAAAAAAGGGAGCCGGAAAACCGGCTCCCTCGAAGAAATACAACTCGGTTAGAAGGTGAACTTCACCGTCGCATACATGTTGCGGGCTTGCTGGTGGTACAACGGCTTGCCGTACAGGCTGTTGAGCGTCATCTGGCCGTTGGATCCAACTTGACCGAAGTTCCCAATGGTCTTCATCAGCGATTGGTAGTTATACGGTGACATTGCCGCCTTGTAGAAGGCAGGCCCGTTCAACAGCGTGCAAGGACCGCCGCACGCGGTTGAGGACGGAGTCAGGAACTGATCATAGTAGTCGCTGTCCATGCTCTCCCAGTACGCGGTGGTTGCGTGCTGGTTGAGCGCATTGGGCACGATGAACGAGAACCCGAGGGTCTTGCTCTCGGAGATCTTAAAGTTCTGTTGAAGTTGCAGGTCGGTTTGCGTGAACCACGGCGTCCGCCGGTTATAAGGAGTGCCAATGCTCAAATTGCCAGTGGCATCCTGCGAGGTGGGCAGGAACTGACCGCGAGGCAGGAAGTAGGTCGGGAAAGCACCACCTTCTGCGTTCGGGGTGCCGTAGGCGCCGAAATCGGGAGCAAACGAAATTCCCACATCGGCAAAGCTGCTGACCGGAGAGCCTTGATACGCATACTGGAACAGGCCGATGTCGGTGGTGAACTTGTTGTGCCACCACGGCATCTCGTAGTACCCATAGCCCTTGAATGCGTTCGGGCGGTCGGTCGCGAGCACGCCATTGCTGGGCTTTCCATTCGCGCCGAAATAGAAGTACGGCTCGTCGAAAGCACGACTGTTGTTGGGAGCGTTGCGGCCGCCACCACCGTCAGAAATATCGGTGTTGGTCAGGCCGGTGTAGTTGCCCCACAAACGGCTGTAAGTGTAGGAGAACATGCCGCCCCAGTGATTGCTGGCAGTCTTGGTGAGGCGGAACTCTACACCGTCGTAGTTACGAATTGCTGAGACCAGCGGCGGTGGGCAACCACCGGGCAAGCTCTGGCAACCGCTTCCGGTTCCGTACAGGAAGTTGTAGAAGCCATCGAAAGTGGAATCTACACCCTGTCCGGGATTGACGATGACGAACGTCTCACCAATGTTCGGATTGAAGATGGCAGCATCTTCAATCGCGTGGTCGAGGCGCCGACGGTCGTAGCGGATTTCCAGTGCTACGTTATTGGCAAGTTGATGGTCTACACCTGCCACGTACTCATGCTGCTTGTACGGGCTCAGATTAGGCGCCACGCCCTCTTCGGTGGTGGTGCAAGTCGAACAAGTCGTCGGGAACGTGCGGAAATTCTCGTTCTCGAGGAAGGTTAGACCTGCAGGCGTGCCATTCGGGAAATTCGCCGGCGTATTGATGTCGGCGGTGGGGCCTCCGCAATAGCGGTTGCTGCTGTTGAACACGGGAACGATCGAGCTCAGGTTCTGCGTGCTCAAAGCGTAGTAGCAGTTGTTCCAGTACTGGCCACCGAACGAGCTGATCGCCAGGTTGAGTTTCATGATGTCGTAGAACTGACCGTAGCTGCCGAAGATTTTCCACTTGCCGTTCTTCAGCGGATCCCACGCAGCTCCGATTCGAGGAGCAACTTTCTGTCCCCAACCGAAGTTGATCGGCTGGCTGATGCCGCCCGCCGGCTGGTTCTCACCCGGCAGGTTTTCCTTCTCGATACGAACACCGGCGTTAATAGTGAGACCATGGCCAATCGTCCAGGCATCCTGAACGAAGAAGCCGTGGTTCATGCTGGTCGCAGTGCCGTTGGAGCCGTAGTCCTGCAGGTAAACGTAGCCGTACTGTCCAGCGCAACCGCCGTACAAGCCGCCTGTGAAGGCGCCGGTGGACGGATCGTAGGTGCCGCCTGGATCAGCCGTGGCGCAGTTAGTGGCGAAGTTGCCACCGTAGTTCGGGGCATAGTTGCCTGCGCCGGTCTCAACGGTTACGTTTGGTTCATTGTAGTGTTGCAAAACCGCGTTCGAGAGCCGCATGAGCTGATAGCCGAACTTGAAGTTGTGCGTTCCAGCCCAGCCGCTCTTGTACCACGCAACGCTGGCATCGATCTGGTTGCGGTGCGTTGCGTTGTAGGTTGTGTTGTTAATGTTGTTGGGAGCGCTGAAGAAGCCAGCGATCTGGGACAATTGGGAAGTAGGAGCGATTGGATTACCCAAGTTGTCGGTCGCGCCCAGTCCGCTGGTGTTGAACGCCTGAAAAGCTCCGCCAGTGGGCATACCGAAGTCATGGTAGTTCTGGAAGTTGTAGCCCCAGCGGAACGTTCCCACCAAGTGCGGCGAGATGGTGTAATCCAAGCCAACGTTGGTGGTTTGGTTCGGAGCCGAATAGCCAAGGCCGTGGCCGTAAATCTCCGGCGGGCTGGTTGATGTTGGGTTTTGCAGTCCATCGACAGAATCGGCAGCGGGCAAAAACTCGCCAGCTTGCCGCTGGTACTCGTACAGCCAAGAACCAAAAACACGAATCTTCTGCGTCAATGCGTAGTCGATGCGGGCGTTGGTGTAGTAGGTCTGCGTGTTGGCGCTGAAGGGAGTGCGGCCGATCTGGGCCGGGAATGACGAGTTGCCCGTCCAGTCCCAGTTCACGATGCGTTCATGATCCCGAAATTCGGGATTGAACGAAGTGAAGAACCACAGTTTGTCCTTAATGATCGGACCACCGAACTGGAAGCCGGGGAAAATATCGGTCAGCGTGTCCCGCTTCGGCTGGTAGAACTGGGCATTGGGATCGGCAAGTGCGCCGCCGAGATTCCCCCCGACAAAGGTTGGATCATAGCGCGGATAAACGTTGGGCGATCCATCCCATTCGCCGGTTTCAAACTGCGAGAACACCGATCCGTGATAGGAGTTGCCACCTTTTTGCATGACAACGTTGACGACGCCACCGAGCGCGCCGCCGTATTCCGCTTCGATACCGGAACTCTTGATCTGCACTTCCTGGATGAATGCGAAGGGCACATTGGTGTGCGAGAAGCCGCCGACTGCGTCAGCCGTTTCCTGTCCTTCGACCAAGTAGTTGTTCTCGGAATCAGCGCCGCCGCCGACGGAATAACCGAAAGCCTGTCCGTTGGTGCCGCTGCCTGCCGATTGTCCACCGGTTCCGCTGCCGCCGGCTGCATTTACGCCTACCTGACCGCCCGCCAAAGGTTCATTGCGGGCGCCGGGAGCAAATTGAATGACCGACTGGAACGAATATCCGTGGGGAACGTTTTGAACAACGTCCTCAGTGATGTTAGTTAGCGTGTGCTCAGTGGTCACGTCGATGACCGGAGCTTGTCCGCTGACTTCGACGACCGTGTTGCTGGTGCCGACTTCGAGCGTCAGGTTCAGAGTCGGCAGGTGGCCGACTTCGATCGGGATTCCATCTCGCTTAATACTCTTGAACCCTTGCGCTGTAGCCGACAGGTTGTAGCTGCCGGGCGGCAGGTTTGCAAAGTGGTAATAACCTTTGCCGTCCGTTTTGCCCGTCTTGGTGCCAACCAGTGTGCTGCCTACCAGGGTGATATCCGCCCCGGAGACTACTGCGCCCGACTGGTCGGTGATGGTACCTTGCAACCCACCGGTCGTTTCCTGCGCACACAGGTTGAACGTAAACAGAAATAGCGCGAACACGGCAACAAACACCGTGAATCGCCATCTTGCTTGTGGCATGAAAATCCTCCTCAAATGCTTAGCCAAAATGTCGAACTAGTGAGTAACGAAAAGTGACTGGGAAAGGGCCGCTTCGCCAACGAAACATCCAACGCGTAGCACTGCCCATTGGCAAAGGAGCAATTCACACACCACTGTGTTGCCGATTGTTATGCGTGTTAGTTATGTCCAGCGTTGTTATTAAGTTACAAAGAATCGACAATTCGGCGACACAAAGTTCTGAGGCTCTTTGATTCCATATTCTGTATTTTTTAATCCGGAAAACTGGATGCCGTGCAACCTTTGGCAAGACGCTAGAAATGTTATGTTTAGCTCGATTGAGGTATGGCAACAACGAACGCCGGCGTCAAGCCTCTACGTCAATGAACCACAAAGGGTACGAAGGTACACCAAGGACCCGTGGTTTCGGTTTTCTCTGGGTGCTTTGTGTCCTGGGCGGTGAAGATTAAAAGAAAAAAGGGAGCCGGAATCCGGCTCCCTTAACTGAAGCTCAACTGGTCTAGAAGGAGAACTTCACCGTCATGTACATGTTGCGGCTCAACTGACGGTAAAGCGGTTTGTTGTAGATGCTGCTGATGGTCATGGCACCGTTCGGGCCAGTCGCGCCAACGGCGTTGTTGAACAGCGACTGCAGGTTGTAGCCGGACATCGCTGCTTTGTAGAACGCCGGCCCGTTGGGCAGGCTGCACGGTCCACCGCAGTCCGCCGAAGGCGGAGCCAGCCACTGCGGATAGAAATTCGAGTCCGCACTGGTCCAATACGCAGTCACCGAACGTTGATTCAGGGCATTCGGCACGATCACCGAGAAGTTAAGACTCTTGCTCTCGGTGAGTTTGAAGTTCTGCTGGAGTTGTAGATCCGTTTGCGTGAACCATGGCGTGCGCCGGACATAGGGAGTGCCCACGCTTACGCTGCCATCCGGGTTCTCCGTCAGAGGGAGGAACTGACCGCGTGGCAGAACGTAAGTCGGGAATGCCCCACCTTCCGCGCTCGGCACACCGTAGGTTGCTGGGAACGGAGCCACCGAGATGCCTTCGTCCACATACGTGCTCACCGGCGATCCCTGATAGAGGTACTGGAACAAGCCAAGGTTCGTGGTGAACTTGTTATGCCACCAGGGCAGCTCGTAATAGGCGTAGCCCTTGAAGGCGTTCGGGCGATCCGTCGGAAGCAGTCCATTGTTCAATTTTCCGGCGGCGTCGTAGTAGAAGTACGGCTCGTCGAAAGCTCGACTGTTATTGGGGGCGTTACGGCCGCCGCCACCGTCGGAAACATCGGTATTGGTGAGGCCAGTGTAGTTACCCCAGAACCGGCTGTAGGTGTAGGAGAACATACCCGCCCAGTGATTGCTGGTCGTCTTGGTTAGCCGCAGTTCCACACCATCGTAGTTGCGGACTGCCGTGGGTAGGGCTGGTGGGCAACCGCCAGTCAGAGTCTGGCAATTGCTCGGGGTTCCGTAGAGGAAGTTGTAGAAACCGTCGAAGGTCTTGTCGACTCCCTTTCCGGGGTTGACGATCACGAACGTCTCACTACCAAGGTTGGCGTTGAACAAAGCCGCGTCTTCGATCGCATTGTCGAGACGACGGCGATCCCAACGGGCTTCGAAAGCAAGGTTGTTGGCCAGTTGATGGTCGACTCCCAAAACCAGTTCATGCTGTTTGTAGGGATTCAACCCCGGCGCAACTCCCTCTTCCGTGTTGGTGCAAGTCGCACATGTGGTCGGGAAGGTACGCTGGTTCGTGTCCTGAATGAAGGTGATGCCCGGTGGTGTTACGCCGCCAGCGAAGACGCCTGGTGTAGTGACGCCTGCGCCGGGACCGCCGCAATAGCGGGTGTTGCTATCGAACGCAGCGGTTATAGAACTGATGTCGGTCGTGTTCAGCGCGTAATAGCAATTGTTCCAATATTGGCCGCCGAAGGAACTGATAGCCAGGTTCAATTTCATGATGTCGTAGAACTGGCCATAGCTGCCGAATATTTTCCACTTGCCGTTTTTCAATGGATCCCATGCCGCTCCGAGGCGAGGAGCAACCTTGTCCGCCCAACCAAACTTGATGGGCTGACCGATGCCACCCGTGGGCTGATTCTCAGCCGGCAGGAATTCGTGTTCAAGACGAACACCAGCGTTGATGGTAAGACCGTGTCCGATGGTCCATGCGTCCTGCACGAAGAAAGCGTGATTCATGCTGGTTGCATTGCCATTGGACCCGATGTCGTAGAGGTACATGTAGCCGTACTTGCCTGCACAACCACCGTAGAGTCCTGGATTGATCGTGGTTCCAGTATTGGCGTCGAACGATCCGCCTGGATCAGCGAGTGCGCAGTTTTGCGCCCAGGTAGCTCCGCCCTGGTCTGCGATGAAATTCCCCCTGCCTGGGATGAACTGAATGTCGGGTTCATTCCAGTGTTGCAGGATGGCGTTGGACAGACGCATGAGCTGGTACCCGAATTTGAAGTTGTGAGTGCCTGCCCATCCGCTCTTGTACCACGCAACGTCCGCATCAATCTGGTTGCGATGTGTGACGTTGTAAGTGGTGTTGTTGATGTTGTTCGGAACGCTGAAGAATCCGGCAATCTGCGAGAGCGGAGAAGACGGGATTGGAGTCCCGCCACCCGGACATGCCGCACTCGGAGCTCCGCCGGTGTTATCGCAGGCGCCAAGGCCGCTGGTCACGAACGAATCGACGACACCGCCGGTGGGCGCGCCGAAATCGTGATAGTTCTGGAAGTTATATCCCCAGCGGAATGTGCCGACGAGGTGCGGGGAAATGGTGTAATCCAAACCCGCATTGGTCGTGACATTCGGTGCAGCGAAGCCGAGGTTGTGCCCGTAGACTTGCGGCGGACTGGTTGCGGTGGGATTGGTGAGGCCGTTGACGGAATCCGCAGCCGGCAAGAACTCGCCATTCACTCGCTGGAATTGATAGAGCCACGAACCGAACACACGAATCTTCTGCGTCAGTGCAGCATCGATTCGAGCATTCGTGTAATAGATGCGACTGTTCGAACTGAATGGGGTTGTGCCAACTTGCGCGGGAAATGCCGCGTTGCCGGCCCAATTCCAATTCACGATGCGTTCGCGATCGCGAAATTCTGGATTGAACGAGGTGAAGAACCAGAGTTTGTTCTTGATGATCGGGCCGCCGAAAGTGAAGCCCGGGAAAATGTCGGTCAAGGTATCGCGCTTCGGTTGGTAATTCTGATACGTGGCATCGACCAGACCGTTGCCTTGTGCGATCCCACCCGCAAAGGTCGGATCATAGCGGGGATACGCGTCGGGCGAGCCGTCCCATTCGCCGGTTTCGAATTGCGAGAACACGGATCCGTGATACGCGTTGCCGCCTTTCTGCATGACGACGTTGACAACGCCGCCCAGCGCGCCGCCGTATTCGGCTTCAACGCCGGAGCTCTTCACTTGAACTTCCTGGATGAAAGCGAACGGCACGTTGCTGTGGGAAAATCCGCCGATCGCGTCCGCGGTTTCCTGTCCTTCGACGAGATAAGCGTTCTCGGAATCCGCTCCCCCGCCGATGGAATAACCAAAACCTTGTCCGTTGGTGCCGCTTCCCGGAGGATCGCCACCGGTTCCGGTTCCACCGGCAGCGTTTGGTCCAACTCTTCCGCCCGCGAGCGGTTCGTTGCGCGCACCAGGCGCAAACTGAATCACTGATTGAAATGAGTAGCCGTGCGGGACATTCTGAACCACATCTTGCGTGATGTTGGTCAGAGTGTGCTCGGTGGTCACGTCGATCACCGGAGCTTCACCGCTGACTTCGACGACTGTGTTGCTGGTACCGACTTCAAGAGTGAGATTGAGCGTCGGCAGGTGGCCGATCTCAATAGTAATGTCATCGCGTTTAACGCTTTTGAATCCTTGTGCTGTTGCCGTCAGGTTGTAATTCCCCGGCGGAAGATTTGCGAAGTGGTAATAACCTTTGGCATCCGTTTTAAGCGTCTTGGTGCCGACGAGTGTGCTGCCGATCAAGTTGACATCCGCTCCCGGGACGACGGCTCCAGATTGATCGGTCAAGGTCCCTTGCAACCCACCCGTGGTTTCCTGCGCAAACAGGTTGAGGGTGAAGAATAGAAGCGCAAACACCAGTACCGCGTATCGCGCGCGTTTTTGTTGCATGAAAATCCTCCTGACAACCAGACACAAATGTCCTGAAATTGTTGAGTAACTAATGGTGACTCGTAACCGGACAGAAGGCAGTTGTTTGCCAACCCGAACGCACAGCGCTGCCCGCCTCCGCAAATGCAATTGGCAATCCAAGAATTGCGCCAAGGATGTTTGAGAGTGAATCGGAGTGTTTGTCGATGTTTACAGATTTCGCGCGCTCAAGCAGACGCCGTGTAACTGTTTTGTGTGCATTCCAGTTTGCGTAGAGTTGTCCGGAAAGTTGAAGACTGGCATCAGTGTTTTTGTTTTTGTTGGGAGCGAATGGCGACGCGCAGAAGGCGAAGTACGACGATTGCTTTGTATATGTTGTGTTGGGAGGGCGCGTGAGATTCTGACCCTGCGAAGAATTTGGGCGCAGAAATGCAGCGATTCTTCCCTGGAGTAATGCACCGATCCCTCTAGGGGAGAGTTCGCATTGCGAACTCTCCACAGCGGTAAGGATGACAACGAAGATGGCCGTCAGAACTTTGACTTTGTCGTGTAGTAACCGGTGCGATGGCAAACGGAGTATGGTCCGTCAGTCACTCCTTTGACCTTGACCTGGATCTTGCGGAAATCGGATTCGGCTAAACGGCGAGAAGGATAGTAGGCGAGGAGGTATTGCGTGCGGAGTTCGTCGCTGATCTTGTGGAACGCGTCATCGAGTTGTGCGATGCCGCTGGCATAGAAATACTTGCCGCCAGTGTCTTCGGACAATTGAATGAGCGCGTGTTCGCCCCCCGTGTCGCGCCCCGCACTGGCTTCGATTGGCACCACGATGAGGCTGTATACGATGGCTTCAGCCTCCTGCGCGGCCCGCAATGCTTCTTTGTAATCGACGCGGCTCACGGTGTCTCCGCCATCGGTGATCACGACCATCACCTTGCGGCCTTGCCGGGAATCGAGTGATTGCGCGCCGAGATATAGAGCGTCGTAAAGCGCGGTGGCAGCGCCGTACTGCGGACGATCAATGCCATGATCGATGGTTTTGAGATCGGACGTGAAGTGCACAACTTCATTGACCACTTCGCTGAACTCAAATACCGACATAGCGTCGATCGGGCGAATGATGGCGTGAGAAAAATGCTTAGCCGAAGTCAGTTCCAGCGGCAGATCTTTTCGCGTGCTCAAGCTGGTGTCGATGTCCATCACGATCGAGAGAGGCAGGGCCGATTCTTTGTCGAAAACGGAAATCGTTTGCGGCTGCCCGTCTTCGAGCAGATCGAAATTATCTTTCGTGAGACCGGCGATCGGAGCGCCACGCTGGTCAGTGACCGTGACGAACACATTGACCAGTTTGACGTTGACCTTGAATGTGGGATCGGGCTCTTGCTCGGCTTTGCTGCTCGTTTTGGCCGGCGTGGATCCGGCTACCCACGGCGGCTTGGGCACTTGCGCTGCGCACAAGGAAACTGCCGCGAGCACAACTGAGAATTGTCGTCGCATGAAATAACTAACTGCTTGCTGCCTACTCCGACCTTTGTGGCTTTTTTTGCGTGCTTCGCATTGCACCGTGAGCCGCAAGCACAATCTTCTCACTTAGATGCCGGCTTCTCCGCCCGGCTGCTTTGGCCTTGGCTGATTTCCTCCGGGAACGGCTCCCCATCCGCCCAAACCGCCCCGTCTTCGAAATACTCCTTTTTCCAAATGGGAACGGTGCGCTTCAGGGTATCGATCAGCCAGCGGCAGGCCTCGAAGGCTGCGCTGCGATGGGCAGAGGAAACGACTGCAACCACGCTGGTTTCGCCGATCTCCAGCCGTCCGATTCGATGAACCAGGGCTAGCTCTCGAACAGAAAAACGTGAGAGTGCCTGTTCGATAAGGCCATTCATTTCTTTCAGCGCCATCGGCTCGTAGGCTTCGTAATCGAGATAGAGCGTCCGCCGTCCACGACTGTGGTTGCGCACGATGCCCTCGAAAACCACCACAGCTCCGTCTTCCGGAGCTTTGATTTTTTCGAGCAGCGCGGAGGTGTCAATTCTTTCGCGGGTTATCTTTGCGAGGCAGACACGGTCGATGGCCGCATCTCCGCCCCCACTCACTGGCGGAAGCAAAGCAATCTCGTCGCCGGCATGCAGCTCAGATTTGATGTTGGCGTATTCCTGGTTGATGGACATCGCCAAAGAAGAACTCCAGTTCTGCATCGAAGGGATTCGACTCTCGTAGTGTCTTAGCAGATCTCCCAACGAGGCATGCTCGGGCAGGTTCAGCGATTCCGAAGATTGGCCGGCCAGTTCCCTCAGAATCCCGAAGAAAAGCACCCGCACCTGCATGAGCTTCAGTGTATCGCGACACAGCCGCAGACGTGGTCCGGTGACAGTGCAAATGTCGGTATCACTCTGGCGCCAGGTCTGGGGCGGAGCGTACGGACTTGCACCTAGCTTTGTTGCCCAGGTTCACTCCCGTTTCTTGGTAGCGAACCTGGGAAAGCTTTTATTTATGGGGACGTCCTTCTGCTCGTGGAGCTGCGCTCGGTCGGGGAGCGGACCTCGGTGGCTCGGCGGCTCGAGGTGCGGGACGCTGCTGTTGCCACGTCCTGAATTTCTGCTCCTCGCTCTGCTGCCGCTGAGGATTGTCCTGCACCGGCGGCGCCTGCCGTACATAGGGATGTCCGCCGGCACCCATCGGAGGCCGGGGCACGTTGGTGGCTCGCGGGGTTTCCTCAGGGCGCGTGTTTTCCGGTCGCCCTGTTTCCGGTGGAGTTTGGTTTGCCGGCCGCGGCGTACCCTGGGGTCGAGAGTTGTTGGGAGTAGCCTCTGGCCGGCCTTGCGTCTCAGGCCGCTCTGTCGGTTCCGGTCTGCCCGGAGTCTCGGCGTGGACGTTTGGATTCTGGCGCTGCTCGAAAGATGGACGCGGCGCGGTTGGAGTTCGCGTCGCTACGACCGGCCGGTTCTCAATGTTGGCGGGCGGTCTCGCGTTCGAGGGCCGTCCCGCCCCAAACACACTCTGCCGCACCGGCTGGACCGGCACATTGTGCACCACCGGCGCTTCAGCGACCTTGCTCTCGTCTACCCGGACGAGGTTGTTGTGCACCGGCCGTGCGTTCACGAATGTGTCGTGCGAGACCGCGGTGACGGCGTTAGGCACACGCTGGTTCACATAGGTGACCCGGTTCACGCTGGTGTTGTTGTTATTGATGATGGTCGTGTTGTAAACATTCGTGACTTGCGTGACGTTCACTCGCGTGTTCGTGATGTTCACGTTGTTTACGTAGCGGGGGCTGGTGTGATACCACGGCACATAAACCTCATGCGGAGCCAAAGGAAACCACGCCACTGGCGCGACGCCAACCGCGAACGCACCTCCGCCAACGAAAGCTACGAATGCCGGCGCATACACCGGGCGCACTGCGATCGGTCCCGGCGCCCAGCACCATCCGCCTTCCACAAACGCCCAACGGCCATAGTGGAACGGCGCGAATCCCCAGGGTTCATCTTCCACCCACGTCCAACCCCAGGGATCGATCCAAACCCAATGTCCGAAGCGGTATGGCGCCCATCCCGGTGCAACCCCGGCCGGCGTCCACACCGGGCCGTAGTCCGCTACGTAGTGCCAGTGTCCGTATTCATCCAGATCTTCGTAACCTGTGACTTCGGGAGAGATGTAGTTGGAAGATTCAGCGTGGTCTTCCTGTTCGTCGCGGCTGAAGGCGAAATTGTCGAAATCATCGTTGCCTGGCAGTTGCTGGATTTCATGATCCAGTTGCTCGGTTCCGGTGAACTTTGCGCGCTGACCAGCTACCACATCGAACGACGCGCCACCGCCGGTGACTTCCCCGCGGCCTTGCCAGATGGTGACATCGCTCTCATCGCCCGTACTGTTGGCATCGATGCGGTATTCGCCATTCCGTTGCACGACAAAAGCGGAATTGGGGGTGTCGATCTCGAAATGGGTCTCATCATCGAGGTGACGAATGCGGAAGATAATCGAGCCTTGCGAAAGACGGATTTGCGTCGTGTTGTCATCGAGTTCGAGAATGGTGATGCTGGTTTCGGCGTCGATGCGCAGCGAAGTCGAACCGATCTGCAATTCGGCTCGCGAATCCTTGTCGGCCCAGAGATTGTCACCCGTCGTCAGCGGACGGTTCTTCACCGCCGTGACCCAGTCGCCCTCACCTCCGGGCTGAAAAGAAACGGATCCTACCGAGTAGCTCAACCGCGCAACCCGGGTTGGAGGATCTTGCGCGGGGGCCTGCTGGTCCGGTGGAGGTCCTTGCGCCAGCGCTTGCAGGCTCAGGAGAAGGCACGCCAATACTGCTGCAATCCCTAAGAAATTCCGCTTCTTATTCATCGGTTCCTCGCTATTTCTCCGTATGACTGTCACAACTATTGTTCACTGAGTTAAACACCGAAGTTGCCAACAAGTTCCTCCGGCGAGTAGCCCAGATCTACTGTAAGTCAAACAAAAAAATACCAGTACGCCTTTTCGGCGCACTGGTAACCATGTAGTAATCGGGCTTTTAACTTACGGGTTGTTCGGTCAGGACTTTCTCTCGCTCTTCTTCGTCCTGCTGTTGCTCGGAGGGCGTGGAAGGCAACGCTAGCTCGAGCACTTCATTAATCGTCTTCACGTAATGAATGCTGAGGTTTTCCAACTGCTCCGAGGTCAAGTCCTCTTCGACATTGGTTTTATTCTCTGCCGGAAGGATGACGTCGTGCACGCCAGCCCGTTTTGCTGCGAGTACTTTCTCTTTGACGCCGCCGATCGGGAGCACATTGCCGCTCAGCGTGATCTCGCCGGTCATCGCCGTCAGCGGGCGAACTGGCTTATTGGTGAGCAACGAGACCAGCGCCGTTGTCATGGTGACACCGGCGGAAGGGCCATCTTTGGGAATCGCACCTGCCGGAACGTGAATGTGAATGTCATGTTCCGCGAAAAAGGTCTCGGAGATTCCCAGTTGAATGGCATTGGATCGTACCCAAGTCAACGCGGCCTGCATGGACTCCTGCATGACCTGGCCAATTTGCCCGGTCATGGTGAATCCACCTTTGCCCCGCATCACGTTGGCTTCGACGAACAGGATGTCGCCGCCCGAAGGGGTCCAAGCCAATCCTACAACCACGCCGGCTCGCTTGGTTCGCTCCGCGATCTCACCTTCGCTGCGGATCTTGATCCCGCCGAGGAACTCTTGAATGACCTCAGTGGTGACCACCAGTTTCTCGGTCTTTCCTTCGGCCAATCGGCGTGCCTGCTTGCGGCATATGGTGCCGATGTTCCGCTCCAGGTTTCGCACTCCGGCTTCACGCGTGTAGTGGCGGATGATGTTGCTGATCGATTCTTCGGGAAATTCGATGTTGTCCTTCGCGATCCCGTTCTCCTCGATCTGCCGGGGAATCAAGTACTGAAACGCAATGTGGATCTTCTCTTCCTCCGTGTAGCCCTGGAGTTCGATGATCTCCATGCGATCCCGCAGAGGTTCTGAGATCGTGTCCAGAATGTTTGCCGTGGTGATGAACAGCACCTTGGACAAGTCGAACGGAACATCGAGATAGTTGTCGCGGAAAGTCGCGTTTTGTTCCGGATCGAGCGCTTCCAGCAGGGCCGATCCCGGATCACCGCGGAAGTCGCGCCCAACTTTGTCGATTTCATCCAGCATGAAGACCGGATCTTTGGTTTCTGCGCGGCGAATTCCCTGGATGATCTGCCCCGGTAAGGCACCGATATAGGTGCGTCGATGGCCACGAATTTCGGCTTCATCGTGCACGCCGCCGAGCGAGATGCGGACGAACTTACGTCCCAGGGCTCGCGCGATGGATTTTCCCAACGACGTTTTGCCCACACCTGGAGGCCCCACGAAGCAAAGAATCGGCCCTTTCATCGTTGGCTTCAAACGCCGCACCGAGAGGTAATCCAGGATGCGGTCTTTCACTTTCTTCAGATCGTAGTGGTCGGTGTCGAGAACTTCTTTAGCTTTGACGATATCGACGTCGCCGCCGGAAGTTTTCGCCCACGGCAGCACGGCGAGCCACTCGATGTAATTTCTTGTGACTGAGTAGTCGGCCGCCATCGGCGACATGCGAGAGAGCCGGCCAAGTTCCTTCAGCGCTTCCTTCTTCACCTCATCCGGCATTCCCGCAGACTCGATCTTCTGCCGCAGTTCTTCGGTATCGCGTGCGCCTTCATCCTGCTCACCCAATTCCTTCTGGATGGCTTTCATCTGCTCGCGCAGGTAGTATTCGCGCTGGGTTTGCTGAACTCGGTCCTGCACTTCGGACTGGATCTTGTTGCGCAGTTGCTGAACTTCCAGCTCCTTCGCCAGGTGCTGGTTGATTTTTTCCAGCCGAACTCGAACGTCAGTGGTTTCAAGCGTGTCCTGCTTGTCCGCCGTCGAAAGCGAAGGCAGGGACGAGGCAATGAAATCCACCAAGCGCCCGGGTTCCTCGATGTTCATCGCAACTGTGGATAGCTCATCCGACAGCGTCGGTGAACCGGCGACAATTTGCTGGAACAGAGTCAAAACGTTTCGCTGCAAGGCTTCAACTTCGGAGCTCTTGGGTGGAATTGCTTCGGGAACCGTGTCCACCTCGGCCCGCATGAACGGGGTCAATTGGGCAAACTCGCCCAAGCGAACTCGCTCCAGGCCTTCCGCGAAGACGAAAAGGCTCTGGTTGGGCATTTTCACAACCTTGTGGACAATGGCGAGAGTTCCGACGGTATAAAGGTCGGCTGGTTGTGGAGCGTCAATGCGGGCTTCGCGTTGCGCTACCACTACGATAGTTTTGTCTTCGCCCAGAGAATTAATGAGCTGAACCGAACTCTCGCGTCCCACCGTTAGTGGCAGGACTGCGTGAGGGAACAAGACCGTGTCCCTCACGGGAAGAACCGGAAGTGCCCGTTCCTGCTCGTTTTTGTTCGTGTCTTTGTCTTTATCTTTATGATTGCGCTCTGAACGCGCCTGTTGTGCCATATTTCACCTTGAGTGTACGCTGCTCAAGTTTTGATGAGTTTAACAAACCGAAAGATGCAAATGGGCCTGTGCAAGGCTGTTACAGGCGGGAGGATTCTAAACTGTCTCCGCGCAATTTGCACGGATTCAGGCAATCGCGGCCAATTACCTCGGACGCCCACCTTTCGCTAAGTGCGGAAGGTGGGTAAGCCGAGCGTTGCGGAGGGTTTCCTGTACTGATCTCTCCGAATCACCGCAGGGTATCGAGCTTCCGTGGTACCTGCCACCTGATGCCTGACACCTAAGAGCCGTCTTCAGAACACGTGCTGAGCGCTATCACCTTTGAAGATCATGGAATGCAGCACTCGCTGGTTGGCAGCATTGAACACGAAGCCTTGTTCATCGCGCGGTGCCTTCTGGGTCAGCGGTTTAAGCTGGCATTTCACTTTGGCTTCTGCTGGATTCTTCGCATTCACCTGCTTGAATACCATGATGTGATTGTCGCCTTCCATGGTATGAATCACTTTGTAGTCGCCAGCCGGCAAAACCACATCGCCGACCAACGTTGGCCCGGTCAAACTCAGGTTGCGGCTATCCGCAACCCCGAACTTATTCTGCTTCGCCATGGCCGTCAGGGCCAGCAAGCAGATCACGATTACTCCTAACACCTTCAAAGAACGCATAAACCCTCCATGATTTCGATCCTGATGGGGACCACTATCAGAATAGGAGGGCGGCACCTGTCCTGCCGTGCCACCCCTCACCGGAGGGTGTGACTGATGAACATTGGGCTGTGCGTTGTGGATGGCGGCAAGTTGTAGATTCTAAGCTCGCTTCTGTAAGTCGTCTGAATTACGGGGTAGCGGGATAAATCCCGAGTACCTTGACCGTTTCTGCCACCGCGGTAAGTTCCTGCAAGGCGCGGTGTGCAAGGGCGTCATCTCCGCGCAGCAGATCGGCAAAGAAGCTGTATTGCCACGGCTTTCCGCGAATCGGCCGTGACTCGATCTTGGCCAGATCAATGTTGCTGGCGGCGAAAATCCCCAAGGCTCGATACAGGGCACCGGGAACGTTTCTGACGACGAAGGCGATTGAGGTCTTGTTCGCCCCGGGGATAACGCGGCGCTGCTTTCCAAGCAGAAAAAAGCGCGTGAAATTCTGCTTGTCATCTTGGATCCCCGTCGCGAGCAATTTGCCCCGATAGACGCCCGCAGCTTGCTGTCCCGCGATGGCGGCCGCATCTCGCAAATTGTTTTCCACGACGTGCTTTACACTTCCTGCTGTGTCGTAGAACGGGACGGCTTCCATTTTCCGGTGACGGCGAAAAAAGTCGCGGCACTGATCGAGCGCGACCGGGTGCGAATACACGTGCCGAACATCCTTAATAGGAACGCCGCGAGCGGCGATCAAATTGTGGACGATTCTGAGCCGGAATTCCTGCTGAATGAAAACCTTGTGCCGAAGCAGCAGGTCCAGGTGTTCGGCCACGGATCCTGCCAGAGAATTCTCAATCGGAATCACCGCGGCTGCCACTGATCCACGACTTAGCCTGTCAAAGACTTCCGCCGACCGCGCACACGAGACGACCGTGCATCCCGGCAGCATTTTTCTGGCGGCTTCATCGCTGAACGAGCCGGGATCTCCCTGGATGGCAACTCTCATTGGCGCCACGACTCCCAATCCTGCAACGGACTGAGATTTTTTCCGAGCACAAACGCGTCCACGCCGTTGGAATAATAGCGAGGAGAGGTTTTCAGCACGGAATAGTTGTGCCGCTTATAAAAAGACAGGGCTCCGGTGTTGTCCACGGCCGTCTCAAGGACAACATTGCGGCAGTTCAATGCTACGAGGCGCTGTTCAGCGGCCATGAGCAATTTTGAACCCAGGCCTGACCTACGGCTTGGCGCCAGCACATCGATGCTGATGATGTGCCCCATGGACCGATGCACCTCCCCAACAATGAAACCCTGAATGCTCGCGGCAGGCTCACCTTGTTTCTCAAGCGGTTGGGCAACAATTGTAAAGGCGCCTTTTCGCCGGATGTAAGCTGCCAACTCTCGTTGCGAATAGGCGATTCCTGGCGGAAAGCACTCCTGATCAATGCGCCACAAGGTCTGGAAATCCTCAGGCCGATATTCTCGTAAACGAAACTCCACAAGCCATTCTATCTGTCGGTGTTGAATTTACATGAGTTAGGTATGCAATCAGTTGCGCTTCGGAGGCTCGAAAAAACTGTCACCGAAAGTGTTGCCCGAATAGCACCCTTAGACGTAACATTCGCATCTGAGAATGGTTGTGGGGAGCCTGCTTCTCATCGATGTACTCGCCGCGGCTGTCCTGGTAGCGCTCTGGTATTTCATCTTCGCTCGCATCAACCGCCGCAAAGGAGCGAAGGTTCTGCGCTGGGTGGAAGTGGCCTGCTCGGATCGTGCACAGATCACCGAAGCCCATTGGCTTGGGGCTTCCCGGCTGCAGGCACATGTACGGTTTGCCGCCCACTGGTTTGAGAACGCCCGCGTTACGATTCGTTTGCTGCCCCGTCCCCTACCCATTCAGTGGCTGCTCAGCCGATATTACAAGCAGAGGGAGACGGTCACCTTCGAAGCGAACCTTGATTATGTTCCCGGCATTCATTTGGAAGTGCGGCGGCATCGATGGCTGACGCATCGTACCAGCAAGCTATCCCAACCTGCCAGAAATTGGCACGTGTCCCGCCCGGGGCCGGTTGTGCTCACCACGTCGACTCATTGGCGAAAAGAGCTTCCCCCCATCGTGCACACGCTAATGTCGACTCGGGGGCATAATCTGCTGAATGTTCGCTTTGGACCGGATGCGCCACACATCGTGGCCACGATCGACTTGGAATCCCTCTCTGACGAGCAAGCGGCAGCCAGCTTTTTGGGCGTGGTTTCAGATCTCGCGGCTGGCGCCTCGACGTCTCGACAATAATTCGTATCGCAACAACCTGGAAAGCATAGATCCTGCGTGGGCCGAAGCCAAGCAGGATGACACTCAGGCGTTTACGGCGTGAATTGATAGACGGCGCCGTCACCATCGGAATCGCCGCCAGCGACGGTTGTCCCCCAGAAATTGCCCGCCCCGTCTCCGACCAGCCCGTTGTAGGCGAAAGCTCCATCCGGCGAATTCGCAAAGCTGTACATAACCGTCTCGGTCCAGGTTCCGCTTCCCGATCTGGACATTTTGAAAATGGTTCCGCAGGAGCACGGTTCGGATCCACCTTCGCTGGTTGTGCCATAGAGATTTCCAGCTTTGTCTGCGATAAGCGTGCTGATCGGGCTCGCGCCATCACTCCCGCCCTTGAAATTGTAGAGCGTTCGTTCCCGCCAGATTCCATTGACATTGGCGAGTTCAAAGACCGAACCGAGATCGTTCGCGCCGTCGTAATAGGTCGTTCCGTAAAGGCCTCCGTTCGGTCCGAGGATCAAGCCGCTGTAAGGAAAGCCCGCATCCGGCGAACCCTTGAAGGCATATAACAACGTGAATTTCCAACCCTCTGATGTCGGGGAAACTTCGAACGCCGTGCCCGCCCCGTACTTTCCGCCGGCCGTGGCTACTCCGAAGATGCTGCCGGAGCTATCGACCAGCAGGCGTCCCGCGGATCCGCCGTTTCCATCATTTCCACCGGTGAACGAGTGGACGATGTGGAATTTCCAACCGCCCTGGCCGTCAGGCGTCAATTGAAAGATCACGCCTGCGCCACCCGCGCCGCCGGTCGGCGCCACACCATACATATTTCCTTGCCGATCGAAGACCACCGGACTGCCGGGACCGTAGCCGTCACTCAGGCCTCGAAAGCTGTAAACCACGCTCTGAGTCCACACTCCGCCGGAGTTCGTCAGCTTGTAAATGACACCGCAACTGGTATCGGCACACGCGCCCGAATAGAGGCCACCAATCACCGCGGTGCCGTAAAGGTTTCCCTGCGCATCGAGGGTCACGCCTTTGTAAGGCTCCCCGCCATCGGTGCCTCCGGTGAATTGGTAGAGAACAGTGTGAACCCCAGACGGCGTGATCTGGAAGACAGTTCCCGCGCCGATGCCGCCCTGCACCGTCGTGCCGTAAAGATTTCCGCTGGCGTCTCTCACCAGTTCCGTATCGGCGTACTCACCATCGCTATCGCCGGCAAAAGTGTAAATGACTTTTTCACTCGCAAGCGAGAAGGCGTTCAACAGCAGTAATGCAACCACCGTTTGCGCAATTTTCAGTCGGGAAAACCTTTGGCTGGCCATAGCTCCTCTTTTCGGAAGGTATAACTGCAGCTAGCGATACGGCGGGCTGTCACTATATCACGGAAGTGAGGCAAATCGGGCCTTGGACGCCAGATTTTACCGTGATTTTACAAATGAGAAGACCAAAAAAAACCGCAGAAGAAACAAAATGCAGATGCCTGAACTCGGTGCGACCTACGTCGCGCAAGCCTCGCTTGGGATGACAATGGTTGAACTTCCTGACCGCTTTTTCACTCGTAGCGCAGGGCTTCGATCGGATCGAGGCGGGACGCCCGGATTGCCGGCAGCATGCCGCTCACTACTCCGACGAGCGTGAGAATGATGGTCGCTATGATCAGCGTCATCGGATCAATGATTAGCTGGATATCTCCTGCCTCGGCGTGCTGAGCCATGGCGCTGTAGAGGGTCAACCGGCCGACCGAAAGTGAAACTGCAAATGCTAGCATCACTCCCAAGGCTCCGCCGAGAAATGTAATCGTCAGAGACTCGGCGAGAAACTGCAGAAAGATGTCTTGCCCTCGCGCCCCCAGCGACTTCTCAACCCCAATTTCGCGGGTTCGTTGCGTTACCGAGACAAGCATGATGTTCATCAAGCCCACGCCGCCAATACCCAATGTCAGCGTTCCTATGAAGGCCAGCAGAACTTTCAACCCCAGCGTGATGATCTCGAACTGATGCACCTGCACCATCAGGTTGAACACCATCAGCGCGCGGCGATCGGCGGAATTGAACTTGTGCTGCATTGCCATGACATAGCGCACCGATTGCTCCAGCTTCAGGTAATCGCTTCCCTCATAGCTGAACCAGATCGCGTCCAGGTAATGCGTGTCCTTGATGTCGGACATGGTGGTGAACGGGACATAAATGACGCGATTGATGTTGTCTTCCTGGCTGGGCTGCATCTTGGGTTGCAAGATCCCAATCACCTCGAAGGCAATGCCATCGACCCGGATGCGTTCGTGCAGCGCATTTCGTCCGGAGAAAAGTTTGTCCTTGGCTTCCGACCCGATCACCGCAACATGCGCGCGCTGCAGTTGATCTTCCATGTTGTAAAACCTGCCCTGCTCCACCGGAAGCGTGCGGATCTGCTGTCCGTTCGGATAACCGCCTTCCACATAGAAATCAAACGTCCGGGTTTCATACTGGATATGAGAGTTCTTGCCGACCGAGGGCTCGATCTGCGTGATCTCCGGCAGGTTATCTTTGAGTAGATCCACGTCGTCAATGGTGAATCGCACCTGCATTCCTGCCTTTTGCCCGCCTGCCTGCATTGAACTTCGTCCCGGCACCACGATCATCAGCCTGGTGCCCCAGTTCGCGAAGATGTTCTCGCAAGCCTGCCCGAAGCCGTTGCCGTAGGAAAGCAGCATCACTACGGTCGCGATTCCCCACGCCATACCCAGCATGGTGAGCATGGTGCGACGGCGATTGTATTTCATCGCACCATAGGCTTCGTGCAGAAGGTCCTTCATCATCAGTTTTCCTGCCGCAGCGCTTCAACGGGCTGCAACATAGCTGCTTTTCGCGCCGGATAAAGTCCGGCAATCACGCCAGAAAGGGTCAAGCTTCCGATCGCGATGATCGCGGTCATGGGTACCAACCTGGGCGGATCGAATCCTCCGGGGCCGTTCACCGTTCCGAGCGCCACCATTATTCCACCGGCAAACCCCATTCCGATCAGTCCGCTGAACAGCGTCAGCACAATTCCTTCTAAAAAGAACTGCAACAGGATGCTCTGGTTGGTCGCGCCGAGCGCCTTGCGCAGACCGATTTCTTTCGTTCTCTCGGTGACGGCCACGAGCATGATGTTGATGACGCCAATCGCACCGAGTGCAAGTGTGACCGCGCCGACTGTCCCGAGGAAGAGATCCATGGCGGTAAAGATTGACCCCATGGCTTCGGCCTGGCGAACTGAATCCATGACGTCGAAGGCGTCCGGATCGCGAGCGTCAAAGCCATGATTGCGGCCGATGACGCGTTTGGCTTCCTGCAGCGCCAGCGCATGGTCCTCGGCGCTGGTGGGCTGCAGGTTCAGATAGGAAATTGCATTGCGCTCGAATTCTCCCTTCAGCGGGAAGAAGACCGCCATCACCTGATACGGGATATAGGCGCGCATGTTGGTCGAGTTCTCATCGCCGTGTCCGATGCGCGAGATGGTTCCGACAACTTCGAAACTGATGCCATTGAGCAAAATGCTCGAACCCAGGGCTGGCCGGCCGGGAAAGAGGTTGCGGGTCATCTCATCGCCAAGCACGATGACATTCCGTCGCTGGCCTTCATCCAGCCAGTTGAGCCAGCGCCCCTGATTCAGAGGCAAGTAGCGAATGCCGTTGTACTGCGGCTCAATGCCGAGAATCTCTCCGTTCGCGCTCGCGAAATCGCTGACCGCGCGGACATCACTTCGCGAAAGCACCGGCGAGATGGCATTGATGTGGCTGGCCTCGCGCCTGATATCGAGGTAATCCTGATAAGTCAATTTGTAATGGCGGCCGGGATTGGGGCTTCCGGGGAGCGCAGGAATTCTTGCCGGATAAAGCCAGAGAATATTGTCACCAAACTCGCGCATGCCGCGCTTGTTGCCAGAGCGAAAGCCTTCGCCTAGACCAACGAGGAGGAGTAGCGATCCCACGCCCCAGGCGATGCCGAACATGGTCAGAAAAGAGCGTAATTTGTGCGCCCACAACGTGCGCAGGATTTGATCGACAATATCGAGGAAAGTCCGCAATGCAAGCCCGTTGACACAGGATTCTACAACGGGGAAGAAAGCGGAGGATAGCAGGCAGTTAAGGCGTCAGCTGACAGGTCTCAGGTCGCAGGAAGGGAGAAGGCAAATTCACCACCGAGGGCACGAAAGAGCACAAAGGAAGGCACAGGCAGAGCCTAACCCGCGGCTGAGTAGCTGACACCGGGACCCGAGCCTGATATCAACCAGGCGCAAGTAACGGCAGGTCTTCCTGCAGGGTGTTCGGGGCAGGTCTCCGGATTGTTCGGATTTCGTAACACAATGAAGGAGGCCGAGTTTGCTAACCAGCTCAGCTGCTATGGTCGTTGCCGCATCCCGCGGTGGCGGAACTTTACGCTTCCGCACAGGTCAGTTGGAACTATAATCGCGTCACACACCCCGGTGTTTCTCAATTCTGTTCTTTCCGGCCTCTTAAAGAAAGGAGTGTCCTATGGCCACTGCACGGAAACACCCTCTGCCCGGTAGTGAACGCGCTCCGATATTGGGAGCACGCGAAATCGGTCCTGCCAACCCCAACGAAAAAGTGGAAGTCACCATTCGCCTGCGTTCACGCGCAGGGAAGAAACCAGCTGTGTCAGCCGAAACCTTCAATCAATCTCCGGCCGACCGTCAGATATTGACGCGCGAGGAGTACGAACGATCGCACGGGGCTGACCCTGCCAGCATTGAGCAGGTGAAAGCCTTTGCTAAAGAAAATGGTTTGAGTGTTGTCGAAGAGAGCCCGGAGCGCCGCACCGTCATTCTTTCGGGAACGGTGTCGGCGATGAACAAGGCCTTCGACGTTCAACTGAAACAATTCGAACATCCGAAAGGCGGGACCTATCGGGGCCGCGTTGGCCCAGTGCACATCCCGGACAACCTGAGCGATCAGGTCGAAGCTGTGCTGGGTCTCGATAACAGGCCGCAAGCGGTGCCACACTTTCGCAGACGACGGTCCACCCCGGAATCCCACCCCCGCGGCGCGGCGCGGTCTTTCACCCCGCCGCAAGTAGCCGCACTGTACAACTTCCCGACAGACGCGGACGGCACGGGCGAATGCATCGGGATCATCGAACTGGGCGGCGGATTCATCCAGCGCGATCTCACCACGTACTTCAATCAACTGAAACTCGCGAAGTTACCAAACGTGACAGCGGTATCGATTGGCAAAGGCAAAAACAAGCCCGGCGATCCCAACGGCGCGGACGGCGAAGTTATGCTCGACATCGAAGTTGCGGGATCGGTGGCGCCTGGGGCGAGCATCGCGGTTTACTTTGCGGAAAACACTGATGCCGGTTTCCTCAACGCGATCACCACTGCGGTTCACGACAAGAGCAATCGACCCTCGGTGATCTCCATCAGTTGGGGCTCCGCCGAATCCAACTGGACCGCGCAAGCGATGACCCAGATGGACGAAGCATTTCAGGCAGCGGCGGCCATGGGCGTTTCGGTCTGTGTCGCTTCCGGCGACAATGGTTCCACGGACGGAGAAACCGACGGCCGCAATCACGTCGACTTCCCCGCTTCGAGCAGTTACGCGCTCGCTTGCGGAGGGACACTACTACAGGGCTCGGCAGACAAGATCACCCATGAAGTGGCATGGGATGAACTTGCGAAGGGCAATGGGGCGACCGGCGGCGGAGTCAGTGACGTCTTCGCGCTTCCGGCATATCAGGCGAATGCTCACGTGCCACAATCCGCGAACCCCGGACATCGCGTCGGCCGCGGCGTACCGGACGTGTCGGGCAATGCCGACCCGAACAGCGGTTACCAGACCCTGGTCGATGGACAAGCCGATGTTATCGGCGGGACCAGCGCGGTGGCTCCTTTGTGGGCCGGACTGATTGCCCTGCTCAACGAAAACCTTGGCAAACCGGTGGGATATCTGAATCCTGTGCTGTATCAGAAAATCGCGTCTGGCGGCGGATTTCACGATATTACCTCGGGCAAGAACGGCGCCTACTCTGCGAAAAAGGGTTGGGACCCCTGCACCGGATTGGGCTCACCCAATGGAAAGGCGATCGAGGCGGCGTTGACGTCTTCGTCGCAGGCGATGAAGACCGGGACGTAAGAATTGGTCACAAGGCGATTCCCCCATCCCGACTTGAGTTGGGATGGGGATTTTTTGCGAGTCCCGAGTATGCAGCAAGTTCGGGCAGAACACGGCGAAATGCATAGATCCTGAGCATGCGAAGAGCTTGCAGAGCGAACTCAGGAAGGATCTATGAATTCCGGTTGGACCCTGCCCCACCTGCACCAGGCAGAAGAGATTTCCGTCAGGGTCTTACAGGCGGGTGGCAGTTGGCAAGTTCATCAGCCGCGACGGCGCGCACGAGGCTTCTTTGTGCCGGGCTTTGAATTTTTGTCGACGCGGATTTGCCAGGCGACGCGGAGCGCGCCGGTGAGCACGTCCTCGGTAGCTTTGGCGAGGCGGATGTGAGTGGCTCCCATTCTTCCCCAGCCACCATACACTGGAAGGAACAGTTCCGGCATTTCGCGGACGAAGTCGGCCTGTTGCTCGGGCGTGAGCATCAGGTTTCCGTAGCCTTGCTTTTGCGAAGCAAGCGTAGCGAAAATCCTGCCGCCCACGCGGAAGTCAGGCGATCCCATGTGCGAGCTTTCCTCTGCACCCTCAAGGCTCAGCGCGATGCGGCGGAAATCGGCGGCAGTCATCGTCGTATTCCTTTGGTTGATTCGCATGGGCATGAGGGTTTTGAGTGTAATGGCGATGTTACGCCAACTACGACGAGACGCACTGCACGGAGTACAATAACTCGCCCTATTTTCGGGAGGCTGAGATGTCCAAGCCCAAGATGTTCTTCCTCGGTTGTTCACTTGCTGTAGCTCTAATGCTCTGCGTCTTTGCAACGAGTGCCGCCGCACAAGAAACCATCATTCATAGGTTCGCCGACGGGAATGACGGCGCCGTTCCGACCTATGGCCTTGTAGCCGATGTCTCAGGGAATCTCTACGGAACCACCACGGCCGGTGGCATGGGGGCTTGCAGTGGTGGATGCGGTACGATTTTCAAACTCATTCCTCCAGTGACACCGGGCGGCACATGGAAAAAACACGTGCTCCACTATTTTCAAGCCGCCAGCATAGACGGTGCAGGTCCATGTTGCTTGATGTTCTACAAGGGCAACCTGTATGGCACGGCTGGACCCACAATTTTTAAGCTCGTGCCGCCCTCCGCTACCAGCGACAAATGGAAGCTCTTCGTCCTCCATACATTCCTTGGCGCGGGACCAAACGGCAACCTGGCCTTCGATAGCGCGGGTAACATCTACGGGACTAACTGCTGCGATGGCTTCTCGGATCTTGGTACGATTTTCGAACTGTCCCCACCGCCAGCGCCTGATGACGCGTGGACGTATCGGGTCCTTCACAGCTTCGGGTTTCCGTTTGAGGATGGACGCCAGCCCCTATCCGGTCTAGTCAGCGATGCGGCAGGCAATCTCTACGGTACGACGGAATACGGTGGCGACGACAAGCACCTTTGCAACGGACTGGGTTGCGGAACAGTTTTTGAAATGATCCCTCCCCCAACACCGGGTGCGGTATGGACCTACACGGTACTTCACCGCTTCGGAAATCACTACGCTGATCCACCCGATGGCGCTTTCCCTATCGGAGGCCTGATCTTCGATGAATCCGGCAATTTATACGGTACTACAGACAATGGCAGTGCGAACCCTCATTATTCCTGCGGAACTGTGTTCCAGATGACACCACCGTCATGGACTGAGACCGTGATCTATAGTTTTACTTGTGATAGTCACGATGGAACTAACCCCCTATCGAACCTTACTATCTATAACGGCATTCTCTACGGCACGACAATAGGCGGCGGTGGAGGGCCATGTAACGGAGGGTGCGGCACCGCCTTTCAACTCGCGCCTCCTGAAAGCTCGGGCGGGTGGACGGAGACTGTCCTCTACCGATTCCAGGGCGGGAACGACGGTGAGTGGCCAATCAGCAACCTTATTTTCGGAGTTGGCGGAGCGCTCTATGGCACTACTAAGTTTGGAGGTAGCAACGAGGCGTGCCCAGCCGTCTACCTTTCCGTGGGGTGCGGTACGGTGTTCCAACTCATTCCCCAGTAATTACGTATTCGGTCGACTGGCGCAGCATTCCCTATTCCAATCATTGACCATCTAGCGATGCGCGGGATGTCGAATCCCGTGCGTTGGCTCGTTGTCAATTTCCGCTATCAGGCGTTAGCACTCATTGACAGGTCAATGAGTGTAATCGGGATTTTTCGCCACTGACTGCGGATCATCTTTCCCAACAGTGCAGGTAACAGGTAGGTATGACAGAAGGAATCATTCTGCCCTTGTAAAACCGTTTCTTGTTCAAAGCAGCGATATCTGATGCCTTGGCCAATTCGAATTTAAAGTTCTTGATTTCGCCATCTCGATTAATGACCAGTGTCATCTCGGCAGGCTTTGAACTGCTGAAAAGTCGCTCTAGTTCCGCCGTCGACTTTCCGTAAGGATTGATTCCGTTGACCGAAACAATTGGGTCGCCGTAATGCACACCAGCTTTCTCCGCCGGCCCATCCTCCATGCCTCCAACCGTCATAGGTGAATTTTTCCACGTGAAGATTTCGAATCCTGGGTAATAGAGTTCGAGATTTGCGGGATAATGTCCAATCGGAAACACTTTATCAATCGTTGGCGGCTCCTGGCTGATACGGCTGACTCGCTGCATCTCGGCTTCAGTCGCATCCTTCGGGAACAGAGTGCCATTAGGACCGGATTTCCAGCCTTCTTTTTCGTATAACGCGGAAGATGTGATTCGAGTTATCGTGACGGTATACCGGCCATGTTTACCTATGAATTCAAAGCTAATTGGTTTCGGGCCTTTGGCCTGAAGTAACAATCTCATCTGCGAAATATCAGTGAGCCGTTGACGGTCAATGGCCAGCAGCCGATCCCCAGGTTGGACCCCAGCGTTCGCAGCAGGTGTACCTGGCTGCACTTTCCAGATTAGGATCGGGCACGAAGAATCAGTTCCACCAATGACCGTCATCCCAGTGACGTACTGATCTTCACCTGACCGTTGCGCTGTCAGGGACGCAGTCATGCAGCAACCGAGAATGACAAGCTGGAATGTCAACCTCAACATGGACCACTGATCATAGTTGACGCTAGCAGTCGATAGCACTCATTGACGAAATCTAGATGCCCAGGAATGAATCAAGGGAGCTGGCAATTGGCTTCGCGTCCGATGGTAAACCGATAAATGGAACCTCGAACAGTCTGGGATCCCGAGATGGCAGTCTGGAGTCAATCATTCCAGGCAAATGCACCCGCTTCTTGAAAGCAGCTCTACCCAAGTCCGTGACTTCGAGCCGGGTCCCACCCTTCGAAAACCGCGAAGGGTGGGGCACCCCAGATTGAAATTCTGTGCTCGTTTCACGAGCCGTACTCCAGTGGAAAGGTGGCCAGCCAGCGAGACAAGTCTCTTACCCCTTCGTCAACTCTGCGTGGTAGAACTTTTTCCGAGCAGAGATCGTATTTATGCACGGAGGATTGCATGGCAAAAATCTGTCTGTTGGCAGGATTGCTGGCGATAGCGATCGGTTCGGCAGCGCAAACCGAGGCGCGTCCGGAAATCCTGGTGTTGGGGACGTATCACATGGCGAACCCCGGTCGTGATATCCACAACATGCAAGCGGATGATGTTCTCTCGCCCAAGCGTCAGCAGGAGATGACGCAGTTGATCGAAGTTCTAAAGAAGTTTCGACCGACCAAGGTTGCGATTGAAGCCGGGGTGGGCAGCGAGCGGGTGGCACAAGAGTATTCCGACTATCTTGCCGGAAAATACACGCTCACTCGCAACGAAGACGACCAGATCGGGTACCGGCTGGCGAAAGAACTGGGCCATCATGCGATTTATGCGGTGGATGAAGAAGGCGACTTCCCCTGGGGACGCGTGGTCAATTACGCAAAGGCCAACGGGATGGCCGAGAAATTTGCGGCGCTGGATGATGTCATAGCGAAGCAAGTGAAAGAGCAAGACGAATACTTGCAATCTCACACTGTGCTGGAAATGTTCGAATACCTGAACTCCGATTCGATGGCGGCAAAGGGCGTGGCTTGGTATTACCGCTGCGTGCCCTATGGCGATCCGAATGACTATGCCGGGCCTGACCTGCTTGCAGCCTGGTATCAGCGGAATATTCGCATCTATCACAATATTGTGAAGCTCATCGATTCTCCCAGGGACAAAATTCTTGTGATCTACGGCGCGGGGCATCTGGGATGGTTGCAACAGAATACGGCGAATGACGCGACGGTAAAATTGGTGAAGCTGGCAGAGTTGACGGGAAGCAGTAGGCAGGTGGAACCATGATGAGAACAGAATTGTTCCGACTCAACGGCGCGGTTGAGCGCGCCCCTGCCATTGATGCTTGGATGAAAGAGCATGACGGTGAATTGGGAAGGGTCGCGCAGCGATGGTTCGAGGTGATGCGGAACTGCGGAGATGAAGTGCGCGAACTGATGCATGATGGATGCCCGACGGCATGCTTGGGGGATGCGGCGTTCGGCTACGTCAACGTATTTACTTCGCACGTCAATGTGGGGTTCTATCAGGGCTCAGCACTGCCGGATCCGGCCGGTTTGCTGCAAGGTAGCGGCAAGTTTATGCGGCATGTGAAGCTGAGGCCGGGAACGCCGGTCAACGAAGATGCCCTAAGCGAGCTGATCGAAGCGGCTTACGCTGATATAAAGGACCGCGTGGAAAACGGCTAGCTCAGAGGCTGCTGTACGAACTTGTTACTGCTCAGGCCCGAACCGCAGATGGTTTAGCGCTCAAGCGGCAGGAAATATTCGGGATTGCGCTTGAATACGCCGCCAAAAAATTGCTGATCGATTTGGCGCATATCCCAAGCGATGACAGATGTGGGCGAGAGTCGGACAGTTACATCATCCAATGCGGCAAACACGGGACCGACACTCGGATCGGCGAGTGCGGCTTCGCTCAGGTACTTGTGATGAATTTCGGCGGTGTATTTCCGCGATGACTCGCCCGTGAGAAGGCTCGCCTTACCAGTCACAGTGACTCCGTGGCATGCCTCGGGGTCCCGCGAGTCGATCATCAAGGACATCTCGGAATTTTGTTGCAGGTTGCGAAATTTTCGACTGTGCGAAGAGATGGTGGCGAAGATGTCGGTGCCATCAAACCAGAACCACACCGCCACCACGTGGATCGAACCATTCGGATTATGAGTAGCAAAGGACGCGATGTAGCGTCCCTCCAATAATTTCCTGACCTCTACATCCGATAGAGAAGCCATCGAAGTCTCCATTGAACAGCGTGAAGAATTGCTGGGACGGATAAGCATACAGCTTCGGCGACATCCACGAACACGCGAAGCCTGCAACTCTGCTTGACAAACGCGAGCTGCGCTGTGCAAAGAATTGCGCAACGCGGCCACAGGCGAGCGCTTTCCTGCTTGCCTCTCGGCTCCGCGACTGGCATGATAGCGGCTCGTCGGATTTGTCGACTACCTAGAGGAGCCAGTGAAATGAAGCGTTTCTTTACCATTCCTGCCATGGCCGCGGTGATGACTGCCGGGGTCGCCTGCTTTCTTGCCTTAGTTTCTGCTCCCGCTTCCGCTCAACGCGAAGCTGTTTTCAACGGACACAGAATCATTTATCCGGAATCCAGCATTCCGAAAATTGGTCATCTGCACACGAATTATTTCTATGTGGACTCTGATCAGCCATCGGCCGGGCCTAATCCCGGCGATGAAACTCCGGGATCTGTTGCCTGCGTCTATCAACTGGTGAGCGGCCCGACCGGTTGCCCGATCGCAACCAGCACGACGGTTCCGTCGGGCGGAATTGGGGCAATCGCGATTGTGGATGCGGGTTATTATCCGACGGCGCAATCGGATCTCGATGCCTTCGACGCTCAGTTCGGAATTCCGGCGACGACTGTGAACCAGGTCTGGCAAGGCAAAACACGCCCGCCAACCTACTCGGAGTGGCTGACGGAAGAGGCGCTTGATATTGAGTGGTCGCATGCCATGGCGCCGCAAGCCAAGCTGTTCCTCGTGGTATCGACATTGTGCACGACGCCACAGTGCAACACCGACCCGAGCTGGCAGGCGGTGCAATACGCCGCGCAATTGGTCGCGCAAAATGGCGGCGGCGTGGTGAGTATGAGCTTTGGCGACGCGGAAATTTCGCAGGAAAGAACTTTTGACCAATACATGACGCAACCTGGCGTCGTCTTCTTCGCCGCCAGCGGCGATTCGGGCATCGGCGTCAGCATCTATCCCGGATCTTCGCCCAACGTGGTCTCCGTCGGAGGCACCGTTTTCAACCGCGACCGGAACGGTAATTTTGTCAGCGAGGTTTACGGCGGCGGCGGCGGCGACATCAGCCCCTACGAGCCTCGTCCGAAATATCAGAGCGGCATTGCGGGGATTGTAGGGACCAAGCGCGGATATCCGGACGTTGCTTCGAACTATTGCTGCGCAGCGGTGTACCTGCAAGGCGGCTGGCTCGGTGTCGGCGGCACCAGTTGGGGCTCCCCGACTTTCGCCGGAATCGTGAACGCTGCCGGCAGCCAAATGGGGTCGACAGCCGACGAACTCACCATGATGTACAAGGAGTTGGCCGTTCCAAGCGAATATGCGGCCTACTTCAATGACATCACTTCGGGTAGTTCGAAATGCAAGACCGGTTGGGATGAGTGTGCCGGCATCGGCTCACCAAAGACCTACGCGGGAAAATAAGCAGCCGGGAAATTCTAAAACCAGCAAGCCGCTCGAATTCTTCGAGCGGCTTTCGTTCTGAGAGCTAAGAATCGTTGCAAGTTTGTGCATCTTTACTCCGCCGGACGGGTATGAAACGTTTTCATCTCACGCCTTCCCCGGCGGCTATCGGTTCATCAGACCTCACTCGTCGGCCGTCTGAGGGGCTGATCTTCGATTGCAGCGGCAACCTTTATGGAGTTACGGAAGCCGGCGGCAGTTACAATCTGGGAACTGTGTTCGAGCTTTCGCCCGCCACGGGCGGAGGTTGGAGCGAAACCGTGCTTCACGATTTCGGTAGCCTCAGTGGCGACGGCATTGCTCCACTGGGTAGTCTGATCTCCGATCCCGCTGGTAATCTCTATGGCACCACGGACGAGGGCGGCACGACCGGTTACGGTACGGTTTACGAGATCACACCCTAGGGAGCGTCGGCCGCGAGCCGTCTCAACCCCAGCTTCTACTCTGGATTCCACTGCCTGTAAATGGCTTGTGACAACCTGTGTCCAAAAGCTAGACAGGCAACTTTCTCACAGCGAATGCGATTACAATGGCACACCCCCCGGGAACAAGCACCTCAGAGTCCGGGAAGAAAGGAATCCATCCATGCAAGCGAAAAAACTCGTGAGCGTTTTAGCTTTTTGCGTAATTACGGCCTTCAGCTTGACCGCGTTTGCGCAGAGCGACCCGATTGCTCCTCGCCAGCACGCGCCGCGAAAGCTCTACCAGGGAGGACTTCCCTACACCATCGACAACGTCACCGTTGAGCAGAGCACCAACTGGAGCGGCTACGCTGTGGAAGGAACTTCCTTCACCAAAGCTCTCGGCTCGTGGACCGTGCCCAGCGTCAATTGCTCGCAAACCCCAAATACCTACTCGTCCTTCTGGGTCGGGATTGACGGCTGGACCTCCAGCACGGTGGAGCAAACCGGAACCGACTCCGATTGTTCCGGTACAAAGCCCTCGTACTACGCGTGGTACGAGTTTTATCCGAATCCGTCGCGTCTGATCAGCGGCGTACCGGTATCGCCGGGGAACCATATTTCGGCTTCGGTCACCTACAGCGGTTCCAACTTCACCATCACCATTACGAACGTAAGCACCGGAAAATCCTATAGCAAGACATCCTCCGTACGCAGCGCGAAACGTACCTCGGCCGAATGGATCGCGGAAGCGCCCTGCTGTACGCGCTCGGGCGGAATTTTGCCGCTAGCGGATTTCGGCACGGTGGATTTTGGTCAGGACTATACCGGCGTGGGCAGCACCAACGATGCGACTGCGTCAGGAGTATCCGGCGCGATCGGCGCTTTCGGCAACAACATTTTTGAATCGATCATGGTGAATGGCAGCACGGGCGCGGACGAAGCCGTACCGTCGGGCCTCACCTCCGATGGAACCAGCTTCAGTGTGACTTGGGATTCCGAATAACTCAGTAGCAGAAAGCGACAGAATTTAGGACCGTCCAGATTGTCCGGACGGTTTTTTTTCAGTGGTCAGTAGCCGTGAACCAACCAACGGGACGAGTATCACAAGTGACTAACAGGTCTTCTATTCTCGGCTCCGCTTCAAGACGAAAAGCGCGCCGCTGAGCCTTTCGTTTCTATTGAAAAGTCACCATCTGTGTCATAGAATTCCGCCCCACAAAACCTCTGGTCCGCTGGTAGCTCTTTAGGGTCCCCCGGGTAGCTATTCGGCAGCGCGTACTACCAACCACCAGTAGGAAACACGGAGAAATCGTTAATGAGAAGCTATACTCTGCCGGGAGCGATCCTGCTGATCTTGGTTTCGGTGCTGTGCCACGCGCGAGCTCCGGTACCTTTCATCAACTTGCTTTTCGGCCCCTATCCGAGCATGGCCTCGTCGCAGGGCGAGACGAGCAAGGCTGTAAGCAAGCCCGCCGCGAGCATCGGCCCCGTTGCTCAGTTAGGCTCATGGACGGCACCCGCATTGCTGTGCCCCACCGACGGAAATTGTCTGGTGGGCGCCAATCTTGCGTTGATGCACACCGGGCAGATCCTCTTCTACTTTTATCCGGAAAAGAAAAGCGGCCCCGGTTCGCTGGCTGTGATTCTTGATCCAACCTCCGGCAGTGTCACTGATGTGCTGCTGACCGCTCCACGTGACATTTTCTGCTCAGGCGTCGCGATCATGTCCAATGGGCAAGTTTTGTCGACGGGCGGCAACATCCCGAATGCTCCCAACAGTCATGCCGGCGATTGGAACACCGACATTTTCGATTCGGCCTCCAGTACCTGGATGCTTGGCAACAACATGAATTACGCGCGCTGGTATCCCAGCACGATCGAGTTGCCCAGCGGCTTAGAGCTGGAGGTTTCCGGCAACGATGAGACTGGGTACATCGTCCAGAGTGCACTGGAAACGTTTGACTACCATACTGGGGTATGGACGACGCTGCCCGCATCGGCAAACCTGCCTAATGCTTTGCTAGACAACAGCGGCTACCCGCGTTTATCGCTACTCACTACCGGCAAAGTTTTTGCGTCCACACCGACTGCTGCGACCTACGTATTCGATCCGGTCAAGAACACCTGGACATTTCAGGCCGACACTAACTTCGGAAACCGCTACTACGCTGGACACGTCCTGCTGCCCGGTTTGAACAAGGTGCTGATTGCCGGTGGCTCTCCAATTTCGAAAAACGGCACCGGCACTACGACCAACTCGGCGGAAGTGATCGATTTCTCGACGCCGTCTCCGACGTGGCAATACATCAATCCGATGAACATTGCCCGCATGAACGAGAACTTGGTGTTGCTTCCCGACGGCACGGTACTCGCGGTCGGCGGCGGGAGTGGTGACGGAGCTTACGCAAACCCGGTCTTCACTCCCGAACTGTACGACCCGGTGGCAGGAACATGGACCGAGATGGCGCCGCAGGTAGGCCACCGCGCCTACCACTCGACGGCCGCAGTCCTGCCGGATGGGCGCGTGATCTCAGCCGGCTCTGATGACAAACAGCAATACCAGCGAACCTACGAGATCTATAGCCCACCCTATTTGTTCAAGGGGGCGCGGCCGACGATTACTTCTTCGCCCGCCACGCTGACCTACGGCGCCCAATTCACTATCACCAGTCCCGACGCAACCAGTATCACTCGTGTCGCCTTGTTGCGTCCGTCGGCAACCACGCACGCCGACGATATGGATCAGCGATACGTGGACCTGACGTTTACCGCCCGTTCCGGCATGATCGCGGCCAAGGCGCCTCCGAACGCCAATCACGCACCTCCTGGCTACTACATGCTGGTGATCGTGAACTCAAGCGGCGTACCTTCGGTGATGCCGTTCCTGCAGATCATGTAGGCCTTGGGGCAGACGAGCCAGGAGGAAGTCATGAAGAAGATGAAGGCCACAACGACCCGAAGGCTCTCCGACTGGCTCTATAACGTTGTCGATTCTCGCGTCTCTCGCTCGACTAACAGGGGAAGGGAAAAACTCGCCCCCCTGGAGAAAGACAATGTCGAATAAGAGAATCGGCACGATGGCAGTGCAGAATATTGCAATGGTTGTTATGTTGGGCGCGCTGTGGAATGCGATAGCACAGGACAAGACACCTTACCCGAGTATGGCTCCGGTGGATCAGTATCTGATGCAGGATCGCGACGCCGAAATCGCACTGGCACGAAGTGCGGCGCCGGAATCCATTTCGAAGGATGCCGAGGTCCTGGTGTTAGGACGTCACGGCTACGAAACGGCCGTTCAAGGAAAAAACGGGTTCGCGTGCGTGGTGGAACGTTCCTGGACCGCTCCCCTCGATGACCCGAACTTCTGGAATCCTAAATTGCGCGGTCCGATTTGTTTCAATGCGGCAGCCGCACGGACCTACCTTCCGCGCACCATCAAGAAGACAGAACTGATACTGGCGGGACGCTCGAAATCCGAGATGGTTGAGACCGTCGTCGCGGCCATCGACAAGAAGGAATTGCCGCCGATGGAACCCGGCGCGATGTGCTACATGCTGTCCAAGCAGGGATATTTGAGCGACACGGCTGGACACTGGCATCCCCACCTCATGACCTGCCGGGCTCTCCGATCTTTTCGGCCAATGACAAGTGGGAGCACCTGACCACGTTTCTGATTCCGGTGCGGGAATGGTCCGACGGGAGCGAGGATCATTAACAGGCAAGGACATTCATTGAACATCCTGAGTGGGTATTCTTGGCGGCGAAGCTCGTGCTTGCGCAGACGATTAATGCTACTGACTCATTTCAGCCTTGGGCACCAAGCGAAGTGTATGAAGAAACGCCCATAGGAAATTTGGGCGACGGCGGCGGCGTTCGCGCAGTTGCCGACACTGAAGCCTGAGAAAGTCCTCTGAGAGAAACACATTGTCAATCGAGACTGAGTTGGCCGTGCGCAATGCTTTCAGCCATCCCTTCGCCACATCCCCTTCCAAGCCGGCTTTCAGCAGATATTGTTCCAGGGCGTCGTCCCCGAGAGTGAGACCACACAGCGGCTCGATACGCTTGGAGTAGGGAACGAAGAAGATCCGATAGTTGGCTTTTCCTGAAGGAGTACGGTCACCCTGAAGAATCCCCATGGCGCCTTCGATTTTGTTGTCTTTCATCGTACAAACCTCGGCGCACTATGGATGGCGAGGACGTGGACTGCGTTGTAATGACTCAAGAGTTGGGGACAAAAGGCTAGCCTCGGGCGGAATTGGGAACTGATGGCTGAGAGCTGTAAGCGCTTAGAAGGTGAAGTTCACGCCGCCGCGGACGGCACGAGCGGATTGAACCAGATAAACGGTGCGGTGGTCGGCCCCAAGAAGCGGAACGTATCCTTCGGCGAGAAGATTGCGCAAATCGACGATGGCCTCGACGTGTCCGGGGAAAATGAGCGGAACGGGCTGGCGGAAATAAATGTTTAAATACGGCGCGGCATGGCCGGGTGAGGCATTGAACATATCCACCGGCGTCAGGGCTGAGCCGTCCATCCAGCGGTAAGAAGCGATCCAATGGGTCTTTGCTCCGGGCACTTTGCCGCTAATCTTGCCCGCCACGCTGTGCCGCCGCTCGGTGCCCATGAGTTGTTGCGCGCTGGCAAGATTGGCGCCCGGAGTTTCCATCGCGAGTACGCCGCCGTAATCGACATCCATGGTGGCGCTGATGTCGTTGGTCAATTGCTGTTGCACCACGAAGCGCATGCCTTCGGTCTTCAGATCAGCGCCCTGGTAAGTGAAGGTTCCCGAGTAAATGTCGGGCAGGACCATGCCGCCATCGGTGGACAGTTCACCCACGCCTGTCAGCGCCGGATCCAGTACGCGATCGTAGTAGCCGGCGACCTGGAAGCTGGTCTTGCCGACGCGACGCGATACCGACAACTCATGATGATGAGCATGTTCGAGGGCGGACGTGTAATTCGTCATGCTCATACGCGGCTGCGACTCGCTCAAGTCCGCCGGGGCAGATTCATAACCCTTGTCTAACTGCGAATCCGGTTCTGACGTCGCATAGCGATACTCAACAAGGGTATTCGGCGATAGATGAACGTCGGCTGATCCGAAGGGACGAAACCCGGTTACGCGTCCGAGGAACTGAACGGTCTGCAACTCACTGCCGAAGTGCAGTTCAACCACGTCTCCGAGCGCGAAGCTGTCGGAAGTGGTCATGGCCAGTGCCTGTAGCGCGGCGTTCGGCATGGTGAACGGAGCGGGCAACGTGCGCATGGTCAGCGCCAGCTCAGGCTCCGAACCATTCGGCATCTTGTGGCTGAACGAGGCCCGAACCACCGAAGCGGGCGTGGCGCTGTTGTTGTAACCAATGTTGCCCCACAACCCGATCGTGTCAGAACTGAAGATGGAGCGCTCGATGGAGATGCCGGTGCTCATATCCGAAGCGCTGCCGAAACCGGTAGACCCCGCACCCGCGAGGAACGAGAGCCGTCCCTTGAAATCGTGGCTGTTGGGAGAAGAATCGCCGATTGAGGCAATGGAGGCGTTGGAGGAGTTATCTTCCACGGCTCGCAGGATCGGGCGATTGGCCGAGGAACGCAGCACCCATTTCCAGTCATCCTGGTCGGCCGGGCTTTGGGCCGGTGCCACTTTGATCGCGTCAAACAACGTGCTCAGCGTGAGATTGAGAACAATTTTGCCGCCGGCTCGCAAGCCCACACCATCGCGAAAAGACGGGAGGTACGCAGTGGCCGAAACTTTAATGTCGTAAATGCCGGGAAGTAGTCCACCGGCGGAGAAGAAGCCGTGATCGTCGGTGAAAGCGGTAACGGATTGTGCAGCGGAGCCGAGAACTTCAACAACGGCGCCCATCTGCGGGACGCCTGCCGCGTTCCGGACATAGCCCGAGATGGTGCCAGGCCGGTCGGCACACCAAGCCGGAAGCACTAGGCCCAGCACGAAAACGAACCCGAGCTTACGGAACATTCCCCTCACCACCTCACCTGTGGCGATCTACTCTACGGCGAAAGTCGCGGTAGGATCGACCGTCTGCTTGGAAATGTTGTCATTTACCTTGATCTGCAGGCGATAGGTGCCTGGTTCAAGGTTCGCGGCTGCCAGCGTCTTCTGCAATGTCATCTGGTCGCCAATGTTGCCCATCGTGTCGGTGGACTCGACAGTGTGAATCACCGGCTTGTTGGTGGCGGCGTTGACGACATTGTACTCCACTGTTGCAGAAGGTTTATGCGTTTTATCGTCGACGGACAGGTTATAAACCTGCATCCAGAAATTCAGCTTTTGGCCGCGCCGGAAAGTGACCGGCTTGCCGTCGGAGGAAGGCACGCGCGGACGCACTTTGGTTGCGCCAATCACAAAGCTTCCGGTACCTACACTCTTCGAAGCGACGGGTTCCATCTGGTCGGCGACGATCAACGATGAAGTTTCGAGCTTGTCGTCAGCGTAATCCGGAACCTGAACACCTTTGCTCCAGGTTCCTTTGCGATCTCCGTTCACGTCTTTCAGAACGATATCGATGCGGTAACGGCCGGGCCGCAACGGAACCGCTTTCCAGTAGACCTGCGCGTTCTCTGCGGCGCGGGCAAGCAACTCTGCAGGAATGTCGGCCTGAACAGTGTCTTCGAATGTCTGCGCCACGCGACCGGTCAGCGTGGTTACGCGCCCGAAGATGTTTACCGTTCCGCGCTGCACACCGTCCTTGTTCTGAAAGGTGATATCACGATTCTTCATCTGGATGGTGATTGGAACCAGAACCGTGTCGCCGGTGACCTTCACGAAATCCGTCAGAACATCGAAGGGCATCAGGTTGTAAGTGATCTTGTGGCTGACGGCTTCTTCGAGATCTTTAAACTTGACCGGCGGAGGCGCGTTCAGCTTCGCATACTGTTCCAGACGGTCAAACTGCTTGGTCTGCTCCATGCTGCCCATGGGACCAAGCCCGAGGCGCTCGAGGCCGCCGCCCGAGAATCGGCTGGCCTTGTTGGCCAAGCCCATCTGTTCATAAAGCGTGAGGCCGGCATTGGGAGTCTGCAGCAGAGCATCTTTCTCGGAGCGGTCAATCGTCATGTGATATTCGCCGCACATGCAGGTGTCGACGAATTCAATCTCAACTTCCTGTCCAATCCCCTCGAGATAGCGATAGCGCCAAGTTTCGAATGGATAAGTCGAGGTCTCGCCGCCGCCCTCTTCCATCGGCCGCTCGTAACTCCCACCCGACGGATGGGAATCGATCTCGTCCGCCGGACCATACATGATGTAGATCTTGCCGCGGTCGGTCTTCCAGCCGGGGACACCGGCAGCAAAGTGCTCGTTGGCGTACTCGATCCGGCGATAGTGCTCTTCTTTATATTCGTTTTCTTCGCTGTCAGGGTTGGGGTTGCGGCGCTGCCAGAAAGCCTCGATGAACTGATCGCGTTCCTCGTCGTTGGAGAGCTGCTTGAACGCCTTCCGCTCTTCGTCAGAGATGATGTAGACGACGTCCTCGTCCAACCACTTCTTATATGTCTTGCTGAGTTCCTGCTTCAGGGACTTGGCGTTCTCTTTTTTCTGCTTTTCGGTGATCGGGCGCTTGAGGGGGTCGCCCTGTTGATCTTGTTGATTCTGCGAGGCTTCCGAGGAAGACTTGGTGTCCTGGGCAGACGCCTGCAGAGCCGTTGCCGACAAGAGGATGAGCAGGACAGAAAAAGACAACGACCAACGCACACGCACCTGGAACATAGAACCGGAACTCCTCAGACACGAACTAGTGAGAAATATTCTATGTCTTTGGATAGTCGAAGGCAAGGCAGATCACCCGGGCTAATCAGGTAGTGGGATGCCGCGAGATAGCGAGAAGGGTGCCCTAACTTACAAAATGTATGGGTTGAAGTAGCAGGCTAAAAGGACCTGGCTTGTTGTCGTGATGGGATTTCGGCCCGCGCGAGATTATGTCGGGAGGCGCTTCGATCCCACTTTACGGATGGCTCAGGGGTGGCAATGGCTGGTTTTGGCTGCTCGGCAGGCGCAAGGTTGAGGTGCTTGCTCCACCGTTGTCAAAGATGGTTCTTTGCGCGTCAGAGCTAGTGGGCGGCGATTGCGTCGAACAGGTTCAGGAAATCCAGCTTCTTGTCAGGCGGGAGAAATGAGGCCTCGAATGAGTTGCGGGCCAGTTCGCGGAGGTGCTCGTCGGTGAAGCCGAAGTTCGACTGGGCGAGCTGATATTCACGAGCGAGCGAGGTGCCGAACATCGCAGGATCGTCGCTGTTCAACGTGATCATCAGTCCCTGGTCGAAGTAGTTGCGAACCGGATGCTCCGCCAGCGACTGGCAGCAACCGGTGCGCAGGTTGCTGGTGAGACAAATCTCGATGGGAATCTGGCGGCGCGAAAGCTCCTCGATGAGTTCCTTATCTTGAGCGGCGCTGAGGCCATGGCCGATGCGCTCCGCCCGCAGGTTTAGCGCACCCCAGATCGAACCCGGACCGGCGCTTTCGCCGGCGTGAGCCGTGAGTCGAAGACCATGATCAGCCGCGTGGGCGTAGACATCGCGAAATAACTCAGGCGGGGCTTTGAGTTCATCGCCCCCGATGCCGAAACCAACGACGTTTGCCTGCTGATGCCGGACCGCCAGCTCCACCACGCGCTGCGCTTCCTCGGCACCGAATTGCCGAACTGCGTCAAAAATCCAGAGCAAGGAAATGCCAAAGTCGCGCTCGCCACGCCGGCGGCCGCGCTCCATTCCCTCAAACAGGGCATCGAAGTTCTGTTTGCGCCACAGACAAACGCCGACGGAGATGTACACCTCCGCGTGCAGAACATTCTCGCCTTTCAGCTTCTGCATCAGGCGATAGGTGATGAGCTCGAAGTCGTCGGGAGTCTGCAGATCGTCAGTGACAATCTTGAAGGCGCGTAGGAAGCCGGTGAAATCTTCGTACGAGTAGAACTTCTCGATTTCGGCAACCGTAGTGGGCTTGCGGTGACGCGCCCGGAGTTCCAGGAGAGTTGGGGCATCAATGGACCCTTCCAGATGCAGGTGCAGCTCCGCCTTGGGCAGGCCGAGAATGAAAGAGCTGGGCGCCGAAGGCATAAATCTTAGATTGTAGATTTCAGATTCAAGATTCGCGAGTAAGGAGTAAACCTAAAACGCAGAGAACGCAGAGAGTCGGGAGAGGCCTTGGGCGCTACGCGCATATGGGAAAGATAGATATAAGTGCATGGTCGGGAGTTGGTCGCGAGCGACCCACTCCGCTTTCTTAGGATAACAGCGATTTGATTAGCGGCTCCTGCGTGGGCGTAGGACGTTTCGGCGGCTTTGTGGCCGAGTGCGAAATCTTTCAGGAACAGAATGATCTCGGCCTTGCTTTTTAGATTCTCCGGGCCCCTTCCTCCCAGGAAGCCTTTAGAAAATTGTCGCCGGTGATTCCCGACCAGATCGCACATGCGTAGATGCCTCCTCGAAAGTTGGTCGCCAGCGACCAATTCCGGCTTCTTCAGGACGACTGCGGTCCAAAGAGGCTTCGAGTATCGCTCGCTCCGCTGAGTAGCCACAGGAGGGCTCCTAACAGGCCAGGAACGCAGAGAGGGACGCTATCTGCCAAGTTGTTGTTTCGCCATGGTTTATGTTGCAAGCTCGTAGATTCCCACAGCGGCTCCCAAAAAGTGCTTGACATGTAATATAGTGTTATAGTTAAGTATAACACTATCGGAGGTTTGATATGAGATCACGAATCGCGGTTTCCCTCGGTCTGATCTTGATCGCGGCCGTGGTCACTGCACAGCACGGTACTGGGCTGCTGAAGGAACTAAGACTCCTGCACGGCTCTTGTGCTGTCAAGACTTCTGAAATCCGCGTGCTGATGAACCTGAAACACGTCTCTGCCAAACCAGCTCCAGCCAGCGCAGCCGCGGCCATTTCAACGGAAAACGAACCCGTTCTTTTGCATAGATCCTCGAGCCACCAGCTTTTCTGTTCGCGCGTGCGATCCCTGCGAGAGTTTGTCCTTAAGCTTATCAACTAAAAATAAGGAGACTACGATGAAAGCCGCTCGTGTTTTGATATTTGTGGTTGTGATGTCGCTCCCAAGTATGGTTTTTGCGCAGTCGGATGCGCGAAAGTCCTTCGACACCATGAAAGAATTGGCCGGGAGTTGGCAAGGGCCTATTACGGTCGATCCCCCACGGGATGACGTCAAGCCTGGAACTCTTGGACAGATCACCATGCGCGTGACCTCGCGCGGGAACGCGCTCGTGCACGAAATGCAGGAAGCGGGTACGCCATTAGATGCGACAAAGTACGATCATCCGGTCACGATGTTCTATCTCGACGGCGATCATGTCACCCTGGTTCACTACTGCGACGCGGGGAATCGGCCGCGCATGACCGGGAAATTATCGCCGGATGGGAAAAAAGTGGAGTTTGAATTTGCCGATCTTTCGGGCAGCAATCAGTATGGGCACATGTACCATGCCGTGTTTACGATGATTGACGCCAATCATCATGTTGAGGACTGGACGTATCTTATGCCCGGCGACAAACCGATGCATGCGCACATGGACCTGACGAGGGAGAAGTGATGCGTGGCATCTGCTGTGGGTGAGGGGTCGCTTCAGTGAGACCCCTCGCCCCGCTGGAGAAACCTGATGCACAGCTTGAACCGCAACAAATGCATAGATTCTTCGCTGACGCTCAGAATGACAGCGTAAAAGAGAAGAAACCCGGCGCGACCTGCGTCGTACAAGCCTCGCTCGCGGTGACAAAGGGTAGTAAAGATTCGGCAACTCGCTTGGGATGACAAAGGCAATTTGTGGATCTTGAATTCAATGACGGCCAGCCGATTTACCGGCAACTTCGGGATCATGTGGTCGCAATGATTCTCGAAAGCGTGCTGAAGGAAGGCGATCCGCTGCCTTCGGTTCGCACGGTAGCGGCGGAGTACCGGGTAAATCCGCTGACCGTTCTGAAGAGCTACCAGGAACTCGTGGATGAAGAACTGGTAGAGAAGCGGCGCGGGCTGGGAATGTTTGTGAGAAGTGGCGCGCGCGAGCGTCTGCTTCAGGGCGAACGCCAGAAATTTTTGTCCGAGCAATGGCCGCGTGTGTACGCAACCATTCAGCGGCTCGGATTAAAAGCGGATGAGCTGCTGGCGAAAGAATCTGAAACGGAGGGCCAGTGAAGCCATGGCATGCATAGAAGCTCGCGGCTTGCGGAAGAGGTTCGGCAGCACGGTCGCGCTGGACGGGCTCGACCTGCATGTTGAGGAAGGGCGCATCCTGGGACTCATTGGCCCGAACGGCGCAGGTAAGACGACCGCGTTGAACGCGATGCTCGGGCTGATTCCATATCAAGGAGAGCTCAAAGTCCTGGGACGCGATCCATGGACCGAGCGAGAGCGGCTGATGGTCGATGTCTCGTACATCGCGGATGTTGCAGTGTTGCCGCGGTGGATCCGGGTTGCGGAATTGCTGGATTATGTCGCGGGCGTGCACCCGCGGTTTGATCGAACCAAAGCTAAAGGTTTCCTCGAGAAAACTTCCATTCAAACCAGCAGCAGAGTGCGGGAACTGTCCAAAGGCATGGTCGCACAACTGCACCTGGCAATTGTAATGGCTATCGATGCGCGCTTGCTGGTGCTCGATGAGCCGACACTCGGACTCGACATTCTTTTTCGCAAGCAGTTCTACGATTCGCTGCTGAATGACTACTTCGATCGCACCCGTACGATTGTTGTGACCACGCACCAGGTGGAAGAGGTGCAACACGTGCTGACGGACCTGGTGTTTATCGATCGCGGACGCATCGTGCTTAGTTGCAGCATGGAAGAGTTCGAGCAGCGCTATCTCGAGGTGATGGTGCGTCCGGAGCAACTGGCGGCGGCCCGAGCGCTAAAGCCGATGTATGAACGGCAAGCGATCGGGCGCAGCGTTTTGCTCTTCGATCATGCGGACCGGCAGAGACTCGCGGCATTCGGCGAGGTGCGCACACCCAGCATTGCCGACCTTTTCGTCGCTGTGCTGGGCAATCACTCGGGAGCGACCAGAGAGGTGGCAGTATGAGCGCAGGATCGCAAGTGATGGCAGATGTACAAGACGCCGCACCCGCGGCGTTGTCGAGCACTGGTGCTTTCTACTGGTCAGTACGCCGCGAACTGTGGGAGAACCGGTGGATTTACATCGGACAATTCGTCGTGGCCGCAGTGTTTGTGCTCGGTTTCGTGTTCAACATGAATCATTGGCTGATGAAGATGCGCGGCCTGTCCGGGACTGATCCGGCGCAATACTGGACCACCATCGCCCAGCCGTTCGACATTGCCTCCGGTCTGATGATGGGCACGCTGATCCTGATGAGCCTGTTCTATTCCGCCGATGCGCTGTATGGCGAACGCCGCGACCGAAGCATTTTTTTCTGGAAGTCGTTGCCAGTTTCCGATTCGACTACGGTGCTGGCGAAGGCAAGCATTCCATTAATCGTTCTTCCGCTGCTGACGTTTGCGATCACTGTTGCGATCCAGATCGTGTTAGTGCTTCTGAGCTGCGTAGTGCTGCCTGCGAACGGAATCAGTTTGGCGATGCTATGGAAAGGCCTTTATCTCTTTCAGATGTGGGGAATGATTCTCTACCACCTTTTCATGGCGCATGCGCTCTGGCCTTTTCCGGTGTTCTGCTGGCTGCTGCTGGTATCGGGATGGGCGCGGCGTGCGCCGCTATTGTGGGCAGCATTACCGGTGGCGGTGATCGGCGCGCTGGAGAGGCTGGTATTCGGCAGCGCGAATTTTCTCCGGCTGGTCGGAACCCGTTTGATCGGAGGCGGTGCGCCTGCCGATATCACCTCAGGAGAAATGCTCCCAACTGGCCCAATGACCCATCTCACGCCGCTTCGATATTTCGCCTCTCCGGGTTTGTGGATCGGATTAGCAGTCGCCGCGGTATTTCTCGTCGTTGCCGTGCGGCTGCGGCGGTACCGCGATCCGGTGTGATTAATCGGCAGCTGGATTGTGTACGGCAAATAGGGGCGACTATGAGTTCTAATGCGATGTCACCTGTGGTTACGAGCGAGATTCCGCTGGTACGGCTATACACCTTGCGGGCGGCTTACCTTGTCATGGCAGCTGGGCTCGGAGTCTTCGTGTGGCCGGCCGTCATCCACCACACCAATGCGTTTGCGGCTGCACGAGGAATCCAGGTAGCATTGCTCGCTGGACTGGGGGCAACCGCCGCGTTAGGGCTTCGCTATCCAGTGCAAATGCTGCCGATCTTGTTGTTTGAGTTGACCTGGAAGGCAATCTATCTGCTGGCCTTTGCTCTGCCACTCTGGTCCGCCCACGCGATCACTCCAGGGACGGCGGAAGATATCAGGGCTGTCCTGATGGTTGTCATTTTTATTCCGCTTATCCCATGGCGGTACGTGTTCACGCGATATGCGTTGAAGCATGGGGATCGGTGGAAGTAGCACCATCAGCGATGTTGATCATCTTTTTTGCTGAGAGTGATCACGACAAACTGCAAGCCAATAAGAGCTCCTGCGGAAGATCCGACAATCACGTAGAAGTTTGCCCACTCCCTAAGCGTGGTCATCTCTCACCCCGTTCGGTATGCGGGTCAATCGTATAACGTTGCAAATGGTCAGACCCGCGAGATCAGGCTATATCCCTGACGAATGGCGGTGTATAATCCCGGGGTTTCGGCTCCAGTAGCCCAGTTCGGGCCTACATCCGTCTCGTAAATAAGAAGTCATCTGACTGCTTGCGTGCCACAACTGTGTGCGGATACGGGCGCGGTCTATTTTGCGGTCTATTTTGGGGAGGAAAAGTGAGAAACAGAAAAAAGGGAGCGTTTTCGAAGATGGGGATTATGCTCGCGGTGCTCGCCGGGATGATCCTAAGCAGCAATGTCGCACACGCTTTCACTAATGCCAGCCTGAAGGGTACCTATAGCTACTTGTTCACGAAATTTACAGCCGATCCCACGCAAAATGAGGTGAACGTGGTCGGCATTTACACTTTCGACGGTGTCAGCGCAGTTACCTACACGGAGACGGACGACAATGCCGGGACGGTCGGCACCGAGACAGGCAGCGGTACGTACTCGGTGAATGCCAACGGGACCGGGTCCATGACCCTGACCAATTCAGGCAATGGAAACGTGACCAAGTTTTCTATATCGCTCAACTCCGCCGGCAAGGGTTTTCAGATCCTGCAAACCAGTTGTCATGACACGTGCAATAACGATGTGAATACTGGCGTAGCCGTAGCTCAACAGGGAACGTCCTACAGCAATGCCAGTCTGAAAGGGGCGTTCGGGTTTCTGACGAACACATGGACGCCGACTTCGACGGTCACCGCCGAGGCCGGCGTCGGTTTTGTGAACTTCGACGGCGTGAGCAAAGTTACCGCTTCGATCACCGACAATCAGGCCGGTAGCGTGGTCACTTTCAGCGAAAGTGGCAGTTATTCGGTGAGTCCAAACGGAAGCGGCACATTGAGCCTGACCAACAGCAAGAACGGGCAGATAACGACCGCTTCCTTTGTAATCACTTCGGCGGGAAAGCAGCTGCAATATCTGATCACCAGTTGTGGCAGCAGTTGCGCGAATGAGGTGCAAAGCGGAACCGCGATTCATCAGTAGATCCGTGCGCGGGGCGGCTTGTGTCACCAGCGCACAGGTTTTGCGAGTGGGTCGGCCGCCGCACGCACTCCGTTTTACTTAGGCCTTGATGTGACAGCTGGCGAGGCCCTTTTTCTCCAGATACTGCTGGTGATAATCCTCGGCTTGGAAGAAGGTCACGGCCGGTACAATCTGGGTGACGATGGGCTTGCTATAGCGATGCGACTTCTCAAGCGCATCCTTGGAAGCCTTGGCTGCTTTTTCCTGGTCCGGGGTAGTAAAGAAGATGGCGGAGCGGTACTGCGTGCCCCAATCCGGTCCTTGCCGGTTGAGTTGGGTCGGGTCGTGGTTCTCCCAGAAGGTATCGAGCAGCTTGTCGTAGGAGAGCTTCGCCGGGTCGTATTCGACTTCGACGGCTTCAGCGTGCCCGGTGCGGTCGGTGCAGACATCTTTATACGTGGGGTTGGAAGTTGATCCGCCGGTATACCCGACACGCGTGGAAATCACTCCCGGCAATTGCCGAAAGGTAGCCTCTACTCCCCAAAAACAACCTGCTGCAAAGATGGCTTTGGCCATAACTCTCCTTGGGCAATCGATTTTGGAGGCGAGCCAACGCGCATTAATGTGGTCGCAAAGAACGCGATACTTCGCGGGGGCTCGCCCAGATCCCTCGCGGCGAAAAGTCAACTTGCTCGGGATGACAATTCTATTGGATGTGTTCGAGTCGCGAAAGTGGCACAAAACAAGCTTTCGGCTATTAGCTCATAGCTACTAGCTCCTAACTACCAGCCACTGTCTGGCTACTCTCTTTGCCCGATTGACGCAGGGCGCTGGAGCACGGTAGATTCCAGAAACGGCTCTATCCGGCCGCTTTGAGGTTCTGTGGGATTGTTCCTTCATTTTCAACGGCGATTCGCGGCATTGCCGTTGCTGTTCGTCGTCCTCACACTGCAATCGGCGTTCGCGGCGGCGGGCTTTACGCCGCAAACGCGACTCGGCTTTGCTGAGGGGGATCAGTGGGAACCGGCCATTGCCGCGGACGGCGACGGACATATTTATGTGCTGTATCCGCAATACGGGTCCGTGCCGGGGTGCCCCGCGTGCGCCCTGCCGACGATGACGCTTGTAATCAGTGATAACAACGGCACGAGTTGGCAATCGCCTCGCGTAATTATTCCTCACGCTACGGGCCAATTCGATGCGCAAATTGTGGTCGACCCCGCGGATCGGCGTACGGTGTATGCCGCATGGCTGCAGAATGACAACAGGGACGCGGTGCTGGCGAAATCCGTCGATTTCGGCCAAAGCTGGTCCATTGTGATTGCCGACCGCGGCAGTGAAGATGCCGATAAACCCATCCTGGCGGTTCGTGGTAAGGACGTTTACCTCGCCTTCAATCGTCTGCGGCGAATTCGCGTGGCGGCGTCCCATGACGCCGGAATTACATTCAACACCAGCAACGTGAATCCCGATTTGCCTCTGGTCCGCGCTTTGGCCGGCGGCGCTACGGTCGATGTGGCAGGAAATGCTTTTGTGGCGTGGGCCGGCTACACCGAGCGCGATGGTGTAAGAGGAGCCGTCGATTTGTTTACAAGCAAATCGTCGGACGGTGGGAAAAGCTGGCGTACGACGCTCATGGATAACTCCAGCGCTCCGCCCGATTGCGTAACTTTTCATTGCGAACGCGGGTATTTGGGAGCACAAATCGCGATTAGTTCCGACGAGGCCGGGACGCTGTATGCGCTCTGGAATTCTGGAAGAATCGATAAGGGCGCAGAAAGAATCCTCTTCACTTCGTCAACGACCGCCGGCGAGACCTGGGCGGTACCGGTCGACGTTTCTCGGGCTCCCGCCGGCGTCGAACATGCGTTTCCTGCGATTACGGCTGGAGCAGCCGGCGACGTGCGAATCGCATGGATGGACACTCGCCACGCGCCGTCCTGGAATGTTTACCAGCGCAGTTCCAGCAATGGTGGCGCGACTTGGTCAGCGGAATCGAAGCTCTCGAGCTATGTCGCGGGCTATCGCTATATCCGAGCACGAGGCTTCAGTTTTCCCTTCGGAGATTACTTTCAGATTGGCATCGACAGCGACGGCCGAACCCAGGCAGTCTGGGGAGAAGGCCTGAATTTCCGGGCGCCGGGCTCCATCTGGTATAGCAACGGCCGATAACCTCTAATTAGCAACTCCGCCGCGCGTATCCGCCAGAAGCTTCTGCATACTTTCCAGTAAGCGCGTAGCAGCATCGCCCGCATCGAGGGTGGCAAAATCATTTCCTAAATCAATGATCGGGACGCTACTGCAGGCGCCGGCGAATGTCTGCTTAGCGGCCGTTGATCCGGCATGACTTGGGCCGACCAGGATTGCAATCGGGCGCAAAACCCGGGCCAGGATGACGGAATCCGACAGGCTACTGGTGGTGTGGGCGTCGTATCCGCCACGGCGCAAAAGCTCACGAACGTACGCGAGCACGTCGCCGCTCTTGTCGACGCAAACCACGGAGTGTCCGGTGTGTGTTTCCGGTTCGCTAGACTTTGACTTCTGGTAGAAGGCTGCAATCGCGCTCTCCTCGGAAGGATGCGTCTCCAGCAACGTATGCAGATTGGTCATGCGCAGAACTTTGTCGATGTTGGGGCGGACATTACAGAGCTTGAGATCCCCCCGCAAGCGGCGAGTGCTGGAAAGCAGGCGAACCAGGGTACCCAGGCCACTGCTGTCAATAAAATCGACGTCTCCCAGGTGCAGGATGAAATGCTTGTGATTGCCGAACATCCCGCTGACCTGGACGCGTAAGGACTCAACCGCGTCACCGGAGGCGATTCGTCCGTTACAGCGCATCACCGCTACTTTTCCGACCGTTCGCGTCTCCATGGCAAGTGCCATTACAGCCTCCCGCTAAAAACCGCGCCATTATAGCTGACTTGTGAGTAGGTTTGGGCTCGCAAATGTCCGCTGTCAGCGGGTCAGCATGGACAGGAAGCGCGCCAAATTGCAGATATTTGCATAGGGGCGACGGACTATGCCCACAGGCCTTCTTGCGGAAGAGCAGAATCGCTGAGATGATGCATTCCGCGACCGGACTGCCTTCCCTTTTCACCCGCCGTAGATCAAGCGATCCCGGCGGGTTTGACTTTGCGGTTAATCGATGATCATGCCGCTGGTCAGTTGGGAAAGGCGGTCGATTTTGTGCTCTACGCACCAGTTGTGCAATTCATCGACGATTTTCTCGGTCGCACACGGATCCCAGTAGCTGGCGGTGCCGATCTGTACAGCGGTCGCTCCAGCCAGCATGAACTCAATGATGTCAACTGCAGTCGAAATGCCACCCATCCCGAGAATCGGGATCTTTACCGCTTTGGATGCGTCATAGACCATGCGTAGAGCAATGGGCTTAATGGCCGGGCCGGATAAACCTGCGGTGACGTTCGAGATTCTCGGCTTGCGCGTCTCCGCGTCGATGGCCATGGCGGTGAATGTATTAACGAGGGAAATGGCGTCGGCGCCGGCTTCCTCGGCGATGCGCGCCATCTGAGCGATGCTGGTCACATTCGGTGACAACTTGACGATCAGTGGCCGTTGCGAACGATGGCGCGCGGTTGCAACTATTTCGTCGAGAGCCCGCGGATCACAGCCAAACTGCAGCCCGCCATGCGACGTATTCGGACACGAGACATTCAACTCGTACGCGGAAATGCCTTCGCCCTCGTTCAAGATTTCGATCGTAGTTTCGTAGTCTTCCCGGGTGTATCCGAAAACGTTGGCGATGACGACGATATTTTTGAGTTCTCGAAGCTTGGGCAGCTTTTCCGTCAAGAATGCCCGCGCCCCGATGTTCTGCAACCCGATCGCATTCAGCATTCCCGCCGCGGTCTCGTAAAGCCGTGGCGGAGGATTGCCGGCCATCGGCTGTTTGGAGAGGCCCTTCACTACGAAGCCGCCCAGCTTGTCCAAATGGACGACGTCTTCGAATTCGACTCCGTAGCCAAACGTGCCGCTGGCAGCAAGGACTGGATTTCTAAGCGGGATGCCCGCAAAAGCAACGCTCAGATCGGGACCCGGTCTGCCGTTTGGGGAGGTCATCGGGTTGTAGTGTACCGCGTAGCCTTCAGTGCTCCAACTGCATGCCGATGTTCACTGTGCTCCTCCGTGGCCTCTGTGGTGAACATCATAACCACAGAAATCACAGAGGGGGAAGGACGAGGGCGGCAGATGCACTCCCACCCGGTTTTCCGATACAGTATGTTCTTCCATGCTTGATCTGAATTTTGTTCGGGACAACTTGCCGCTGGTGGAAGAGAAACTTCGCCAGCGTGGAATGAATCCCGCCGACATTCTGAAGGATTTCGGGCAGGTCGATGCGCAGCGACGGCAGGCGATCACGGCGGCCGAATCGCTCAAAGCCGAGCGCAATCGCGGCTCGGAGAAAATCGCGACATTAAAGAAGTCCGGGCAAGATGCTTCTGGGTTGATTGCCGAAACCAAGCAGATGCGCGAGCAGATTCAGGATCTGGAGAAGGCTGCCGAAGAATACGACACCCACCTGCGCGACATTTTGGCCAGTCTTCCAAACCTGCCACACGCCAGCGTTCCAGTCGGGGCCAGTGCAGAAGAAAATGTCGAAGTGCGCCGTTGGGGGACGGCACCGAGATTTGATTTCGCCCCGAAAGCGCATTGGGATCTCGGTGAGCACCTGGGCGTGCTGGATCTCGAGCGCGCAGTGAAGCTGACCGGAGCACGGTTTGCGGTTTACTGGGATCTGGGGGCGCGACTAGAACGCGCGCTGGCTAACTTCATGCTCGACCTGCATACCCGGCAGCACGGCTATACGGAAGTGCTGCCGCCGTATCTGGTGAATTCGGACTCGATGTATGGCACGGGTCAGCTTCCAAAGTTTGCGGCTGATTCGTTCCGCGTCCCGCATGGTGAGAAGAATTTATGGTTAATCCCCACGGCGGAAGTGCCGGTCACGAACCTTTACCGCGATGAAATAATCGATACTGCCCGCTTGCCGGTTTCCCTGACTGCCTACACGGCATGTTTCCGGAGTGAGGCCGGATCTTACGGCAAGGACGTTCGCGGGATCATCCGGCAGCATCAATTTCAAAAAGTCGAACTGGTGAAGTTTTCCCGTCCCGAAAATTCGTACGAGGAACTTGAGAAACTCACCCACGATGCCGAGGAAGTGCTGCAGAAGCTGGGATTGCATTACCGCGTGATGGCGCTCAGCACTGGCGACATGGGGCCGTCTTCGGCCAAAACGTACGATCTCGAGGTGTGGCTTCCGGGCCAGCAACTGTTTCGCGAGATTTCTTCCTGCTCAAACTTCGAAGCCTTTCAGGCCCGGCGGGCGAATATCCGGTACCGGCCGGAAGGCAAAACCAAAACGGAGTTCGTGCACACGCTCAACGGTAGCGCTTTGGCGGTCGGGCGCACCTGGGTCGCCATTGTTGAAAACTATCAACAAGCTGATGGGACCGTGATCATCCCGGAAGCGTTGCGCCCCTACATGGGGGTTGACCGATTAACTCCGAAAAAATTCTAAGCCGCTGAAAACGCGGCAACCGTGATTTACACTAAGGAAAGAACCTTCGAGCCTTTGTCAACGGTTGAAGCCAATACGACCCCGGTGACGGCGCATCCTGTTCCAATAGGCGGGATTTGGCGCACCATCCGAAGTTACGTTTTGTGGTCGCATGAGCGTGGAACCATCCATTACGACGTGATGGTTACGCTCATCCTGATGTTTGTTTTCTTCTCTCCCAAGCTCATTAATTTCAAGGACAAACCAGTCGAGCACAATCCTCATCGTACAGGCGTCGTGGTTATGCCCGACGGGCGGGGCGGGCTGATTTACCAGGTCGAAGGCACAGCCGTTAACGATAAAGGCAGCGATGAGGCTGGGGTGAGAAGCCAGTTACTGCAAATCATCGAGCCAATTTCCGGGGGCGTCAGCATCAGCAAAGTGGAAACGGTGCGCGACCATTCCGGCCACGTCGTGCAATACAAAGTCTGGGTCGAACGAGAGTAGCTCTCCTGGAACGGTGCACTTGCCAAAATCGCAAACCATTATCATCTTTTTTCTGACTCTGATTGGCTCGCTGGCCGCGGCGTCAGGCCAACCCGGACTACCGCAGAGTTCTCCGGACCCACAGACTGCGCCGAAAAGTAGTTCTGACGCGAAAGCAGAACTCCTGCGCGTTGTAGCTCAAATGGATCGCACGGCAGCTAACTTCCACACCACCCAGTCGAATTTCGTGTGGACGCAGTACACAGCCGTGGTGAATGACGTCACCGACACACAAAAAGGAACGGTCTACTTCCGGCGGAGCGGAAAGCAGGTGGAGATGGCGGCGGACATCACCGACCCGACGCCGCCGAAGTACGTTCTTTTCACTGGCGACAAAGTCCAGGTTTACCAGCCAAAGATCGATCAAGTGACGCAATATGAAACAGGCAAAGACCGTGACGCTTTTGAAAGCTTTCTGGTGTTGGGGTTCGGCGGCAGCGGCCAGGACATGCTCAAGTCGTTTGATGTGAACTACCTCGGTTCAGAGAACATTGGCGGAGTCGACACTGCAAAACTCGACTTGGTGCCGAAATCTCAGAAGGCCCGCAACACTTTCAATCATATTTGGGTATGGATTGATCCTGCGCGCGGGGTGTCATTACGACAGAAATTGTTTGCGCCGGGCGGGGATTACCGCCTGGCGGACTATTCCGACATTCGCCTGAACCAGAAAATTCCGGATAGTGTGTTCAAGCTGAAAACCACCGGAAAAACCAAGATATTGTCGCCAAAAGGCTAAAGTGTACTTAAGTGGCACATACTGCATCACAAGAAACAGCTGAAAAACGCAGTTCGGGTTGTTATACTGCAAAGACGATTGCAACCTGAGCTCTAGGCACAGTTCATGGCCAAAGTTTTTACCATCCCAGTTGCTCCCAAGATGCCCCGACGCCGCGAGCGCACATCCGATCCACGGTACGTGGATGGGCAGCGCCTGCTGGTGGAGGCCATGAAGTACCTGACCCAGTCGGATCCGATTACCAATCGCGCCGCCATCGAACTGCTTTCCGAACACGTGCGGACCCGCTTTCGCATGACCGACTCGCCATTAGGCTAAGCACACTAACCAGCACAACGGATCAATCGCGCAGGATAGGTGTGTCGCGGTTGATTCCCTGCTACGCGGTAGTTAATCTTGAACGTCCTTAATATGAGTGCCGATGAATGATCGAGTGCGACTTATCCGATTGAGGGACACCGGAGATTCTCGCGGGAGCAGTTTTACAATGCCTCAGAGCTGTCTGGAGTTCCTTGGCAGCGTAAAAGATATTTACATTGCCACCATCAAGCCCGGCGCTGTTCGAGGAAATCACTATCACTGCGATCGTCGCGAAGTTCTATGCCTGATTTATAACGGCGAATGGTCTCTGCATTGGGACTGCGGGCCCGAAACGCAAACACAAAGGGAGGTATTCTCGGGTTCAGGGACGGTTTTAGTAGAAATTGAACCGCTGGCCTCGCATGCGGTGCGGAACGATGGCGAGGCGGACATTCTCCTCGTCGGATTATTCAGCATGCCGTATGACGCGAGCCAACCCGATTCCTACGTGCGGCGTGTTGTTTAGCATCGTGATAGCAGGTTTGTTTCGCTCTTCTGGCGCGAAGCGGCATGGGTCCTTCCGGTTCTAAAGTCGCAACAACCGCAGAGAGAATCTTTCCCGTACACACTCGCGCACTAGACCCTTGACAAAAGATCAAGCATTGGTTTCGATGTTGCTGAACCTTAGGGCTGAAGAAAGCAGTGGGTAAACAAGTGGCGAGCAGTCAATATTAATTTCTTCGTACGGCGGGAGTTGGCTTGCTACCATTCCGCGAAAAGCGCCGCTATCGTCGATTTGAGCTCCGCTACCCGGTTCATATCCTGGTCCGATCCTCCGACCACGTTTCTGAAGGGGACGCAGTCAGCAAGGACGTGAGTCTCGGCGGTTTGCTGCTGGAAACTTCGATGCCAATCGCAGAAAGCACAACGTTAAATTTCGTTATCAGCCTGCAGGATCCCGAACTTCCGTCGGTCGATCTTCTTGGAGAAGGTAAGGTCGTTCGCGTGGAGGCTCGAGGAAACGAGGGTAAGTTTGCTATCGCCGTCGAATGCGCCAATCCCATAACTCAGATCCAACCGTATTTCCCGGTGGGATGACCTTGTGTGCCGCATCACAGGCGAGCAGTGCTCAATATGGTAGCCTTATCGGTTCCAGCCTATTCATAAAACCTGCCTTTCTGGAGTAGTGAATGTCCAATAGACCCAAATCACAAACTGACATTTCGCAGCAATTCAAGAACAAGCTTCAGACGCGCACCGCACGAGTCGGGGTTATCGGCCTGGGTTACGTTGGCTTGCCCCTGGCGCTGCTTTTCAACGAAGAACGGTTCCCTGTCACCGGTTTTGACATCGATACCAGGAAAGTCGAAACCCTCAATAGCGGCGGGTCCTACATCTACAGAATTACGCCGACAGAAATCCAGGTGGCACGGCAGCGCGGTTTTGCCGCTACGGCGGATTTCGCCTCTCTGCGCGACATGGACGCCATCATTATTTGTGTGCCGACTCCGTTGGATGAGTATCACGAACCGGACCTTAGCTACATCACTCGGACCGCTGATGCCATTGCTCCGCATCTGCGAGCCGGGCAGTTGATCGTGCTCGAAAGCACAACTTATCCGGGAACTACGGAGGAAGTACTGCTGCCTATTCTGGAGAAGGGCAACCAGGCGGGGTTGAAGGCGAGCACCACAAAAGCTCCCGGCGATTTCTATATCGCGTTTTCTCCGGAAAGAGAGGATCCGGGAAACCAAACTGTGGCCCGGCGCGACATCCCGAAAGTGGTGGGTGGGTTGGACGCATCCGCTTCGGAGATGACGGCGGGTTTGTACGGCTCAATTTTCAATCGCGTGGTTCCGGTGTCTTCTCCCGCAGCCGCTGAGATGACGAAGCTGCTCGAAAACATCTATCGCTGCGTCAACATCGCGCTGGTAAATGAGTTGAAGCTGCTGTCTCTGCGCATGGGTATCGATATTTGGGAAGTTATCGAAGCCGCATCCACAAAGCCGTTCGGATTCCAGCCGTTCTACCCGGGGCCGGGGCTGGGAGGCCATTGCATCCCAATCGATCCTTTTTATCTGTCCTGGAAGGCCAAGGAATTCGATTTCCGCACGCGGTTTATTGAACTCGCCGGCGAAGTCAACCTGAACATGCCCTATCACGTGGTGAATTGCGTGGGCGAGGCCTTGAACCAGCGCCGAAAGACCATCAACGGATCTAAAATTTTGGTCCTGGGGGTGGCATATAAGAAGGATATCGACGATCTCCGCGAATCGCCATCGCTGACAATCATCGAACTGCTGCAAAAGCAAGGAGCGCAGGTGAGCTACCACGATCCTTACTTCAAGTTTGTGGGCCGGGGCCGTAAGTATGACCTGCAAATGACCTGCGCAAGCCTGGATAATCTGCGCGAGTATGACTGTGTAGTCATCGTCACCGACCATTCTGATTATGACTATCAGCGCATTGTCCGCGAGGCGCAGCTCGTGCTGGATACACGGAACGCCACCAAGGGCATCAGTGCCTCGAATTTGGTGCGATGCTGAGCCGGGTTCTTGAGGTTCCGTTCGAACAAATCCACCGGAGCGACTCTTGACAAATTGTCAAATTAGATAGATTCTAAATTATCCAATGAATGCAGCCGGGATCAGGCGCTCCCTGGAAGGGAGCGGATTGCGGTGTACTCCGCAACGCTATGCTGTTATGGCATTTTTGATGGAATGCCGGCGGCATCCCACGGCTGCGGAGATTTTTGACGCTGTCAACTGCGTGGACCCGCGCTCGTCCCGGGCGACAACCTACAACAATCTACGAGATCTGGTGGAAGCTGGTTTAGTGCGGGAAGTGGCTGTCGAAGGCCGGGCCGCCCGATTTGATGCCAGAGGCATACGCCATCACCACTTTGTCTGCGATCGTTGCGGCGATGTCGAGGACATAGAATGGTATGAGGTGCCCAGGCCTGCTTCCGCTTCGCTGGGGAAGCGCGTCCTTCGCGAGTGTGAACTCATTTTCCGCGGGCTATGTACAAAATGCGCGCGGCACGGTCCCCGCTAGATTTTGGTTTCTACTTCGTCATAATTTGACTCAAAGGAAGATCAAAGCCATGGAAAATAAACTCGCTGCTGCAGCGACTGTCCCTTCAACTCAAGAACAACACTCTTCAACTGAATCCAAGTGCCCCGTGGCGCACGGTGGTCACAAAGCCCAAACCAATACCGACTGGTGGCCGAATCAACTTGACCTTAGAGTTCTGCACCAGCACTCGCCTTTGTCCGATCCAATGGGCGAGGAGTTCAATTATGCGAAAGAATTCAAGAGCCTCGACCTGAAGGCTGTGGTTAAGGACCTGCGTTCGTTAATGACGGACTCGCAGGAGTGGTGGCCGGCGGACTTTGGCCACTACGGGCCGCTATTCATCCGCATGGCATGGCATAGTGCCGGGACGTATCGCATCGGCGACGGCCGAGGCGGAGCCGGAGCGGGCCAGCAACGTTTCGCTCCGCTCAATAGCTGGCCGGACAACGTAAATCTCGACAAGGCGCGCCGCCTGTTATGGCCGATCAAGCAGAAATACGGCCGCAAGATTTCATGGGCCGACCTGATGATCCTGGCTGGCAACGTCGCGCTGGAATCCATGGGCTTTAAAACTTTCGGTTTCGGTGGCGGACGCGAAGACACATGGGAGCCGGAACAGGACATCTTCTGGGGACCGGAAGGAAAGTGGTTGGCCGACGAGCGCTACTCAGGCGATCGCGATCTGGCGAATCCTCTGGCGGCTGTACAGATGGGTCTGATCTATGTGAATCCGGAAGGTCCGAATGGAAAGCCGGATCCGCTGGCTGCGGCACGGGACATCCGTGAGACGTTCGCCCGCATGGCAATGAATGACGAAGAAACGGTCGCGCTGATTGCGGGTGGCCATACCTTCGGAAAGACCCACGGGGCTGCGGTTCCCGCCGATTACGTTGGTCCGGAACCAGAAGCTGCGGATGTGGAAGAACAAGGGCTTGGCTGGAAAAACAAATTCGGTACCGGCAGCGGCGACGACACAATCGGCAGCGGCCTGGAAGTGATCTGGACCAAGACGCCGACCAAGTGGAGCAATAACTTCTTCGAGAACCTGTTCAACTACGAATGGGAACTCACCAAGAGCCCGGCTGGCGCGAACCAGTGGACGGCCAAAAACGGAGCGGGTGCCGGGACGATTCCGGATGCGCACGATCGGTCCAAGCGTCACGCCCCCACCATGCTGACCACGGATCTTTCTTTGCGCTTCGATCCGGCTTACCAAAAGATCTCGCGGCGGTTCTACGATCATCCGCAGGAGTTCGCGGACGCGTTCGCGAAAGCATGGTTCAAGCTGACGCACCGTGATATGGGACCGATCTCGCGCTATCTCGGCCCTCTTGTGCCGAAAGAGCCACAGCTCTGGCAAGACCCGGTTCCGGCAGTCGATCACAAGCTGATCGACGAAAAAGATGTTGCGGCGCTGAGGGCGAAAATCCTCAAGTCTGGGCTGTCAATTTCACAATTGGTCACCACGGCATGGGCGGCGGCATCCAGCTTCCGCGGTTCCGACAAGCGCGGTGGGGCCAATGGTGCGCGCATTCGCCTTGCTCCGCAGAAGGATTGGGAAGTAAACCAGCCGGCAGAGTTGGCGAAGGTGTTGCAGAAGCTCGAAGCGATTCAGAAAGATTTCAACGGCTCGCAGAAGAAGGGAACGAAAGCCAAGAAGGTCTCGCTGGCGGACCTGATTGTTCTCGGCGGCTGCGCCGCGGTGGCGGAAGCGGCGAAGAAGGCGGGCGTCAACGTGAAGGTTCCTTTCACGCCCGGACGAACGGACGCTTCGCAGGAAATGACGGATGTGCACTCTTTCGCGGTAATGGAACCGGCGGCCGACGCATTCCGCAATTACCGCCGCAAGGGAGAACACAGACTCGCCGAGGAATTGCTGCTGGACCGGGCGCAGTTGCTGAACCTGACTGCTCCTGAAATGACGACGCTGATCGGCGGCATGCGTGTCCTTAACACGAATTACGGAAAGTCGAAGCACGGCGTCTTCACAAAGCGACCCGAGACGTTGACGAACGATTTCTTCGTCAACCTGCTCGACATGAGCACGCAGTGGCAACCGTCAGCCAGTTCCAACGGTGCGGGACCGGTCTACGAAGGTCATGACCGCAAAACCGGCAAACTGAAATGGACCGCAACGCGAGTGGACTTGCTATTCGGTTCGCACTCGCAGTTACGGGCGCTGGCGGAGGTCTATGCACAGGACGACTCGAAAGAGAAGTTCGTGAAAGACTTCGTGGCAGCGTGGAGTAAGGTGATGAACGCCGATCGCTTCGACGCAAGGTAAGAAAGGGCGCGGATAAGTCTCATCGGTGGGCAGCGGCAACGCTGCCCATTTTTGTCTTCGGAGAACAGAAGTTATTTAACAACAACGGTCATGCGACCGACTCGAAGGCTGGTTCCTCCTGAGTGTTGCCATCAAGGTTGCCAATCAGGTCTTGCCGCAAGCGCTCCATCTGGGCCGCAGCTTCCTTGATTTGTTCAGCGCATTCATGGCCCATACGAGGCAGAAATCCCCCGTACTCCTGGAGCAGCATGCTGGCGTTTGCCTCGATAGTAGACGTCTTGAAGCGGGCTTGATTGGAAAGCGTGGAGGTCAGTTTCTGTAATTGCAGATCGCGGACGCTCAGTTCTCGCCGGCTCTCCTCAGCTTCTTTCTCCACCGCCCGGCCGTGTACACGCGCAAGGATAAGCAGACACGCCGCTATCATGAGCAGGCAGAAATTGGTAAGGATGATGGTCGCGCGAGCTCGGCTCAAAGCAAGATTTCTCTCGCTACTCAGGCCTGCCGAAATGGTGCTTTCGTCGGCAGCGAGCGACGACAGAATGGCCCGCGCTTTATCCATGTAGTCTTTCCCTTCACCTGAGTCGATCAGCTTGAACGCGCGGTGACGATAGCCTTGTTGCCGAAAGTTGATAGTGCGCTCGATTTCGTCTTGTTTCGAGTTCGCCAAGGACTCGAGTTGGGTCTCGAGGGCGAGTTCTTTGTCGGCGCGGTGATTCAAGCCTGCGCGAAGACCGGCGAAGTCAGTCGCAATCGCGGCTTTTGCTTCGGTATATGGCCGCAAGTACGAGGGATCGCCGGTCAGCAGGTATCCGCGCTGCCCCGTTTCCATGTCTGTCAGATCTTTGCGAACGTTTGAAATGTCGTTTTGGAGGTTGGAACTTTCAGCACTCAGCGCGCTGATGCTGTGCATCTGCCCTAAATGCCTCAAGGCGAGATAGGCGCTGCAGGCGATCGCGGCGAGCAGTAGGGGCGTTCCGAGCTGCAGTGTCACTTTCCGTAACATCTTCATTTTCTAATCCTTCAGCACGTGAGCTGCGTTCTTTACTAGAGAATCATAGGCTGATTCGGCGTAGGGCCGGGGTTGTCTTTTGTGGTGCTACAGGGTTATTTCAGTGGAGGTTCGGAAATCCACCACGAAGGGCACCAAGGGACTGTGTGATCCAGTTTTCTTCGTGTCCTTCGTTCCTTAGGCTGAATCAGGATGCCCAGAGAAAGGTAGGTTACTGACTAGCCCGCTTCTGAAGGTCAATTCCGAGTTGCTCGGCCTTCTTATAAAGATGGCTTCGCTCGAGACCAAGCGCTTTGGCGGCATTGGTGATGTGGTAGTTGCTTCGTTTGAGTTCCGCCAGGATGGCTTGGCGCTCGAAATCCTGCACACGATCAGCTAGCGCGCCCGATTGAGCTTGCTTTGGGTTCTCCTGCACACCAGAGGTCAGTGCGGAACGCACGGCATCGCCCGTGACTTCGTCGTTCGTTGCAAGGAGCATCAGCCGTTCCACGCTGTTGCGCAGCTCACGAATGTTCCCCGGCCAGGAATGGGCGCTCAGGGCCTGGATCGCGTCCGAGGTAAATGAGATCGGCTTCCAATTGTTTTGTGCACAAATCTGGCGCGCAAAATGCTCGACCTGCGCCGGTATGTCCTCCCGTCGTTCGCGTAAGGGCGGCAATGTGAGTGGAAAAACGTAAACGCGATGAAACAAATCCTGGCGAAACTGGCCTTCGCGGACCAGCGCATCGAGATTGCGATGAGTCGCGACCAGCACCCGGACGTCGACTCGGATTGGTTTGTCACCGCCAATGCGCTCGATCTCTCCTTCCTCCAGGACGCGAAGAAGCTTGGCCTGCATGCCTAGCGGCATGTCGCCGATTTCGTCGAGGAACAGCGTGCCGTGTTCCGCCTGCTCGAATTTTCCGATGTGCCGCCCGGCCGCTCCGGTAAACGAGCCTTTTTCGTGGCCGAAGAGTTCTGACTCGATCAGTTCAGCAGGTACGGCAGCGCAGTTTAACGCGATGAAGGGTCCGTTCGACCGCGGGCTGCGTTCATGGATAGTTCTCGCTATCAACTCTTTTCCCGTCCCGGTCTCTCCCAGAATGCAAATGCGCGACTCGCTCGCTGCCACACGTTCCACCTGGGCCATCAGCTTTCGCATAACGTCGCATGTCCAGATGATCTCGTGCTTGCCGAGGCGTTGCCGCAAGTTTCGGTTTTCCGATTCCAACCGCTGCAGCTTGAGCGCGTTTTCAACCGTGAGTAAAAGACGGTCACGGGAAATTGGCTTTTCTAGAAAATCAAGGGCTCCCAATCGGGTGGCGCGTACGGCCATTTCGATATCCGCTTGGCCAGACATCATGACGATTGGGGTTGCGATCTCCTGCGCTTTCAGTTCCTTCAAGAACGCCAGGCCGTCTTTGCCAGGCATGACGACGTCAGAAAATATGAGGTCGAAGTTCTGCGACTTGGCGAGTTCGAGTGCTTTGGTGGCGTTGTCACAAACCGTAACTACATGACCTGCCAGTCTAAAAGCGTGAGAAAGAGATCCCAGAGTATTGGCATCATCGTCCACGATCAGCAGGTTGGCTTTCGTTGGCACCGTTGTCCTCAGGACTTCGCGGATGTAGTGCTAGCTGCAATAAGCTTGTCAGCATTATGCGGCAGCTCGATGGAAAAAGTCGTGCCTTCGCCTGGCGTGCTCTGAACCGTGATTCTGCCACCATGATCGCTGACCACCGATTGCACGATGGCGAGGCCAAGTCCGGTGCCGCTTTTCTTAGTCGTGAAATACGGCGTGAAAAGGCGGGCCTGATCTTCCGGCGTCAGGCCCGTTCCGGTATCGGAGATCTCTATACAAACGCGATAGCTTTTCTCGCTGGTGCGGATGGCAAGCGTCCCTCCATTCGGCATGGCATCGATTGCGTTGGAGATCAAATTCGAAATCGCACGATGCAGCAAGTCCGGATCGGCGGCGATCGGTGGCAGGTTGGCGGCAAGATCCTGTTTGCTCTCAATCGACGGTCGGCCCGGCGCATTCAATTGCGAGTAGTAGACGCGGATCGCCTCCCCCACAATGTCATTTAACCGCACCCACTGAAACTGTGGCTGGGGCATACGGGAGAATTCACTGAAGCGCGAGACGATGGTCTTCAGGTTCGCAATCTCCACCAGCAGAGTGGACGCACTTTCCTTGAACATTTCATCGAATATTTCGGCGCTCTGCTCATGGGCACGCATCAGATTCTCGACAGTTAGTTGCAAAGGGAAGAGTGGATTTTTCAACTCATGGGCCAGACGTCGCGCCAACTCGCGCCAGGCTGCAACGCGTTCTGCTTGCACGAGCCGCTCCTTGCTGTCCAGGAGTTCGCGGGTCATGCGATTGAAGGATTCCGCCAGATCCGCCAGTTCATCGTGTGACTCGACATTTACCTGTGTCTGCCAATTTCCGGTGGCCACCTCGTGTGCGGCGGCCGCAAGCTGTTCGACCGGTCGAGTCACGCGGGTCGCTACCCAGCCGCTGAGAAGAACCGCCAACAGAATCCCTGCGCCTGCTGAAAACCCAGCCGCAGAACGAATGTGTTGTCGCAGCTCAACATAAGGCCGGCGGGAATTGGCGATCAACAGGATTCCGAGGAGCTGATGGTTCGTGCCGCGAAGCGGAATTGCATCGACGGTTTCGTCATCGGCCGCATTCAGTGACTGGTGAACCAGTTCGCGGGCGTCTTCGCCGGAATGCTGAACTTCCTGAATAACCGGCATTAGTAACTCGGACGGACTCCCGGCGCCGGCTGGCGAAATAAGAAATCGAGATGAGAAACTCGAGCTGAGATTCTCATACAAAAAGGCTCGCATACCGGCAGGCGCATCGAGCGATGCGAGGAAACTCTGGTCGAGTTTGCGGCCACCGACTACGAATAACGAGGAGTCACCTGCGACGGTAGTTCGGATCGCACAAAGGATCAGGGCGCTTCCATCCTGAAGTTCTAATTTTTCGAGAAAGGCGGTAGCCGGTGCCTTTGCGACAGCAACTGTTTCCTTGTATCCGAACGTTGCCGGAGATTGCGCCGAAGAAATGATGTTCCCGTCGGAATCCACGAAATCGAGAAAATCGAGTTGCTGATTCTGAGCGATTGTTTTGGCGTCGTTGAGAAACTCGGCATAATCGGGCGGGCCATGGCTTACGCTGACCGCCATGCGAATTGCGGCTTCGCTGTTCGCGACAGCCTCGACGCGAGTGGCGATCTCCTGACCTCTGCGGTCGAACTCGCGGCGAAATTGGGCGACCAGAGAATCGGTGCGTTGGGCTTCCGCCTGTTCGAAGCTGCGCCGCGCCAGTGCGGACGTAATCCACGCCACGGTGCCGACCGAAATAAAGACGATGAGTACGAACACCAGCAGAAGCTTACGTCGAAACCTCATGGTTTCCCCGCAGCCAACCAAATGCCAGGGACATGCCAACTGGCATCGGGAGCATCGTCCCACCCTTTGACACCTTTAGACACCGCCCACGCCGTCCGCAGATGGAGCAACGGAATCACGCGGTGGGGTTGGAGAATCGCGTTTTCCGCATGATAGAGATCGTCGGCAGAATTGCCGAGGAACGTGGGCGCGGGCAGGCCGAGAGATCTGGCCATTTCTTGAAGAGCAACGCGGGCATCCATCGACGCCAGCGAAATACGGACCAGTCGAATATCAGGAGACCCCTGGTTGATGATCTGAAGGCGAAGTCCTGCGTCATTCGCATTGAGCACGATTCGTTCCGCGAGCATTCGGGCCAGCGGATCATTTACGTCAAAACCAAAACTCCACGCCGGGGCTCGTGGGACTTCTGCCCGCAACTGCTGCGCCCGGGGAAGATCTGATTTGGCGGAAAACAGAAAGCTGTAGCCCGTCAGCCAATCCGGCAGCAATCCGCCGGCCGGCTCGCCGCCTCTTTGCAGGACAACCTGGTTCAGAAGGTTGCGATCGATGCTCAGTGCCAGCGCCTCCCGTTGCTTGGACTCATCCGGCGAATGAATGTCACTGTTAAAAAGCAGGGCGACCAACTCGATCGGCTGAGAGGCATGCAACTCCCGAGCCTCAGTCGCGTGATGCGCCTGTTCGGCAGGAACTTCGATCGCTTGTGCCTGGCCTAAGTCGTAGGCGATCGTCTCATCGCGGAAACCGCGAGCCATTTGAATTTCGACAGAATCCAAGAACATTCGGCCGCCCCAGTAATCATCGCGCGCGGTCAAAACTAGTCTCTTGCCGGGATCCCACTGGCTGACCACAAACGGGCCGCTCCCTAACAGGCCATCTGCTTTCGCGATGGCGTTGCGAGGCAGCGATAATTCGGCGGGCAGATCGGGCGAAGGCCTGTCCAATTGGATGATTATTGACGTCTCGCGGGGAGAGATCTTCCACTCTGGATTCACCCGCCGCAGCGATGCGCTGACAAGTTCGGGGGTCATTTGTGTGGCGTCAGAGAAAGTAACACCGGGCCGTAATGTGAATTCCCAACGTTGACCGTCGAGTTCAGACTGCCACGAAATGGCGAGCGCGGGCTGGGTCTGTCCGCGACCATCCAAGGCAACCAGCGTATCGAAAATGAGGGAAAGAACATTCCGTCCGGCCGGAGTGTTCTGCGGAATGTTATCGGCAGGGTCAAGCGAGCGTAGTGTATCGCCCATTTGCATGTGCAGAGTCCCACCGTAACGCGGTCGCGTTGCGGCGGGCGAAGCCACAGCCACCAGCAGGCTAATGGCGACAATCGATCGTGAGCCGGAAAGCCTCATATTTCCCTGTTGCTGAACTATGCGTGATTGCAGTCACGCTGCTCGAGTCGGTATCAGACCAAAAGGCGGTAATGGGCCCAGTAAACGTCACTGCCGGACTCATGCTGACGGGTTCGCGATCAGGAATCTCGAAAGCCCTTACCTCATCAGCGGCATCTTCGTTAGACGTAGCAAGAATTTGCCATCCTGCGCCGCAGTTAGTTCGAAGACTCGCCACATCGCTGCCCCACTGCAGTTGAGTGAGTGTCAGGTCGGAGACGCCGTCCAGGAGATGTATCTTGCCGTCGAGCGCAGCGAAGACCCAGAGTGTATAGCTATCCTTTGGCAGCGGCGCGGCCGCATAAAACGGTGGCGCGGTCGTCTGTTTCTGAATTCCCGGCGAGAGCGCACCGGTGAAGAAATTCCTTGCGCCCGAGAAAAATGCATTCAGGTCCCTCGAATTGCCCGTCAACGGCCATGGGTCGTCGGAATCGTCGCAGCTCACGCTGAGCGGCGAGCCTGTGCTGCTACGGCAATACACCCCCGGCAAGTAGGCGTCGAACAAGTGGTCTTTGCGAAGGATCAATCTGCCTCGCAGGTCGCGTGGCCAGGGACGAACGTGGATCAGCGGCAGAAACTGTTCCAATTGCCATTGTGTATTCTGCAACCGGAACAGAGCAATTCTCTCGGCTTGAAGAACGATGAGGTACTGCGGGTTGATATTGACCAACGCCGCATCGAGAATGCGGTTTTCGTCGCTCCAAAGCAGCGTCTTATTAATCGTGAGCGGAGTTGCCGATGAAGTTTCTGATCGGCTGGCGAGGCCCGGCACACTGACCATAGCGACCACGGGTTGGTTAGTTCCCTGGTGGATCTCCGCCACCCAAAGGTAGCCCTGAACATTTTCTGACAGCGAAATGTCCACCGTTGCAGCCGCTTGTTCGGCTGGAACTTGTCGCACTCCGAATGCCGCGAGTTCGCTCAATAGCTTCCGCTTGATGTCGTCGGCATCAGCCTGGGAAAGCGAAGAGCGGTTGACCACATTGACCGTGACCGCTCCCGGTCCGGTTATGCCGGCGATCTTTTGCACCAGTTGACTTGCCGGGCCTTGCCAATCCGCCGCGAAAGCGCTGCCAGCGAGCAACAGCAGCAAGAAGAACAGACGCCAGCACGAGAGATTCCCAACCGAAATTGGCATTGCTTGATTAGGCAAATTATAAGCCCGATTTCGAGTGAGTCTGCGCATGGCCCGTTCACTGATTCAGCTCCCACTACTTCGGCTCCGCTTCTTCGGCCTGGCTATTGCGATTTGCCATGTTCATGCTGCGAAGCACGTCGTTGGCGAAGAAGAATTTCCCATCCGCCGGCACCATCATGATTTGCAACTTGTCGGAGAGCCGCTCCGCCACGATTTTGTTTATCAATAGAGGATTCTGTTTCAAGATCACGCTTTCTTTTTCCATGCGCTCGGCATCGGCGGCTGCGGTCAGCCGGATTCGATCGGCTTCTGCCGTCGCCAGCAGCTTGCGTCGTTCGGTCTCCGCTTTGCTGTCGATGACCTTGGCTTCGGCTTCGGCCTCAGCATTCTTCACGGTCGCCTCTTTGCGGGCCTCGGCTTCGAGCTTGGATTGCTCGATCTGTTTCTGTTTCAAAGGCAACGTGTACTTCATGGCATCGGCTTCGGCTTTGGCTTGCAGCACGCGGACCTGGGCCTGTCCTTCGGCCTGCTTTACCTGCTGCGCTTTCACAGCTTCCGCTTCGAGTTCGGAAATCTTGACCTGTTTTGCCTGAATATCGGTTTGAACGCCCATCTGCTCGTTCTCCTGTTCCTTCAGGAGAAGGCTCTCGAGTCCTTTGGCATATTCGGGCGGAAGTTGAATGTCACGAAGCATCACTTCTTTCACGATGATTCCATCCGCGGCGAGCTTCTGGGTAATGGAATCGGAGGCGCGTTTGCGAACCTCCTCGCGTTTGCTGGCGAAAACATCGCGAACGGTATAGTTCGGCACAATCTCGCGCCAGGCGCTGGCGACGACGCTGGGAACGATTTCTTTCTCCACCGGCAGCGGCAAGTTGGTCTGGATATATCCGAGGCGCTTCGCATCGAGGCGGTAGCGAACCGTTATTGCCAGGCCCAACGTCAGCCCCTCTTTGGCTTGAACGTTGAGTATTTCGAACTTCTTCGATTTTCCGCTGCTACCGTCTTCGGTTGAACCCATGGTAAACAACTGATCGCGTGTATCAAACAGTGCAATGTTTTCAGCGAACGGGATTACGAAATGCGCGCCGGGATAGAGAACGTCAGATGAGGCGCCATTCGTCTGACTGATCAGGACGCCCGCCATTCCACTGGGAACGACCATAATCCCGAGTGCTAACAGGATCGGCCCCCAGGCGAGTAAAGCCAGAGCCAGAGAAGCTCGCCAGCGGATTTGCGGAAGCGGCGCTTGTGGCGCTCCAGATGCAGCGGCGAACTTCAATTGCCATTCGCGACGGAGATCATAGATGAGAATTCCCGCGGCGATTGCGATCATGCCCACGCCGCCCCACAGCAAAAGTTGTTTGAGGAACAGCATACGTGCCTCCTTAATGTGCGCGGTGATTTTGCTCAGACTTCACGCGGACAGCTTGGCGAGCAAATAGCACGCAAATGACTCTTCCGAAGATAAGCTCCTCCATGAGCACCCCGATCGCAAGCGAGAAAACCATTCCCGCCATAACGGTGACGAAGTTGATCAGTGCATCCATATGCCCTCCTGAGCTACCGCGCTTAACGGAGTGGCAAATGGAAGACCAAAACTGAAATCGCTGAAAGGCGGTGTTTTACCGGGTTCGCGCTTGGCCTGGATCGTGTCCAGCCGTCACAGTGTGTTCGATCTGACACGATTCCCCCGGTGCCCTGCGCGGTAACTCACGCCGAATCAGTGGTTCGATCGCGGCGCATGCCGTGCATTCGGAAAGTGCGCGCTGCGAATGCAGCAGGAGGGTGAGATCATGAAAAACTTCGGATCAATCAGAAATGTTGCGGATGCGTCACAAGGCATCCGCTTGAGTGGCAAACGCGGGGCGGCAGCAATCTCCGGTTTGCTGATCGGTTCACTATTCGCTGTGGGATGCAATAACAAGGACAGCAGACCCGCGGCCAGCCAAGCCCAGAATCCTACGACCCAGATTGCAATGAGTCAGCCGGCTACGCCCGATCGAGTGAGCGAGCCAGCGAGCACAACAGCAGCGCCAATGCCGAAGAAGGCGGCCCGGAAACATCCCCCCACAGCCAAATACAGTGACCAGACGTCTGGCGTCTCGTTCCGGTATCCGTGGCAATACGCGGTGAAGAGCGGCGACGCGGTGGATTCCGAGTCGGAGACGATGGGCTTTATTCAACCCGGTGGAGAAACGACCGTCTCAGTTGATGTGCCAAAGGGTTTTTATCCGGACAGCGACTTCGCGGCGGCATTTTTCCGCGTCAGCGTGAACAAGACTTTAACAGAAGAACAGTGCAGCCAGTTTGCATCCGCCGTGAGCACGGGTAACGATGCGGTGCAGCCAGCCAAGGTCGCGCTGGGCGGATTGGAGCTGCAGGAGATGGAAAGCCTCTCCGGCGACGACGAGCAGCAGGGCGATATCAAGTACTACCATGTGTTTCAGAACGGCGCCTGCTATGAGTTCGCGCTCGGCCTCTCAACGCAGAGTGGAGGCGACGACGAGACCGTGAGCCCGGTTGATCGCGGAAAAGTCTTCCGTCGCCTGGAGACAATCCTGGCAAGTGTAAAACTGAACCCGGAAATTACGCCTCAAGCGGCAAGCGACCCTACCCAGGTTTCAGCGGCTAAAGAAGGAAGTAATTAATTCACATTGGAATCGGGGCCATGCTGGCAATCAGCATGGCCCTGAGCGATTTCCTGTCAATATCGAGACGCTTATTTTTGACTTCCCATGTGCTCGAGTTTTTCTGCGGCCGAGTCGATCGCGGTTGATTCGTCTTCCAGCGCTCTCGCCACACGAGTGATTTCCTGATCCGCTTCTGCGAATTTCTTCTGCTCAATTCCTTCCCGCACTCCGGGAACGGTTTTCACCCCGTAGCCGGAGTAAACGCCAGGCGCATACAGCAGATGTTTGTACCAAGGCCGCCGAGGCAGGCCGTCAGCATTGGTCAATTTGCGCTCCGTGGAGATGAGTTGCTGGTTGAGAGTGGCCAAAGCTGCTGCATCGTCCTGATCGAGATTCGCTTGCTTTGAGGACAATGCCTTTTGATAGCGCTCGGCACTTCGTGCCAACGACGCGGCCGCATTCTGCAGAGGCGCGAAATCCATGTAGGGCGGAACTTCTTCGCGAGGCGGCGCTACCGTCGGATGCCGCGGGTCGAACTTGGCCTTGAATGCTCCTTCGTCCAGTTCTTTGTTGCGCTCGCGAATCTCGTTTTGCTTGTCGGCAAGGAGCTTCTGTAATTCCTTGTTGTACTGCTCGACCGTCTCCGCGAAGTCCACGAAATCGAAGGGCAGCACCTGTGCGTCGGCCAGTCGCATGACAGACGTTCCAATCGTTTGAGACAGGGCTCGTCCGTAAGCGAAGTCGGAGTCGGAAAAGTGGGTGAACCAGTAGAAGTCGTCGTAGATGGAATGGTAGATGCCGCCTTCGTCCTCACCGCCATATCCGAGATTCAGGCTCGCAATTCCGAGATGATCGAGGAAAGTGGTGAAGTCGGTTCCGGAGCCAAGCGCCTCGATGTGTATATCAGGCCGCTGCCGCAACTCACTGCGTTCTTCGGCGGATTTCGCATCTGCGATTTGTACGAGCCGCTCGCGTTGGAAAACGGTCATCTTGCTTTCGGGGTCTATGATGTCGCGGGCGACACCGTTGATGAAGTGCTCCAGGCTGTGGGATCCGCCCATGCCGAGCAGGCCACGGCCGTTGGCATCGGTGTTGATGTAAACCGCGGCGTGCTGCTGCAGTTCATCAGCGTGAGTTTCCGCCCATTCGGTCGAGCCGAGCAGCATGGGCTCTTCTCCGTCCCATGCGGCATAGATGATGGTACGGCGCGGTTTCCAGCCTTGCTTGAGTAATTCGCTGAGCGCGCGTGCCTCCTCCATCAAAGCTACCTGCCCCGAAACCGGATCCTCCGCTCCGTTGACCCAGCCGTCGTGGTGATTGCCGCGGACGATCCACTCATCCGCAGCAACGCTGCCTGGAATTTTCGCGATCACGTCATAAACGGGCTTGATATCCCAATTGAATGCGAGTTTCAAATGAACTTTCGCTGGTCCGGGGCCGACGTGATAGGGGATGGGAAGGGTGCCTCGCCAATCTTCGGGCGCCATCGGTCCCTTGAGGGCAGCCATGAGCGGCTGGGCATCGCCGTAGGAAATCGGCAGCACGGGAATTTTCGTCAGGCTCTTCGCTTCGCTTATCGGCAGGCGCTTGGCGTCGGGAGTAGCGCCAACACCAGGCGTTAGCGGATCGCCCGGATTTGAGGAGGCGAAGTCCATCACGCTGCCCCGCTGCACGCCGTCCGGATTTCGCATGGGACCGTTCGGGAAGACGACATCCTGGCTGTAGCCATCATCGTGCGGCTCGGAATAAATGAGACAACCGATCGCCCCGTGCTCGGCGGCGACTTTCGGTTTCACCCCTCGCCACGAGTGATAGTACTTCGCGATCACGATCGCACCTTTCACCGAAACACCTAATCGATCGAGCTGCTCATAGTCCTCAGGCAAGCCGTAGTTGACGAATACCAGCGGCGCAGTAACATCGCCGTCGATGGAATAAGCGTTGTAGGTGGGAAGCTGCTCGGATTTCTGGTTCGAAGTTGGGTCGATGGCAAGCGCCGGCTCTTCGAGCTTGGCGATGAACTTTGTCGGTTCAACCATTTCGAGCACACGAAGCTTCGGCGTGGGGAACAGCACGTTGAAAGTTTCGATATGCGCATCCAGGCCCCACTGCTTGAAGTGCGCGAGGATCCACTCGGCGTTGTCCTTGTCGTAAGGCGAGCCGACATGGTGGGGACGCGCGCTCAGTCGCTGCATGTATTCGCGCTGGTTTGCAGGATCGGGGATGGCACGGAATTTCTGTTCCCACTGCCGCTCAGCCTGGCTTGCAGTCGGGGAATATCCGCCTAGCTCGGTTTGATCATCGGTTGCGAAAACGGAAACTGGAAGAATGAAAGTACAGATCAGCGCAAGCGCTGTAAGTTGTCGCATTGAGGTCCCCTCGGTTGTGCCGGGCAATTATATTGTTTCTGCCAGCGCTACTGTCCTAGTTTCCTGGCGTAAGTAGGTTAGAAATAGCGAGACCGATGTTACACCGGTCTTACACAGTTAGCTGTTTATCAGTTCGGCAATTTTCAATTGCACCAACAAGACGTTTTTGTAGTTACTTCCTGTTTCAGTCGCGATTTGGAAATACCTGACCAGTACCGGGCTTTCGTTGATGGCCCAAAAAAACGATGCGTCAGCCGCTTAGCCGGAGTTCTCAGAAGCCGCAGCTTGGTCTGAAAGCGGGTCAATTCCCCTTCTTGCTATGATGATTGCCCGTGCCTGTTTATCTGATTACCGGAATGGCCGGATTTATCGGCTCCTCGCTAGCTCATGCGGTGCTGGAGCGCGGCCATCAGGTGCGCGGAATCGATAATCTCTCGACCGGCAAGCGCGACAATATCGCCGACATTGCCAAAAACATCGACTTCCGTCAGGCAGACCTTCTCGATCTGGAAGCCGCGAAAGCCGCCTGCTCCGGGGTCGATTACGTTCTACACGAGGCCGCGATTCCCTCGGTACCGCGCTCCGTCAAAGACCCGCTGGAAAGCAATCGCGCCAATGTCGACGCAACGGTCAATCTCTTGATCGCCGCGCGCGATGCAAAGGTCAAGCGCGTGGTTTACGCCGCTTCTTCTTCCGCCTATGGAGATACTCCTACCTTGCCGAAGCGCGAGGACATGATACCGAATCCAATCTCGCCGTATGCCGTCGCCAAGCTCACCGGCGAGTACTATATGAAATCATTCTGGCGTTGTTACGGCCTGGAAACGGTCTCGTTGCGATACTTCAACATCTTCGGCCCGCGGCAGGATCCCACATCCCCTTACTCGGGAGTGTTGGCGAAGTTCATCACCCAAATGCTTAGTAATGAGCAGCCAACGATTTTCGGAGATGGCACGCAAAGCCGCGATTTCACCTACGTCGAAAATGTCGTGAATGCCAATCTGCTGGCCTGCACGGCTCCAGCCGATGAAGTTGCGGGCAGAATGTTCAACATCGCCACCGGTTCGCGAATCGATTTGAACGAAACCTTTCGAGTTTTGAAAAAGCTGACCGGACATTCCGGCGAACCAAAGTATGGCCCCGAGAGAGAGGGAGACGTAAAGCACTCCCTCGCCGATCTTTCGCTGGCAAAAAAACACCTGGGATATCAACCGGCAGTGGACTTCGAGGAAGGTCTACGTCGAACCGTCGACTGGTATCGAAGCTGCCAAAACGATTAGCACCTGCTGGCATCCATCCGGTCATGCAGTGACACCCAACGTCTAGGCGAAATGGCATTGCACCCGGCCCATGCCTTCATGGCTTCGCAGTTTCTTGATGGCTTAAGCCATTTCAAGGCATGTTTTTCGCAGCCTGAAGCCATCTCACAAGCTATCCAGCTTGATGGCTCTCTGGCTGCGGTCGGCTGAATCCCGGGAGTTGACGAACTCATGTTTTTTTTATTCTTCATTGGTGCTGTTCTGCGCTTCTCGCCGTTCACGTTCCTCGTCCAAGATCTTCTCGATCGCTGCGATCCTTTTTGCGCCCTCTGAGCTTTCGATCGCGCGCAGCTTTAAATTGAAGTAGGGAATAAGAACCGCTGCAATTCGAGGGTTGATCTGGCCAGCATAGATGTCGGGGATTATACGATCGAGCATTTCTCCTACATCGGTTGCAGTCTGCAATTGTGACAGGGAATCTGCGGCATTGACTGGACTACGCCGGTTTTTCTGTCCTCCGATCCGACCCAACTCCGAAGCTTTGTCGGGGTTGGCATGAAAGAAACACAAGCCGCCGGGGGTTGCCGCCGTAGGGCAAGGTTTGCCTTTCTTCGTCAGGCCTTTGCAACGACCTGCTTGTCGTTTGGTTGACATCATATCCTCCTTGTCCTCTTCCTTAGGGCAAGGTTTGCCTTTCTTCGTCAGGCCTTTGCAACGACCTGCTTGTCGTTTGGTTGACATCATATCCTCCTTGTCCTCTTCCTTGCGGCAAACCGGCGGGCACAGGTCAACGATCTGCCCCCTTTTTTTCAAGAGATCAGCTAGTAGTCGCTTTGTTTCAGTGGTATCGCCGGAGACTTGAATCCTGGTACCGTCGTTCAGTCGTAGAAAGGTCATCTCGCCTTCCGCTTCGGTTCCCTTTAGTACCACGCCCGCCCACAAATCTGGCGGGAAGGCGGCAAAGTGGGCCTTACGGTATTGTCCCGCGTAGTTTTCTGCAAAGAAGCCACCCGGGCCGCCATAAGTAATTGATAGGTCGTATGTCCACTTCTCTTTCTTTTTGCGCAACCATTTCGGGGTGTAGATTTCCATTTCGTTGCTCTCGAGGGTGAAGCGGTCGCCATGCAAGGGGCATTTCACCGCGAACGCGATCTCCAGCTGTATTGAGAAATTCACCTCGGGACGTCGGCGTTCCGGATAACAGATACAACGTGGATCCGATTTGGACGCAACTTTCGCGCGTTGTCGCATGCGCTGCTCAAGTTTTTCGATCGGTCTGATTAAGTTCCGCATAGTGTCACCATAGACATTCGGCTAACGTTCCTGAAGTCGCATGGAGATCCTTGTTGCAACTTCTGGGCCAATCCTTATAGTTCCAGCTTTTCGAGTAGCAACCGTGCTTGCCATTCACGAACTCGGCTGCCTAGCGCATCCTTCCGATACTTCTTGCATCGGGCGCACCGGCTGCTGCTATCTTTTGCTTTCTTTCGAGCCAAATTGTCCGACCAGGACGCACACGCTGAGATCGTTACTTACCAGCGCTTTGGCATAAGAGCTACCTGGAAAGAGCTCTTTCTAGAGAACGGCCAATCTTTAACCAATTAGATGGCAAGGCCACTACATTGTCGACGAACCGCTGTTCATATCCAGCCTCATACTTTCGTAACTCGTGGCCTTTTTTATTCATCTTCCAGTAGCAAAAAATAGGCGCAAATGGGAGGAGTGGTACGAAGCCTTCGTGGAGGTGCTGGGCGAGCGACGCAAACTGTACTGCTTCGCGATGCGCTCGATGGCAAGTGGCGGGGCGTTTCATCGCGCCTACTATCACGCCACGCAGCAGGCTTTCTTGGAAGCGCACGAGTTGGCGTTTGATTATTTCGGGGCACTGGCGCTGGGTTGCACGGATGCAGCCGCGGTGCGGCATCTGGCTTCTGCGGATGAACTCAATCGTCCACGCCGCGAGCCGTTTCCCTTGGGTGCACTGGAATGTTATGACCGACCGCTACCCCGATGCAACGCCGAGGAATATGTGCTGTTCGTCGGCAAAGTCCCCCGTTTGCCACCGCCGAGAATTACCCGCAACTGCGCGCCGTCGAGAACTTCCAACTACTTCAGGAGGAACTCACTTCCACCGAGAACCGCATCGCCTTCGCGCGCCAGTTCTACAACGACGAGGTGATGAGTACAACACCGCCCAATCCACATTCCCGCGCAACCTTTTCGCCGGCCTGCTGCGGTTTGAACCCGCCAGCATGTTCGCGGGAAATGACGCTGATCGCGCTCCCGTAACCAACACTTTTATCGCACCGTAAATTTTTGTGGACTGAGTGCTCTTCCGTTCGGAGTTACAACTGCCACCTTACCAGTCTTCGCCCCGGTCGGGACCGTCGCTTGAATCAGACTCGGGCTGAGTACGGAGAAGATTGTTGCTGCGACTCCGCCAAATGTAACCTTCTTCGCCCCGCTGAAACCACCTCCGCTGATATCGACAGGCGTGCCCACCGAACCCGACGATGGATCAAGATTGAAAATAACCGGCAGGATATGAACGGCGGATTGAGTCTGATTCTGAAGCCCGGTATCAAATGTCGCGGTAATGATGCCATCCACGGCCTGCGTGGGAACCGTAGCTGTAAGCACGGAATCCGAACCGACGCTGAACTGCGCTGCCACAGCTCCAAAACTAACGTTCATCACATGGGTGAGATTATTACCCAGAATTTCAACCGGCCCGCCTGGCAGAACAAAGATCGGCCCTGCCACCGTAAGTATTTGTGTGAGGTTGAGAGTGTTCACTGCGAAGAAGGTGCCGTCATTGTTGGCACCGCCTTGGAAGGTCAAGCCATTCAAAGTGCCATTTGTGTGCTGCGTCAGCCCTGCTTGGGGTCCGTTGCCGAGTACCGCGCCTGTGGTTCCCGTGAAATCAAAAATCTTTGTAAAACTCAGGCCGGTCGAAACCTTGAACAGAGTCCCCAAGCCATTGGCACCCCCCAATCCGTTCGCACCATACAAATACCCATCCGACGCAGGCAGCAACCCCGCAAAGGGAGCACCGCCATCCGTATTGACAAACTGCGGACCAAAGGCGTCAAAATCGAATGTCTTAGTGATTTTGCCATTCAGCGTCATTTTGAAGATTTGGCCACTGTTATTCTTGCCCGTGCTGTACGACGTGCCATACAGATAGCCGTCGGATCCTTGCACGACCGGCGCAGCGGGCCCGCCGTCCCCGATGCCAGTGAACGAGTAAAGCACTTTAATCGCACCACCAGGGGTAGTCATGCGAAACACGGTCCCGGTGTTGGACGTACCACCATAGCTCGTTGTGCCATAGAGATTGCCGTCGGAGGCGAGGTAGAACGGTGCATAGACGGTCATAGGCGTATTGTTGGGTAGCTGTTGGAAGGTTCCAGTCGGCAGCAGAATCGTATAGGTCGTTCCCACGTTGGTTGCGCCATACAGATTTCCGTCTTTGCCCTGGACCGGGGGGACAGTCGGAGACATACCGTCAGAACCGTTGAAGCTGTGCAGGACTGTAAGGCTATTGGGAGGGGTAAAACGAAAAACCGTACCCTGGTTGAACGCCCCACCTCCTACCGCGGTGCCATAAAAGTTTCCGTCGGAAGCTAAGGTCAAGCCACCCAGGGGATTTTCCCCTGTGACACCGTCGAATTGCCACAAATCGGTATACCCGCCCGACGGCGTTAGCATAAAAATCGTGCCAAACGCGTGGACTCCTCCGGTGTTAGTCGTTCCGTAAAAATTGCCGTCGGTTCCCTGCGTCAAGTGCCCGAGGTTATAGGGGGCACAGCCTAGTCCGTCGTTGCAGTTGAAATCGTACCAATCAGTGTAGGTGTATTGAGCTTGGAGTGGAGCTGCGGCGAGCAGCAGTAAGGAAAGGAGTGTCAAGACAAAGCCGTTTCGCGCGCGGCTGAACACGTCCAGTACTGAATTTGGTGGCATTGGTTTACGGACTGAGGAACCGAGTTTTTGGCGAAGCGGCATCATCTCCTCCTGACAACGGGTTGTATTCGGCCGAGAGGTCTGCGAATCCACTCGGGCGGGGGCCGGTGACCGAATTGCAGAGCAAATTATGGCAGAGATTCCGACTGGTCAACGGACATTATTGTGACTTTCGGATGACTCGGCAAAACCTCCAGTTTCAACAGACTAGGGCAAGAAGTTACCTGAAAAGCGAGCCCTAAAAGGTAGCTTTTCGTGCAGCTCGTAGTTTCTGCAGTTATCTGGCGATTGTTTTTGCCTTCCGCCGCTCTCAGTCTTGAACTTGCTAGAAGTTTAGTGGACAGCCTTGAGCATTTCGGAGGAGCTCTAGAAGTACGCTGGAGTTGAAGCACGGATTCTGGATGTGGTTCGAGGATGAGAAGGTCGCCGGCCCGTAGCTGCAGGCGACGACAGTCGGGCCATTAAACAAAGCCTGGGAGTGCGTGATCAGATAAAGAGCACTGGTAGCTGGGTCAATAACCGGCGTACCGAGAATTCCGATCACCGGAGTAATGGCACCGCAATGTTTACCACCGAAGTGGGTGCAGTCTACGGCAAATTCCCCGGTGCCAAAAGCAACAGCCTCACTTTAGAGCGAGCACGCCATAAACAGGAGGCGTTCAGTGATCACCGGCCCCTGTGCGTCCCGTCACAGACTACATGTGAGGACGCGCTAACAATACACTCCATGCAGGGGACGTCAGTTTTATCAGAAGACGTGCAGGCACGCTTGCTGGCCAAAGCCAAGCTGACCACCGAACCAAAAGGGGCGGTCTTATTCCGTAGGGGCGAACCTCCAATCGGAATTTTCTTGGTTCGCAATGGAGCAATCAACCTGCGACTCGAGTCACAAGAAGGAGAAACAGTACTGGACCGCACGGTCTCCCGAGGTGCTGTCGTCGGCCTTCCGGGAACTGTCTCGGGCGACCGCTATAGCTTGACGGCAGTAACTCTTGAAAAATCCGAACTGGCCTACATCGACCGCCAGACGGTGATAGAACTCATGAGGAACGATCTCGGAGTCTTCTTCGAGATGATGCATGCACTGGGCGAGGAAGTGGTTCGCATGCGCGACACCCTCGTGTCAGGGACGAACTAAACTTTCAGCCTGTGCGCCCGTTTCATTCTTCTGTCGGCTTCTGTTTATGCCGTATTGCGACCGCGAGAACCTGCCGCCGTTTGCGCCCACCTTTTAATATCGGCATGGACGCTGGGGTTTTTCGTCTCAAATTGCTGAACGGCCAACCTGAGGGTGTCGATGTCGGTGCTGACCCCTTTCGGTTCACCTAATGCGAAATGTACTGCCGCGATGACTGCCCCGATTGCGTTCCAATTTGCATGCCCCAAAACGCTTTCCACGTACGCCACGAACTCAGCTAGGAAAAACTTCCTGCCAAGGTTGCGTTCTGCCATCAAAGCCCGGTAGGTGGGGTGCGGCCAGGAATTCAGGAATACAGAAAAAGCCGCCAGAATGACGGGTAACCGTGTAAATTCAAAATCCAATTGCTCTGACGGAAGCACCGGGGCGAGAGTTTTTTCCAAAAGCTCACCCCCGCCGAGGACTCGAATCAGTTTCCAGAGTGTGACTCCCCCCGGCATGGCGGCTTCGTTAAGCGCCTGAATGTCCTTTGCGGCTTGGAGCAGGCGCTCAGAAAAGCTTGCCAGTTGTTGCACAGAGTACCCGGTTGCGTGCTTCGCCGTTTCCGTAACTCCCAGTTCCTCACCTTTGCAGTAAAGGACTGCCAATGTTATCAAGGTCAGCGGATCACATCCCGCTTGGTAGAGACCGGAGAGCATTTCTTTCGCACTAGGGTTTTCGTCGAGGTACTGCCAGAAGAGAACGGCCTCGGATTTGCCAAGCTGTTCGGCGAAACGCTGAATGCTGATTCTTGCGATTTGTTTGGTGTCCATTCCAAGCTGACTCCACGTTGATCTCTGAAACATCATAAAAACCGGATGCGGATGGGAGTCAAGAGGCTCCCCATCACCGCCGAGAGTCACGAAGGGCGAGCAGGCTCATGCCTTTGTTTCGCCGCTTGCTTAACCTTATGGTGAGTAGATCGCGAGTTTTAGCTGCACAAATCAGCTCGCTCCGCTGAAATACTTTAACGATGGTGGCGTGCGTGGGCAGCACACGAATTACGTCAGCGCTGGCAGGCCAAAACGTGCGGCAGTGCTCGGTGACATGCCCGCTAGCGAAAGAGCGAGTTCAAGAAGACGAATAACGAGGGATGCCGGAAATTTGCTCTGGTGTTTAAGCAGTGTGCGGAGTTCATGAAGAGCGACAGTTCTCGTTCAGTCAGCTTTCTTTTTGGCTTTCGCCCATCGTGCTTGGGCGGCGCGACGCATTTTTTCCTTGCGCTCCTCGGGCGTCATCTTTTTTGCAGTAGCTTTGCCACCTCGGCTACCTAGTGCGACTGCCATTGGGTTCTTGCGGGTCATTGCGCCATTTATAACATCCGATTCGCCTCATTTATGCACAGCGGTATGCAATCCGATGAAAAGAAGCTGGATATAATTCACACTATTTTGTTGACGTATGCACAGCGCTGTGCATAACATAGACCTGCAAAACAGCGAACCGCTTGAGTGCAGCGAACACCCAAACGGTTCTAACCCGCAAGCCTATACAGGAGGCCAACGTGGCTATATCCAATCTAGCAAATCCCTCTACTTTTCTTCCCTCGCCTGCGAAGAGAGCGCGGCCGTTCTCGCGGGCACTTCAGTCGAAATCGCACCCTGAGTTCCGCGTGTTCCCGACCGGAGAAGCGGAATGCCCCTGGCGGATTGTCGCTTTAACTAGCAACCAGACCATCTCCCATCACAAGAGTCTGGCTTACGCGCTCAGAAAATGCACTCGCCTCAACAGGCAGCTCGAGCAAGCGAAACCTGATCCGCTCACAGTCGCGCTCTCCGGCTTCCGAGATGTCAACAGCTACCGCGCTTACTACGAAGGAGTAGCAAATGACTCCGAATAAGACAATCCCAACTTCCATTCGTATGGCGCGACGAATCTGGGCCAATCTTTCTCGCGAAGCACTGGCGCGATTGAGAGAGATCGTCGAGCAACACAACTTCTCGATTCGCGCCGGTGACTTGACCTATCTCGATAACGGTTGG
>Ga0070741_10000881_pt1 | contig 99887 bp, 88 predicted proteins | sample Coa_R1_4_FD_66440 | JGI IMG/M metagenome (GOLD analysis project Ga0070741, IMG submission 66440) | Surface soil microbial communities from Centralia Pennsylvania, which are recovering from an underground coalmine fire - Coalmine... | ecosystem: Environmental > Terrestrial > Soil > Unclassified ... | reverse complement strand
AGCTGGCGCGTGATCCTGACTCTCAGCCTCCCTGCCTTCACCGTCGCATTCGTCCTCGCGCGCCTCGTGCACCTGTAAGACGCATTCTCCCCTCGGGGAAGGAGGATTCCGCTCCGCCCGAGTCGCAGGATTCGGACCCATCTCATCGAACAAGTCCGCTCGCCAGCATGATCCGTGCGGTCTAACCATGCGCTGCATCTATGCTGACTGTGAAGCCCCACTGAGTCTGCGCCGCTCGTGCCGTTCCTGATGCGCGGAGACTCGTGGTCGGTCTCGAACCTTTCCGAGAGCTGAGTGAGACCTCCGTGTGGATCTTCGTTTTCGCGCTGAGCCCCGGTCGTGAACGAGGTCTCGCTGGTCGCCATCGAAGACCGGACCTCGCGATCTCACTTGAAATCACACGCCTGTCCAGTTTTAGGACATCGCTCGATAGACGTATCGACTGTTAAATGTCTATGAAAGAAGGAGTTAGCAGATTTCGGACGCTGGCGGCCAACTTGATCTAAGAGCGGCCCAGGAGAAAAACAGAAAATGCTCGTCACGCTCTTCGCCGCCGCCCTCACGATCAAAGTCGACCTTCTCGGAATGATCCAGCAGCGCTACCACGCCGCCCCCGAGGTCAAGAGCCTCACCTGCCACATCGAGACGACGTCGTATCGGTTTGTCGGAACGCCGGGAACGGAGTTTCGTTACGACGGCGACTCGTATCGTGTGCCGGAAAGCGGCGTGATCGAGCTCGTCTCCAGCAACGCCAAAGAGTATGTGGTCAATGGCCGCACGCTTCCGCTCAACCTCTGGCCGAAGGATTCGTTCGGCACGCGCACCGTTCCTCTTCCGACGAGCAACTGACCAAAGGAAAAGAGACCATGAACCAGTTCTTCAATACGACCATTCAGGACATGCGCGGAGGCCGCGATAGCTGGCGCGTGATCCTGACTCTCAGCCTCCCGGCCTTCACCGTCGCCTTCGTCCTCGCCCGCCTCGTGCACCTGTAGACACCTTCTCCCCTCCGGAGAGGGGAGAAGGTGTGAAAGGGCCTACTGCGCGGTAACGACGATGTTGTCGACGGCCGCGCCCCAATCCTGAACGCTGCCATCGCTGGTCATCCGGAAGCGGATCTTGGTCGTCGTGCTGCCGACGTACGGGCTGAGATTGATGTTGCCCTGTGCAGCCCACGACGGATAGCCGCCCGACACGCCGGACGACTTACGCAGGATCGTCCACGTCGTGCCGTTGTCTTTCGAGACTTCGACTGAGAAGTAGTCGTAGCCGGACTCCGTGGAGAACTTGCAGTAGTACGTCAGCGTCGCGGTGGTCTTGCCCGCGAGGCTGAACGCGGGGGAGACGATCGACCAGTCGGCGTTCGCGATGTACGTGCTATACGCGGCGTTCGTCCGGAAGCGATGCGTGCCGCCGATCGTGTCGGTCGTGGTCTCGATGGACCAGCCGGAGCCGGTGTTCTTCACGAAGGTCCAGCCCGTCGCGCCGCTCTCCGCGCCTTCATTGATGAGCGTCACCGGACCGCTGGCGACCGTCGTGAACGAGCTCGTGGCGGAAGAAGCCGCGCTGCCGCAGGCATTCTTCGCGACGACGCGCCAGTAGTAGACGGTGTTGTTGGCGAGTGCGGAGACGGCGAGCGACGTCGCGGTCGTGTTCTGGTAGAACGCCGGCGAGGAGGCCGTGCCGAAATAGACGTCGTACGACGTTGCACCTGAGGCCGCGCTCCAGGAGAGCGAGGTGCTCGTGGCGACGCCGGTGGCGCCATTCGACGGCGAGCCGAGCGTTGCGGCAGCCGGGAGTGTGCAGGAAGCAACCGTCGTGAAGGAGTTGGTGGCCGACGATGCCGCGCTGCCGCACGCGTTCTTCGCGACGACGCGCCAGTAGTACGTCGTGCTGTTGGCGAGTGCGGAGACGGCGAGCGAAGTCGCAGTCGTGTTCTGGTAGAACGCGGGCGAAGCCGCAGTGCCGAAGTAAACATCGTACGACGTCGCGCCGGACGCGGCAGCCCAACTGAGCGTTGCACTCGTCGCCACGCCCGTGGCGCCGTTCGCGGGCGACGAGAGCGTCGTTGCGGATGGAACCGAGCAGCCGCCCCACGTGATCCACATCGGAGCCGACCAGAGCGTGTCGCCGTCGGCTTCCACGATCTTCGCGAAGTAGTACCACTCGCCCGTCTGTGCCGGGATCGCGGCAGTCAGCGTCTTGAGCGCCGTGTTCGACGCGACGACGGTTGCCGCAGCGCCGGGCGCGGCATTCGTGCCCACCGGGCCGCCCCAGATCTCGATCTTCTGCGCGCCGTCGCCATCCGGATCGTTCAGCTCTGCCGTCACCGTCAGTGACGAACCGCTGAAGACATCGCCCATCACGTGCGAGAAATCCGACGAGCCGAAGACGAGCTGCGCGTTGCGATCCTGGCTGGCGAAGATGTGGCGCGCGTTGTACGCGGCCATCAGCGTCTGCTGATTGAACGTCGAGCCGTTGGGAATGAGCGCGCCGGTGCGATTCGGCGTCGAGTTGCCGTAGTTCCAGCAGTGATTGTCCTGATGCGATTCCGGCGCGAGCTTCCATCCCTGCGCCAGCGCGCTGGTGAAGAGCGCTTCGTAGGTGGAGCCGCCGGGCGAGAACGACGTGGACGTGTTGAACGCCGGGCCGGAGATCATCGCGATGCCGCGCATCACGGCGTCGCCGTCGGCGGTGCGCGCGAAGTTGTTGAAATCGGTCGAGTTCGGATGGCAGAAGCTGCCGTACGAGCCGAGCGTTCCCTGATTGTTCCTGATCGCGGTGTAGAGCTCCGAGTAGACCGACTTCGTCACGAGGACGTCGTACGGCTCGCCGCTCCACGCCATCAACTGCGACTGGTTGTAGATGTTGACGTGACCGCCGCCGCTGATCACGCCCCACTCCATGCCGAACAGACCGACGAAGGAGCCGGGCACGGTCGCGTTCTGCGCCGCCGTCATGCCGGAGTGATAGCGATCGAGAATCTGCTGCGCGGTGCAGGTGGTGCAGGCGTCCTGCATCAGATGGTTGTGCTCGACGACGCCGATGAAATCGACCGAGCCGCTCGTCTTCGCGTACGAGAAGGCGTCGGTCGGTACGGCGCCGCCGGCGTAGCCGTAGCGGCCGGATGCGCAATCCGTGACCGGCATGCCGCCGTCGCTCCAGCTCGTGTGCGCGTGCGTCGTGCCGAAGAAGAACTGATAGGGGAAGGCGCTGTCGATCGATACCGCCGACGAAGCCACGTGGTGCAGCGGCCGGTTGAAGAGCGAGTCGTAGCGGCCCGCGCGATCGACGACGACCGTCACCGGCGAGCTCTTCGCCTGCGTTTCGGTCACGAACGGCTCATCGCTGTCGAGGTGCATCGGGATCTTGTGATGCCGCAGTGTTCCGATGAGCGCGATCGTGTACTCGCCGTCGGCGACCTTCGCGCCGGCGTTGTCGGTTGCGTTCCAGTTGAATTCGAGATCGACGTCGCCGCCCTGCCTGAGCTCCGCATTCGCGCCGCGCGAGTAGACGAGCTCGCCCTTCGCGTTGCGGATCTCGACGCGATAGGTGACGTCGCCGCCGCCGATGCCGGCACGCTCCTCGAGCACGCCGACGATCGTCGTCTGCGAGCGGGCGGAAGCGGGATTGATGATGTACGGCCGCGCCGCGACATAGCCCGCAAACTCGCCATGGCAATCTTCGTTGGCGAGGAGCTGCTGCGGCAGGCAGAGAATGGCCAGGGCCAGGAGCCAGAGGGTTTTCTTCAAGTTCATTTCCATCCTTACGGTCAGCCGTGGAGAGAGAGCTGACGGGGCGGCGGAAAAGCAATGCCAGGGCCAACTGTTAAGTTATTGAAAACATTGACCTTTGCGTAAAGGCGTGGCTCACGAATTGACCATTTTCGGCGGAAAGCGCGGGTCATCGAAAGAACGCGTGCCCAAAAAGCGACCCGAGTGAGTAGGATCTCGGCTGTGAAACCAGAACAGAAAGCAATCATCAAGGCACTCACCGACCCCGATCCCGAAGTACGCGATGCGGCCCACGAGGATCTCTTCATCGAGATCGATGATGAGCTCGCGCTGGCGATTGTCGCGATCGCGACAGGCAACGCAGCCGAGGAGATTCGCGAAGAAGCGATCGTCGCCCTCGGGCCGCTCATCGAAGAATGCGGGAGCGAATACAGAGATGACATCGAATTCGAATTCGATCCCGATCTCGCTCCTCCTGTCACGCGCGAGACGTTCCGCGAGGTCGTGAAGCAGGTGCGCGCGATCTACAACGACGGGAGCGCGTCGAAACTTTTGCGGAGGCGCGCGCTCGAGGTTCTCGTGCGCGATCCGCAGCCGTGGCAGAGCGACGAGGTCCGGAGGCACTTCGCGTCGGGCGACGAGGAGTGGCGCCTCACGGCGATCTTCGCGATGGGCTGGCTGAACGGCTTCGATCGGGAGTTGCTCGAGGCGGTGAAGAGCAGCAGTGGGAATCACCTCATCGAAGCGGTGCGCGCCGCCGGCGATGCCGGGCTGACGTCGGCCGCGCCCAGGATCCGCGAGCTGGCGGCGTCGGACAAAACGGAGCGCGTGCTGCGGCTGCAGGCGATTCAGGCGCTGCCGTTCGTCGATGAAGATTCGTTTGAGCTCCTCGAGGAGTTGTCGCAATCGAAGCGGCCGGAGATCGCCGAGGCGGCGGAGGATGCGATCGACGAGCTCGTGATCCAACAGCGTCTCGACGACGAGTTCGATGAGGAGGACGAGGAGCTCGACGACGAGGAGTGAGGAGTTCACGCTGATGCGCGACGCGCGGGCGACGATGCCGTAGCTGTGTGAATGTGTCCGAAATAGGCGTGACGAGAGCAACTCGCCTCAGACATTCCGATCGAAATCGCATCCCAATCGAAGAAGCGTGGCTGCCAACAGACTCGTATGCCGTCGATGACGATCGATCATCCGTTAGAGAGAGAAACCTCGGCCCGAATGAGCGTTGCGCGATCGCCCGCCGGGCGAATCGAAAGGCGTTCCGCGCCTTCGATGATGATCGTGTCGTCGGGAGCGACCGGCGTCGCATCTGCGAGGGCGTGACCGGAAACGCAGTAGAGAATGGTGGTTGCCGCCGCCAGTTCGAGCGAGTGCGGTGCATCGAGCACGAGGATCGACACCTCGGCCGAGAATACGTCGCGCCGCGTGATGACATTGAAGTCGCGAATGGCGCCGCCGCGCAGAACGCAGGTCGTGGTCCATTCGCCGCGGAAGCGCCACGGCTCGAGCGCTGCGAGGGAAGCGGCGGCGCCGGTGTCGTGATGCGTGAGGATCATGCCCGCGCCGTCGAGCGCAACAATCACGCGATCGCATCCGGGAAAGGTGGAGAAGGGGCCATCACGGTCAATGCGAGCCACGCTGACGCGCCAGTCGAAGTCACCCTGCTGCGGCGAGCGCGCGATCTCGATCGTGACGCCGAGGCCGTTCTTCCACGGCATGTGGCGATAGGTGGAGGGAGTCAGATGAGTGACAGGCATGAGTGGATCATGCTGCCGTTTCTGAAAACCACACAGAATTACGAGCTAGGCGCAAATCACCATTACCCGAATTTTTCTCGAGTTTTTCTTCCAGGGATATCGCATGGCTGAACGGCGTGGGGTGCTTGCGTTTTGAGGTCGAGCGGAAGAGGGTTGTGACACTATTTGGGATGTCCAGGAGGAATACTGTGGGGAATCGAATCAGTGTCGTGAGCTCTTCGCCGGAGGTCATGGGTGGAGCACCCGTCTTTGCAGGGACTCGCGTTCCGATCGCAACCTTGATCGATTACCTCGAAGGGGGCGACTCGATCGACGACTTTCTCGAAGGGTTTCCGACGGTGACACGAGAACAGGTCGTCGCGTTTCTCGAAGAGACGAAGGCAAGCCTGCTCGCCAGATCCGCATGAGAGTGCTCCTCGATGAGTGCGTGGACTGGCGCCTCCTGCGCGAGCTCGGCGACATCGACGCGAAGACCGTCGCGCAGATGGGTTGGCGCGAGACGAAGAACGGCGCTCTGCTCAGCATGGCTGCGAAAGAGTTCGACGTGTTCGTTACCGTCGACACGAATCTCGCCTTTCAGCAGAACCTCGATGCGCTCCCGATTGCTGTAGTCGTTCTTCATGGTGCGACTACCCGCGTCCGTGATCTCCGCACGCTCATGCCCGCATTGCTTGCATTGCTCCCCAACATTCGCGCTGGAGAACTGCATCACGTCCGAGCGAAGTGAGATGCGCCTGATACGAATGCTCGTATAATCAAGCGCGATGAACCCCGTGCGTTTCGTCGGGACTGCTCGCGAAACTTGAAGACGCAGTGCTGCACGCCTTCCAGAAGAAAGCAGCGAAGACCGACGTCGAAGTCGCGAAACGGCGGTATCGGTTGATTGGAGTCAAGCCATGAAGAGCAAGGCGCGTAAGAGCACTCACGTCAGTGGCAACATCTTTCTTGATCTCGGCTTCGAGCCTCATGAGGCGGCCGTCATGCTCCTCCGATGTGAGTTGGCTGAGGCGCTCCGCAAGTGGATCGATCGCGAAGGGATTACTCAGGCGCAGGCGGCTGAACGTCTCGGCGTCGCGCAGCCGCGCATCTCTGAAATCGCCCGGAACAAGGTCGACAAGATTTCGCTCGACTACCTTGTCGGTCTCTGTTCGAAGGCCGGAGTTTCTGTGAAGGTGAAGACGGCGGCGTAGCACGCACTCATGCTCCGACTCTTCCTCGCCTCCGCTGCCTCCGACCGCATCCGTGCGGCCAAGGACTACCTTCGCTCGTTTCCTCCTGCGACCGAGGTGTTTGTGGTGGCGCAGGAGCGGGGGGCGGCGGATGATCTGGTTCGTTCTTTGGCTGCGGACTCGGCGGCCACGTTTGGGTTTCATCGATTCTCTCTGACGCAACTGGCGCTGCGGCTGGCCGCGGGACGGCTGGCGGAACGCGGGCTCACTCCTGTTTCACCGCTCGCGGCGCAGGCCGTGGCCGCGCATGTCTCGTATCGGCTCGCCACCGATGGCAAGCTGCCGTATCTCGAGAAGGTCTCGCACTTTCCCGGGTTCGCTCCTTCGCTGGCCGGCACGCTTCGGGAGTTGCGGCTCGCGGAGATCACATCCGCCGATGGCGATCTTGGGGGATTGCTTGCGGCGTACAACGAGGAGCTGAAGAGCGATTCGTTTTCGGATTCCTCTGTGCTCTTCGAGCTCGCAGCGGAGCGCGTTGAACTGCACGCGCCGCTGCTGCTGCTGGATGTTAGAACCCAATCGAAGATGCAGCGCGAGTTTCTCGCGCAGCTCGTCAAAGCTGCGCCCGATGTGTTCGCGACGGTTCACACTGCCGACGAGGAGACGCGCAAGATCTTCGGCGATGCGGAGATCGTCCTCGCGCCGCAACACACTCCGGCGTCGAGCCTCGAGCGGCTGCGCGCGAATCTCTTCTCGCCTCAGTCGCTCGCACCCGCGACCTTCGACGACTCCGTCGCCTTCTTCTCCGCCCCCGGCGAAGGGCGCGAGGCCGTCGAGATCACGCGCGTCATTCTCGATCACGCACGGCGCGGCGTTCCCTTCGACGAGATGGCGATCTTTCTCCGCAGCCCTGCGAAATATCAGGCGCATCTCGAGTCGGCATTCGATCGCGCCGGCATCCCCGCCTACTTCGCGCGCGGCTCGCGCAGGCCCGATCCATGCGGCCGCGCTCTCCTTGCTTTGCTCGCGTGCGCCGCCGAGCGATTGTCCGCGCGGCGCTTCGCCGAGTACCTCTCGCTCGGGCAAGTGCCGCGCGATGAAACGCGAGACTCATGGCGTCCGCCCGAAGACTTTGCGCAGCTCATGGATGAAGAAGAGCCGGAGCGCACCGAACCGCCTCACGAACGACGCGAGCCATGGCGCTGGGAGCCGCTTCTCGTCGAAGCCGCGGTCATCGGCGGCAGGGATCGCTGGCAGCGCCGCCTGCGCGGACTCGAAGCCGAGCTCGAACGCAAGCTCGCGGAAGTGATCAGCGAAGAGCCGGAGTCGTCGCGCGTCGAAGCGGTCCGCACACAGATCACGCGCCTCCGGCATCTCTCCGACTTCGCACTCCCGATCATCGCCCGCCTCGAATCGCTGCAGCAGTGCCGCTCCTGGCGCGACTGGATCGACGCGCTGCGCGAGCTCGCCACCGCCACTCTTCGCAATCCGGACCGCGTGCTCGAAGTGCTCACCGAGCTCGAGCCGATGTCCACCATCGCCCCCGTCTCCATCGACGAAGTCCGCGTCACCCTCGGCGAGCGCCTCAGCTCACTCGAAGTGCGCCCGCCGAAACGCCGCTTCGGCCGCGTCTTCGTCGCGCCGATCGAACAAGCCGCCGGCCGCACGTTCCGCATCGTCTTCATCCCCGGCCTCGCCGAGCGCGCCTTCCCGCAACGCGTGCGCGAAGATCCATTGCTCCTCGATGCCGAACGCCGCAGGCTGTCGAGCGAGCTCGAGACGAACGAGCAGCGCGCGCACGACGAGCGGCTCCGATTGCAGTTCGCGATCAGCGCCGCATCGCACGCGGTCTACATCTCCTATCCGCGCATCGACGCCGCGCAGGGCCGCTCGCGCGTCGCATCGTTCTACGCGCTCGATGTCATCCGCGCCGTCACCGGACGCATCCCCGATCACAAGGAGCTCGAGCGGATGACGACCGGCGTCGCCGCGTCGCGCCTCGCATGGCCCGCGCCGGACGACGCGCGCGCCGCGATCGATGATCTCGAGCACGATCTCGCCATCCTCGGTCCGCGCCTCGCGCTCGCGGCGAAACAGGATCAGGCCGGCCGCGCGCGCTATCTGCTCGAGCTCAATGCGTTCATGGCCTCCTCGCTGCGCGCACGCTTCGGCCGCTGGCAGATCGCGAAGTGGAATCCGTTCGACGGCATCACGCGGAAGAACGACGCACTCGATGCGCACTCGCTGCGCGTCCGCCCTTACTCCGCATCGTCGCTGCAGCGCTACGCCGCATGCCCGCATCAGTTCTTTCTCTCCGCGATCCTCCGCCTCGCGCCGCGCGAAGATCCCGAGCCGCCGGTGCGCCTCGACGCACTGACGCGCGGCCTGATGATCCACGCGATGCACGCCGCGACCTTGCGGCGCTTGAAGATCCTCGACCTTCTGCCGCTCACCGCGGAGCGCATCGAGCCGGCGGAGCGCGTGCTGCACGAAGTCGTCGACGAGATCGCCGCGCGCTGGGAAGAGGAGCTCGCTCCCGCGATCCCGCGCGTCTGGAGCGATGAAGTGCAGTTGATCCGCACCGACCTCCGCCTCTGGCTGCGCGAGATCGCCGCGGAGACCGACCAGTGGATCGCCGAGAAATGCGAGCTCGCGTTCGGCCTCCGCCCTTCGCCCGATTACGACGAAGCGAGCGCGCGCGAGCCGGTGAAGCTGCCCGGCGGCTGGCTGCTGCATGGAGCCATCGATCTGATCGAGCGCCGCGTCGTCTTCGGCGATCTCCGCGTCAGCGATTACAAGACCGGATCGAATCGGACGAAGGACACGCTCGTGATCAACGGCGGCGAGACGCTGCAGCCGCTGCTCTACGCACTCGCGGCGGAAGAGCTGTTCTCCGGCGCGAGCGTCTCCGTCTCGCGGCTCTTCTTCTCGACGTCGAAGGGCGGCTTCGCGAAGCGCGACGTCGATCTCAACGATCGGAACCGCAACATCATTCTTCGCGTGCTCGAGGACATCGACACCGCGATCACGTCCGGCTTCCTCCCGCCGGCCCCGCGCAACAGTAAATACAGAAACGCGTGCGACTGGTGCGACTTCGTCAGCGTCTGCGGCCCGCACGAAGTGCTGCGCAGCACGCAGCGCAAGAAGCAGGAGCCGCTCGCGGCGCTCAAGGAGCTGCGCGATGTCCCGTAGGAACATCCTCGTCGAGGCGGCGGCCGGCACCGGCAAGACCACGTGGCTGATCTCGCAGATCATCGAGATGATTCAGCGCGGCGACGCGCGCGTGCCGCACATGGCGGTGCTGACGTTCACCGAGAAAGCCGCGGGCGAGCTGAAGCTGCGCCTCCGCTCCGAGCTGGAGCGCGCTCGCACAACGGCTTCATCCTCCGATATCGGACGCATCGAGCAGGCGCTGCTCGAGCTCGAAGAAGCGCGCGTCAGCACGATCCACACCTTCTGCGCCGATCTGCTGCGCGAGCGCCCCGTCGAAGCGTGCGTCGATCCGGCGTTTCGCGTGCTCGCGGAGCCGGAATCGGTCCGGCTGCTTCGCCTCAGCTTCGATCTCTGGCTTCAGCGCATGCTGTCCGATCTTCCGGAAGGCCTGCGCCGCTTCCTCCGCCGCATTCCGCGCGGCAATCGCGAGCCTGTCGACGCGCTGCAGCGCGCGGCGATCGAGCTCGCGCAGTGGCGCGACTTCACCGCGCCCTGGTCGCGCGATGCCTTCGATCGCGAGGAGGAGATCGCCGGCCTCACGCGCGAGCTGCACGCGTTCGCGGAGCTGCTGCGCGACTGCGACAACAGGAAGAACGATTACTTCTTCAGGGACACGAATCCGGCGCTGCGCGTTTCCGAAGAGCTCGCGAGGCGCGAGGAGATCGGCGAGAGCGATGCGGATTACACCGAGGCGCGGCTGATCGATCTGCTGTTCGGCAAGTTCATGAATCCGGGCGGACGAAAGAAAGGCCGCTTCGGTCCGAACACCGATTGCGCGCAGGCGCGCGACGCGCACGAGAAGCTGCTCTTCAAGCTGCGATCGTTCGAAGCGCGTGCGAATGCGGATCTCGCGGCGCTGCTGCACGACGAGCTTCGCGGCGCAATCGACCTCTACGAAGAGCACAAGCGCCGCCTCGGCGCACTCGACTTCGTCGATCTGCTGCTGCGCGTCCGCGATCTGCTGCGCGATCACGCCGGTGTGCGCGCGGAGTTTCAGGACGAGATCCGGCATCTGTTCGTCGACGAGTTTCAGGACACCGATCCGATCCAGGTCGAGATCCTGCTGCTGCTCTCGAACGGACTCGAGCCGGGGCGCCTCTTCCTCGTCGGCGATCCGAAGCAATCCATCTATCGCTTCCGCCGCGCCGACCTCGGTATGTACGCCGATCTCAAGCAGCGGCTGCGCGATTCGGGGGCCGAGATCCGCGAGCTGACGACCAGCTATCGCTCCACTCCCGAGATCCAGAACTTCGTCAACGCGGCGTTCGCGAATGCGATGACCGGCGATCGCACGCTGCAGCAGGCGGAGTACGAGCCGCTGCGGCCGCATCGCAAGGATCTCGAGCGGCCGTCGATCGTCGCACTGCCGGTGCCGCGGCCGTACGGTCAGCGCGACATCACCGATGAGGCGATCGAGGAGTCGCTGCCCGATGCCGTGGCGTCGTACATCGAGTGGCTGCTGACGAAGAGCGGATGGGGGATCGAGCCGCGCGATATCTGCATTCTCTTCCGGCGCTTCGAATCGTTCGGCAACGACGTGACGCGCAGGTACGTGCAGTGCCTCGAGGCGCGCGGCATCGCACAACTGCTCGTCGGCGGGAAGGCGTTCCATGCGCGCGAGGAGATCGAGACGCTGCGCACCGGGCTCTCCGCGATCGAGTGGCCGGACGATGAGCTGTCGATGTACGCGACGCTGCGCGGGTCGCTGTTCGGGATCACGGATGAGGAGCTGTTCGAGTACCGCAATCTGCATCATCGATTGAATCCGTTCGCGATCCCCGAAGAGCTGCCGCCGAATCTCGCGCCGATCGGTACGGCGCTGAAGTTCATGGCGGAGCTGCATGCGGCGCGCAATTACCGGCCGGTGGCGGATACGTTGCGGCGGCTGTTCAGCGAGACGCGCTGCCATGCGGGCTTCGTGCTGCGGCCGTCGGGAAAGCAGGCGCTCGCGAATGTGATGCAACTGCTCGAGCAGGCGCGCGTGTACGACGAGTCGGGCGCGCTGTCGTTCCGCGGATTCGTGGAGCAGTTGCTCGATGAGGCGGAGCATGGCCGCGCGTCGGAAGCGCCGGTGCTGGAGGAGGGGAGCGACGGCGTGCGCCTGATGACCGTGCACAAGGCGAAGGGGCTCGAGTTCCCCGTCGTGATTCTCGCGGACATCACCTGCAACGAGACGCGCGAGACGTCGTCGCGCTTCGTCGATGCGGAGAAGAATCTCGCGGCGATGGAGCTCTGCGGCCTGCGTCCCGTGGATGTGATCCGGCACGAAGCGGAGGAGGTCGCGCGCGAAGAGGCGGAGGCGGTGCGCCTCGCGTACGTCGCGGCGACGCGCGCACGCGATCTGCTCGTGGTGCCCGCCATCGCCGACCGGCCGCTGGAAGGGAAGTGGATGTCGGTCCTGAATCGCGCGCTTTATCCGGAAGGCCGCAGAAGGGTGAAGCGCGAGGGTTTTGGCGAGGATGCGACGATGCGGCCGTTCGAGTTTCTCGATCGCGCCGCGGAGACGGTGAAGCCGGGCGACTATCGTTTTGAAAACTATAGCGTGACCTGGTGGGATTCGCGCGCGCTCAACCTCGATGTGCCGGTCGCGCTCGGGATTCCGCAGCAGGAGTTGCTGGGCAAGGATGCGCCGGAGGGATTGATCGAGAACGATCTCGCGACGTATCGCGAATGGCAGCATGCACGCGACGCCGCCGTCGCGCAGGGATCGAACGCCTCGGTGCGCGTGCAGACTGCGATCGAGCGATCGCTGTCCGGCGATGTTCCCGCGGTCGAAGTCGTCGTCGCCTCCCGTTCGGGCGTGCATGGTCAGCGCTACGGCACGCTGGTGCATGCGGTGATGTCGCTCGTCCCGCTCACCGCGTCGCGCAGTGCGATCGAGTCCGTCGCGAAGATGCAGGCCCGCATCCTCGGCGCCACGGATCGCGAGATCGCGGCGTGCGTCGCGTCAGTCGAACAGTTGCTGACACACGAGTTGATGCTGCGCGCATCGAAGGCAACGTCGCTGCGCCGCGAGGTGCCGGTGACGCTGGCGGAGGGCGAGTCGATCATCGAAGGCGTCGTCGATCTCGCATTCGAAGACGCGGACGGCTGGACGGTCCTGGACTTCAAGACCGACGCCGAGCTGGGCGCGCGCGAGGAAGCGTACAAACGCCAGGTCGCGATCTACGCCAACGCAATCGCGGCCGCCACCGGCCGCCCCGCCAAACCAATCCTCGTCCAGTTGTAGCCCTCGTCCCCTCGCCCCGCATAGCGGGGAGAGGGGCCAGGGGTGAGGGGCAGTCTCCTAGCCGAGAAGAAGATCGTCTGATCGACGAGTTCCTCCGCTTCAATGATCGTGCGCTTGCGCTCGATGCTCCGGCAAAGCTGCGCTTTTCGGAATCAGCGTGTGAAGCTTCGTCTCGACGCGGAACTGCCGGAGATTGCGCCGGCTTTCGGGTCGATCAACGGCGTGGAACCCGCGCGGCGCGCACCACAAACCGGTCCGGTGCATTTCCGATGTAGTGGAACGGATAGCACGTCACGAGGGTCAGCTCTTCGTCATCCGTCGCGTCGAGCACGCGCGTCTCGGTGGGAGGGACGACGCGGATGGAGACGACCCGGTATTCGTATCTGTTCGGCGGCACGACGAAGCGGAGGCGGTCGTTCATCCGGATGTTCTCGAGCTCGTGGAAGAACGTGTCGCGATGTGCGGCGAGTACGGTGTTGCCTTTTTCTCCCGCGTGGGCGGTGCCGCTGACATGGCCTACGGCGATGGCCAGCGTCTCGTCGTCGACTCCTTCACGCACGATGGCGCGGACGCCGAGGCGGGGGATCTCGACCGCGCCGAGGGCGAGGGGATCGGCGGCGACTTCAATGGTGCGCCGCGGCGATCGAGTGGGAGGCGGAAGTGCAGCCGCGGGTGGTGTGACTTCGGCAACCGCAGGAGCTACAGGTGGTGGCGGAGGCGTGATGGGCCGGACAGGGAGGAAGATGGCTCGCTCCTGGCGAGCCTGATAGAGCCAGCGATGAGCCGTCGCCGCGAAGGCTCCGCCGAGAAACAAGAGCCCTGATGCTGCCAGAGCGATCTCGAATCGGCGAAACCATTTCGCGGCGCCGGCGTTGATCACACGGTCCTGATGACGCGAGTGGCGACCGCTGCGACGAGCAGCAGCATGCCGATCGCGGCGTAGAGCGGAACGCTGCTGCCGGTCTGCGGCAGCTCGGCAGGTGCCGAGGCCACCATCGGTGCGGGCAGCGGCTGCATGTAGGGCTTGATCTCGTTCGCCGGCGTGACGACTACGAGCTCGACGGTCTTCGGGTCCTCAACCTTCGTGCTGTCGTCATAGGCGATGACCTTCTCGTGGACGGCAGGCGCGAGTTTCATCGCGGTCTCTTTCGGATAGACGATGTCGTGACCGCCTTCGCTCACTGCATTCGCGGCGAACCAGGTCCGCAGCGCGCGTGGAGATCCTTCGATCGCCGGGTAATAGACGAACTCCGAGAGCTGCTTGGTGTCCGACGGCGAGAGCTGGTGGGGGATCGAAAGCACAGTGGCGAAGATCTTCGAGTGATCTTCATTCGTGACCTGGAGCTGGTTGCGATTGCCGTATCCCGGAAGCACGGAGATCACGTAGACGCCGGGCTGCAGGATGTGGCCTCCGATGTTCATGGGCTCGCTCAGCCGGAGGTAAGAATTTTCCGGAATCTGGGCCGATGCGTGGGGCGTGGAGAGGACTCCGGCGATGGCCAGGAGTGCACTCAGCGCGAGTCGTTTCGCGGTAGCTTTCATGTTGAACAGTCTCTTTCTGCCTTAGTGGGCGGACGCTGCGGAAGGAAAAGCGTTTGAACGCGGGATGCTGGTGGGGGCCGCTGTTGGGTCAGCGGCTCGCGAAAAGCGTGGAAGATGCGCGTTCCGTACTCGAGAGCACTGCACGTGCCGCGCCACAATGGGTCCTCCGCGCCCGAATCATCCGCCGGCTTGACGATAGTCGTTATAACGATTATTGTTGGATGCCATGAAAGGCGTCATCGCCGGGCGGTTGAAGCAGAAACGCTTCTCGTCGCACGAGCAGGAGATCTTCCTCGGGCTCGTCATGGCCGCGGCGCGCGTCGTGGAACCGTGGGAGCAGTTCCTCAAGAGCGAGGCCGGCCTCACCACCAACCAGTACAACGTCCTGCGCATCCTTCGCGGCAGCCATCCCGAGCGGCGCACCTGCAGCGAGATCGGGGAGCGGATGATCGCCCGCGATCCGGACATCACGCGCCTCATCGACCGGATGGAGAAGCGCGGCCTGGTCAAACGCTCCCGCAGCAGCCAGGACCGGCGCGTCGTCGAAGTCGGCATCACGAGCAAAGGCCTGGAGGTCGTGAACAGCCTCGACCGCCACGCCGACCGAATGCCCAAAGCTCTTCTCGGTCACCTCGGTCTCAAGCGATCCCGGCAGCTGCGCGACCTTCTGGAAGCGGTCCTGACGGAGCTCGGAACCTTCCCCTGATTTTTTTTCTCAAATAGTCGTTGTAACGATCATCGTGAAAACATAGGAGGAGCTCATGGAAAAGAAAGTCATTGCAGTCATCGGTGCCACCGGTTCCCAGGGCGGCGGACTCGCGCGTGCGATTCTTGCCGATCAAGGCGGGGAGTTCGCCTGCCGCGCCATCACGCGCGACCCGTCGAAGGAGGCCGCGAAGGCGCTCGCCGCCGCCGGCGCGGATCTCGTCCAGGCCGATCTCGACGACGTCGAGAGCCTCAAGAAGGCCTTCGCCGGCGCGTACGGCGCCTTCTGCGTCACCAATTTCTGGGAGCACTTCTCGGGCGAGAAGGAAAAGGCGCAGGCGCGCAATCTCGCCGATGCCGCCAAAGCCGCAGGACTCCGCCACGTCATCTGGTCGACGCTGGAAGACACGCGCCCGCTGATGTCCGCCGACGACAAGCGCATGCCGTTCCTTCAGGAGAAGTACCGCGTCCCGCACTTCGACGCGAAAGCGGAGGCCGACGCGTTCTTCGCCGGGCTGCCCGTCACGTTCCTCGTCACCTCCTTCTACTGGGACAACCTCTACGCCTTCGGCCTCGGCCCGAAGAAAGGGGAGGACGGAACATACGGCTGGGCGTTCCCGATGGGCGACAAGCGCCTTGCCGGCATCGCCGCGGAAGACATCGGCAAGGCCGCGTATGGAATCTTCAAAGCGGGGACGAAGTACGCCGGCAAGACCGTCGGAATCGCGGGCGAGTTCCTCACGATCGATGAGATGAGCGAAACGCTGTCGAAGGGGCTGGGCGTCACCGTGAAGTACAGCGCGGTCGAGCCCGATGCCTATCGCGGCTTCGGATTTCCGGGGGCCGACGAGATGGGAAACATGTTCCAGGTCTATCGCGACTTCGAGAGAGAAGTCGTCGGCGCACGCAGCGCCGAGGTGACGCGCGAGCTCAATCCGTCGACGATGTCGTTCGCGCAGTGGCTCGACAAGTACAAGGATAAGATTGCACTCTGAGCAGGTGCAGTCAGTTGTTCATCATACGGAGGTGAATTGTGGCCCATCGGTTCAAGGTCATCCCTCTCCTGGTTCTCTCCCTTCCGCTGGCGCTGGTGCTCGCACACTGCGCGCAACAGGCGAATGCCGCGGCGAATCCGAACGCGGCGAAGATCGAGCGAGGCAGAATGCTCGTCATCGGTGGCGCGTGTCATGACTGCCACACGCCGAAGAAGTTCGGCCCGAAAGGTCCGGAGCCCGACATGGACCGCATGCTGTCGGGTCACCCGGCCGACAGCCCGGCTCTCACGCCGTATCAGCCGGCGCCGGGCAGTCCGTGGGTCGTCGCGACGACCGCGGATCTCACCGCCTGGAGCGGCCCGTGGGGCGTTTCATTTCCTGCGAATCTGACTCCGGACAAAGTCACCGGCTTGCGCAGCGGCGTCTGGACGGAAGCGCTGTTCATCAAAGCACTGCGCACGGGAAAACACATGGGAACCTCGCGCGACATTCTTCCGCCGATGCCGTGGAATTTTTACGGGAAGCTCAGCGACGATGACCTGAAAGCGATCTGGGCCTATCTCGGCACCATCAAGCCGATCCACAATCAGGTGCCCGATCCGATTCCGCCGCCCGCGCCGGCTTCGAAGTGATGGCTCTCGTCCCCCTCTCCCGCGGGGAGGGGGGGACGTCACTCTGCGAGCTTGAACACGAGCCGTTCATCGCCGCGCGACCAGGTGATCGTGTTTCCGTCGTAGTCGGTCTCGTCGGGTAATTCGCCGAGGTCGATCTGCGTCTCGCGGTGCCAGCGCAGCAGTGCGCCGGACTGCGTGTCGATGTAGAGGCGGTCGTGCCGCTGCTCGAGCACCCAGGCCTCATGACCGCGGACCGTCTCGATGCCGACTGCGGCAAGCCGGTCGCGATTCAGCGCGACCGGCTGCAACGCATCGTTAGCCTCGGGCGGATACTCCAGCTCCGTCTTCACTTCGCCGTTGTGCAGCGTGAAGGGCGCACTGGCGCCATCCACTCGCGTAACCGTGCCGTGGGCATCGCCGGGCGGCTTCGCAGCCTTGAGATATTTCTCGATGATTGCGGCCACGGGAGGGAGTGCGGGCTGCTGCCTGGGAGGTGCAGGCGGCTGATTGAAGAACGCGTCCGCGATGCGCGGCGTCGTTCGCGGGCGGATCGAGCCGCGGTGGCAGGTGGTGCAGGTGATGGCGATCTCGCCGCCGAAATGGCGCTCGTTGATGTCGCGCACCATCACGATCATCGTGCGCGCCACCCCCTTCGCTTCCTTCTCGTCCGACTCGTACGCCTTCGTGTGGCAGTGATCGCAGTTCACTCCGAGGGAGTTGGAGATGAAGGCCATCATCGGGAGGAGCTGGGAAGTCGGCAGGCCCTTCAGAACCTTGATGTTCTTCTTCGTCTGTTCGACGGGAGGATCGGGTGGTTGTTCCACCGCAAGAAACAGGAGGAGGGCGGCCAGGGCTTTCATCAGCTCTCGGTCACCCTGATCCTGAGTTGTTCATCGCAGTGCAGCACCTGGAAGGACGTCCGCTCGGTTCCGCTGTCGTCGCGGTAGTGAACGGAGATCGGAATCCGCAGCTCGCCGTGCGCATCGAGGACGGCGCTGCGCACGGCGGTTCGCAGCCAATTGGCTCCGATGCCGATCGCTTCGAGCTTGAAGCGGCCGGCGCGCTCGTTCCAGGTGAGGGGCTGCGAAGCGGAGGGCGCGAGCGCCGGGATCTCGTCGAACTCGAACAGGGAATTGCGGATACGCATCGACACGACGACCTCGCGCGCGCTCGAGGATCCGCGGTTGGCGATCGCCAGCGGCGACTCGTTCTTTCCGAGGGAAGAGAGATTTCCGATCGTCGGAGTGACGTCGATCAGAGGCGCATCCCGCCGCCGCCGTGCGACGTAGAAGATGGCCGCGCCGAGAGAAAGGGCTATCCCGATGGAAATCCCGAACACGACGGTGATCAGCGTAGCACGGTCGGTGCTATCATTTTCCCGTGCGTAAGTGGTGGGCCTGGCTGTTTCTCGTCGCCGTTCCGGCGATTTCCCAGCCCTCTGCGCTCCACGCGGTTCCGGTCAATCCCGAAGTCCGCGCCACTCTAACCAGCGACTACACCATCGATGTGCTCGTGCACCCGCATCCGGGCGATGCCTGGTCGCGTCTCGCCAGGCGCGTCACGGGCGATGGACGGAACTGGAAGCTGATCGCCGGCGCGAATGGAGCAGGCGAGCAGCTCGCCACAGACCGGGACGTTCACGTGCCGCTGGCGCTGCTCCGTCCCGAGCTGCAGCGGCAGATCATCGAGGCTCTCTTTCCCAACGATCTCATGACCGACTCCGGCTGGCGCCATGTCGTCGCCGGAGGCAGCGGCGTCGAAGGCGAATCGCTCTGGAACATCGCCGAATGGTTCACCGGCTCCGGCGCGAATTACTCCGCGATCCGCAGTGCAAATCCAACTCAGGGGCTCTCCACCCGATCAGGTGACGTCATCGTCGTTCCAACACAACTGCTCACTGCCGCATTTGGCGGGAGCTCGGAGGGACAGAATGCACCGACGCCGGCAACAGAGATTCGGAAACCCGAGGACGATCCGGTTGAGCGTACGTCAGAGAATGATCATGCATCGACATCGCCAGCAGTGGAGGCGGTGGCGTCTGCCGGCCTGACGTCGCTTTCCTACGATCTCTCCGGGCCCGAGCCGTTTGCCGTTTATCGGCTGCAAAAAGGGGAGGCGCTCTATTCGTCGGTCGCGATTCGCTTCACGGGGCGCGTCTATTCGAAGGACGTCGGCGACGTTCTCGACCGCATCGTGAAGTTCAATGGCATCGACGATGTGGCGAAGATCCGTGTCGGCTATCCGGTGAAGATCCCGATGAGCCTGCTGCTGCCGGAGTATCTGCCGGCGAATGATCCCGCGCGTCTTGCGCGGGAGAAGCAGCGGCGCGACAGCGCGAAGCTCGCCAAACGCACGCACGCCCGGGGCCTCTCCGGCGTGCGTGTGATTCTCGATTCCGGTCATGGCGGCCGCGACGTCGGCACCGAGCACGAAGGAGTGTTCGAGTCGGCGTACGTCTACGATGTCATGTGCCGGCTCAAGCGTCTCATCGAGAAGAAAAGCGGTGCGAGCGTCATGACGACGACGAAGTCGGACGAGACCGGATACAGGATTCCCGACTCCGATGCGCTCGACGATGCGCCGAACGATCACATCGTGCTGACGACGCCGCCGTATCTGCTCGAGGATCCGGTGATCGGCGTGCACCTTCGCTGGTATCTCGCGAACTCGATCTTCCGGCACGCGATCCAGTCGGGCATCGCGAAGGAGAAGGTCGTCTTCCTCTCGCTGCACGCCGACTCGCTGCATCCGTCGCTTCGCGGCGCGATGGTGTACATCCCCGGCGAGCGTTACGTGCAGGGCTCGTACAAGAAATCGGACAAGGTCTATCTCGCGCGCGCGGAAGTGCGGGAGCGGCCGGTGGTCACGCACTCCGAAGAAGAATCGCTGCAGGCCGAGGGATTGTCGCGCGGTCTCGGCGAATCGATCATCGATGCGTTCGAAGAGCAGGGGATGAAAGTGCATCCATTCGATCCGGTGCGCGACAACGTCGTGCGTAACGGGCGCGAGTGGGTGCCTGCGGTGATCCGCTACAACATCGTTCCGACTCGCGTGCTGATCGAGATCTGCAACCTCGGCAATCAGCGCGACCGCGATCTGATGCAGACGCGCGCGTATCGCGAGAAGGTGGCGCAGGCGATCTACGACGGCCTCGTCGCGTTCTACCGCGATTCCGGCAGCCGTTCGCAGAGTGTCGAGAGCCGGCTGGCGCGATAGCGGCCCGATGTGCGGACGAGGCGTCCGCACTCCACTTGGGACCGAAAACGTTCGCGGGGTCCGTTGTTCGTGCGAATGTGGAGTGCGGACGCCCTCATGGCGGCGTTTTCGCGCGGATCGCGATGTGCGGACGAGGCGTCCGCACTCCACTTGGGGCGCCCTCGTCCGCGGGTCCGGATCTGCGATATCTTTCGGTTCGCATGACCCGTTCTTTTGAAGGCGATTTGAATGCCGAAGGACTCCGCGTCGCGATCATCGCGAGCCGGTTCAACGATGACATCGTCTCCGGCCTGCTCGATGGCGCGCTCGACTGTCTCCGCCGCCACGGCGTCGCCGAAGAGTCCATTTCCCTTTATCGAGTTCCCGGTGCGTTCGAGCTTCCGACGCTCGCCGCGCGTCTCGTGAGCGACACCTATGACGCGATCGTCGCGATCGGCTGTCTGCTGCGCGGCGACACTCCGCACTTCGATTTCATCTCGCAGCAGGTGACGCTGGAGCTCTCGCGTGTCGCGGTCGATTCGCGCAAGCCTGTGGCCTATGGCGTCATCACCTGCAACACGTACGAACAGGCCGTCCAGCGCTCGTCCGCCGGCAGCGGCAACAAGGGCTGGGAAGCGGCGCTGGCGGCCATCGAGATGGCCAATCTGTGGCGCGTCATTCGCACGATGGGAGCTCACTGATGGGCGCCCGTAGAAAAGCGCGCGAGCTCGCGCTGCAGATGCTCTTCCAGTACGACATGGCGGGGAACGCGCCGGACACCATCGTCGCGACCTTCGAAGACTTTCAGAAGTCGAAGGCGAATACGCGCGAGTTTGCCGAGAAGATCTTCCGCGGAACCGTGACGCACATCCAGGAGATCGACGACATGATTCAGGCCCAGGCCGACAACTGGCGGCTCTCGCGCATGGCCATCGTCGACCGCAACATCATCCGGATGTCGATCTACGAATTCATGCACGAGCGCGACACGCCGAAGCTCGTGATCATCGATGAGGCGATCGAGATCGCCAAGAAGTTCGGCACCCAGAAATCCTCGCAATTCATCAATGGAATCCTCGACGGGATTCTCAAACGGTACAATCTAGCCTCGTGAAGCGAAACCGGAAACCAGTGGGAGGGCGTGCTTGAGTCTTCTCGGCCGGCTGGAAGATCTTTCGCTCACCGACATCATCCAGATCGTCCACCTCAGCCGCCGCACGGGTGTGCTCGAGATCATCGATCAGGATGGGCGGCACACCGTCCTCTTCCGGCAGGGGCTCGTCGTCAACAGCTCCGCGCCCGAGCATCAGGATCTGTTCACGTGGCTCACGAAGCACGGCGCGATTTCCGCCGACGTCGCGAACACGATCCACCAGATGGAAGAAGGCGGAATCCCCTGCGGCACCGCGGTCATCGAGATGAACCTGATGTCGAAGGCGGATCTCGGCGAGGCGATTCGCAAGCGCATTCTCGATGTCGTCACGCCGCTGCTGCACAGCCGCGAAGGCGAATTCAACTTCATCCTGAGCGAACAGATGTCGGCACTCGACATCGAGTACGACCCGGATGTCGTCTTCAAGGAAGGCGGCATCGCGCCTCCCAAGCTCCTCGGTGCCGCAGAAGGGGAGAAGATCAAACCGCTGCGCGGCCTCGAGGAATCGCTGAAGGCCGGCAAGGCGCTGCTGCGCGGCTCCGCCTCCGCGGAGACGACGCCGGCCTCGCTGAACCTCGGCCTCGGACAACCGCTCTCGCCTCCCGAGCCCTCGCGGCTTCCGGGCACCGCACCGGCGGCGACCGACAACGTCGTCCCATTCCCCGCGCCGGAGCCGCCAGCGCCCGAAGCGCCGCCGTTTCCAACAGCCGAGGCACCGGGACCGGTCCGCGATTTCACGCCGATCCCGGATGAAGAGCCGTTCCCCGACATCCCGGACGAGCCGCCGTCCCGCGTGACGACGACTGCACAGAGATCGGGGCAATTCAAAGTCTCCGGCGGCCTCTTCGAAGTCGAGACGCCCGACGCGATCTTTCGCAACGTCGTCCTCTACGAGCGCAATCCGCTCGTTCGCGTGGCCGCGAAGCGCGCATTCACGAAGAAGAACGTCAAGATCTTTCAGTTCGGTTCACTGGAAGACGTGCGGCACGCGATGGGAGATCTCATCCGCTCGAACAGTTTCTTCGTGACGTTCCTCGAGCTCGAAGATCCGGAGCGGGGAAGCGAAGGGCCCGCCGTCCGCCTGATGGCGCAGCTCAAGCGGAAGAATCCGCGGCTGCCCGTCGTGCTCATCGATACCGAAGCGGATCTGCGGCGCCGCCATGACATGCTGCGCGCCGGCGCCGATCTCTATCTGACGAAACCATCCCAGGCGCGGCTGCAGCCGGGCCTCGCCGAAGAAGAGCTGGCGCTCTTCGCCGATGAGCTCGTGCTCTTCGCGGAGCGATCGTTCCAGCAGTGGGAACAGATGACGGGCGGCTATGGTCCGGAGGCCGCGCGGCGTTTTTATGAGCTCGCGGGGAAGGACAGTCTCGATCGGAGCTTCAGCCTGCTCAAGCAGTTGATCAACGAGCTGTCGGATCCGAACGACATCAGTGAAGTGTCGCAGACGATCCTCCGCCTCTCCGCGGAGTACCTCGAGCGCGGCGTGCTCTTCCGCGCGTCGGACGACGACTTCATCGGGCTGGGCGGCTTCGGCGTCACGGGCGGCGGGGCCGACATGGACACGCGCGTCCGCGCGCTGCGGTTGCCACGAAGTCAGCCGTCGGTGCTCAGCGAAGTCGTGGACTCCGGCGAAGCGCATCGCGGGAAGATGAAGAAGACTCCAGTGAACGTCGAGCTGATCAACGGGCTCGGCGGAATGCTGCCGACGGAAGTCGTTGCACTTCCGATCATGCACTCGGGACGAACGATTGGTATCCTGTATGGTGACAACGCCGAACATCGGGCACCGATCGACAGCATGACCGGACTCGAGATTTTCCTCTCACAGGCAGGGTATGCCTTCAGTAACGCCGTCTTTGCCTCGGAAAAGGCCGAGGGCAAGCGATGAAGATTCTCGTCGTCGAAGATTCGTCGTCCATGCGGGCGTATCTGACCACCATCATCGAAGGTGGGACGGAGAGCTATGACCTCGAGATCGTGGAGGCGGCGAGCGGATTCGAGGCGTTGAAGACGCTGCCGCATCACACGTTCGATGCGATTCTCACCGACATCAACATGCCCGACATCAACGGGCTCGAGCTGGTGAGCTTCCTCAAGAATCATCCGGTTTACAAGACGATCCCGATCATGGTGATCTCGACGGAGTCGAGCGATGAGGATCGCAAGCGCGCCGCGGCGCTCGGCGCCGAGGAGTACCTCGTGAAGCCGTTCCAGGCGGGCGAGCTGATCGAGAAGTTGCGCCGGCTGCTGAAAGTGGCTTAGGGGCGCGAGGCGCAAGGCGCTGGGCGCTGGGCGCGAGAGCTTCTGGCGTCGATCATGTCTTCAGCCTGGAGACACCTGCGCCCCGCGCCCGGCGCCCCAACTCACGGTAAACTTACGTCGCGTCCATGACCAAAGAAGACGATCGGGCTCGGGAAGAATTCACCAGCGAAGCGGAAGAGTTGCTCGATACGCTCTCGCGCGATCTGGTGGAGTTCGAAGCGCAGGGAAAGAACGTCCGGCCTGAAGTCGTCAACAAGATCTTTCGCGAGGTTCACTCGCTCAAAGGTCTGGCCGGCATGCTCGGCTTCGTCGAGATCTCCGAGCTCTCGCACAATCTGGAAGACATGCTCGATCGTCTGCGGATGGGGAAGATCCCCATCACGAAGGATCTGATCGATCTGCTCTACGACTCGGTCGATTCGCTCAATCGTCTCGTCATCGCGATCAACGATCCATCGCTCGCGGGCCTCGTCGATGTCACGAATCTCGCGAGCCGGATTCATCGCACCGTCACGAGCCAGCCGCAGCAGAAAGTCGAAGATCCGTTCTCGGAGCTCACGCTCGATGAACAGACGAAGAAATCGCTGACGGAATACGAAGAACACCGCCTGCTCGAGAATGTGCGCGCGGGCAAATACATCCTGGCGATCGAACAGACGTTCGACTTCTCCGACTTCGACGAGAAGCTGCGCGCGCTGACCTCGGTGCTGAACGAGGCGGGCGAAGTGATCTCCACGCTGCCGGCGCTCGACTCGAGCGGCGGCTCCGGCATCGCGTTCCGGCTGCTGTACGGATCGATGTTGAATGAGCCCGCCGTGGCGGCGCTCGCGCCCGACGCGCGCGTCAGTTCGCTGCGGAAGGACACGTCGCCCGCGGCAGTGGCTGCTGCTGGCGCCGCGATGACACCTCCTCCTCCGGGCGGAACCACGGCCGCCGACGTTGCGGCCGAAGACGACCTCTCGTCGCTCCGCTCCATGTCGCAGACGGTGCGCGTGGACATCACCAAGCTCGATCACGTGATGAATATCGTCGGCGAGCTGATCATCGAGAAGACGCAGCTCGAGGCGCTCACGCGCCAGCTCACCACCCAGCAGCAGCGGATGGCCGCGCACGAGCTCGGAAAGATCGCGCGCAATCTCGACCGCAAGCTGAGCGAGCTGCAGAAGTCGGTCATCGAGACGCGCATGGTGCCAGTCGGGCAGATCTATTCGAAGCTCGCCCGCACCGTCCGGAAAGTCGCGCGCGAGTTGAAGAAAGAGATCGAGCTGACGCTGCGCGGCGAGGATACGGAGCTCGACAAGATGATGGTCGAGGAGCTCACCGATCCGCTGATGCACATCATCCGCAACTCGATCGATCACGGCATCGAGCCCGCGGCCGAGCGCGTGGCCGCCGGCAAGCAGCCGGAAGGCCGCGTGACGCTCACCGCATATCAACAGGGCAACTCCGTCGTGCTCGATGTGAAGGATGACGGCCGCGGCATCGATCCGGAGAAGATCCGGCAGGTCGCAATCAAGCGCGGCGTGATCGGAGAGAAGGATGCGTTCGATCTGCAGCGCGCCTACGAAGTGATCTTCGCGCCGGGCTTCTCGACTGCCGATCAGGTCAGCGAGATCTCCGGACGCGGCGTCGGACTCGACGTCGTGAAGAAGAACATCCAGGAGCTCAAGGGGACGATCGAAGTCATCTCCAAACCTCGCGAAGGGACGACGTTCCGCATCTCGCTGCCGATCACGCTGGCGATCATTCAGGCGCTCATCGTCCGCGCCAGCGGCGAGCAGTTCGCGATTCCGCTCACCTCCGTCGAAGAATCGCTGCGGATCTACTCGCGCGACATCCGCACGGTGGAACGGCGCGAGGTCTTCACGCTGCGCGATTTCACACTGCCGCTGCTGCGCCTCTCCGATGCGTTCGGCCTGAGCGACGATCACGATCACGGTCCGGACACGAAGTGGTTCGTCGTCGTGACGCGTGCCGGAGAGAAGACCGTCGGGCTGCTCGTCGACGCACTCGTGCGGCAGCAGGAAGTCGTCATCAAGTCGATCGGCGAACGGCTGAAAACGATTCCGGGCATCGCCGGTGCCACAGACATCGGCGAGAGCGACATTGTGCTGGTGATCGACGTCGGAACTCTCATCGATCACTTTGGAGGGCGGGCGCGTGAGACGAGAGCGCTGGCCGTGCACTGATGTTCGAACAATTCTTCGGACTCGACGCCAAGCCATTCGGGAAAACGCCCGATCCGTCGTTCCTGTACGAATCTCCGCAGCATAAGGAAGCGCTGGCGCGGCTGGAGTATGCGGTCGAAGAGAAGGAGCTGGCGCTGCTCGTCGGCGACATCGGCTCGGGGAAGACGACGCTCTCGCGCGCATTGATCGACCGCGTTGGGGAGAGCCGTCCCGTCATCCTCCTGATCAATCCGCGGCTGACGCCGACGCAGCTCCTTCGCGCGATTGCACAGGGATTGGGCGCCGGCGATGGAACGGCGCCGCCACGATTCCGCAACGATCTCCTCGACGCGATTCACACGAAGCTGTTCGAGCTCTACGAACAGAAGCGCGAGCCGCTGCTGATCATCGACGAAGCGCAACTGATTCCGACGAAGCAGACCTTCGACGAGATCCGGTTGATGACGAACTTCCAGCTCGACGATCAGAATCTGCTGTCGGTCGTGCTGGTCGGCCAGCCGGAGCTCGACGTCCGTCTGGCGCGCGATGCATACGCGCCGCTGCGGCAGCGCATCGGCATCCGCTATTCGCTCGGGCCGCTCTCGCTCGAGGAGACGATCCGCTACATCGATCATCGCATTCGCATCGCCGGAGGAACGCGCAATCCGTTCAGCCGCGCGGCGATGGAAGAGATCCACGCGGTGAGCGGCGGAATCCCGCGGCTCATCAACACACTTGCCACGACAGCACTACTCGATGCGTTCGGCGAAGATGCGGCGACGATCGACCCCAGCCGCATTTCGGCCGCGGCGCGCGAGCATCGGATGGAGATCCATGGTTGATCTGGTAAAGCTTCGGAAGAAGGCGAAGAAGGGGGAGGCCGAACAAAAGCCCGAACCTTCCGCGCCCAACGCGCCCGCCGCCGTGGAGGGACAGGCGCCTCGCCTGTCCACCGAGCCGACAGGCGAGGCGGCTGTCCCTCCACCAGAGCCCGTGCACACAACGACAGGCGAGGCGCCTGTCGTACACGATGACGTGCCTCACGCCGACAAACTTTCGAAGTTCAAGGAAGAAGCCGGCCTGCGGCGCGAAGGCCTCGTCGTCGAGTCGCAGGAAGTGACCGACTCCGACATCGTCGAGCTGCTGACCTTCGTCATCGCCGGCGAGCACTACGCGGTTCACATCGAGAACATCGTGGAGATCGTGACGCCGCGGCCGGTCACCCGCATCCCCAACGCCGACGCGTCGATCATGGGGATCATGTCGCTGCGCGGCACGATCGTCACGCTGCTGGATGCCCGCCGCAAGCTCCGCCATCCTCCCGCCGGAGAGGCGGGCGCCGACACGCGCATCGTCGTCATCGAGCATCGCGGCGAGACGGTCGGATTCGAGGTCGATCGCGTTCTGCGCGTCGTCAAGACCGACGCCAAGGCGATCGAGCCCCACCCGGTCGTTCACATGAGCGAGCTCGACGAGGCCATCCGCGGAGTCTTCCGCCACGCGAATGCGTTGACGATCCTCCTCGATTTAGACAAGCTGTTGGGCAACCGAGGTCACGCCGCAACGCAGGAAGTCGCCGCCGCGCGCCGGTGACCCGGTACCCTGTTCAGCAACTCCGAAACTATGGAACTTACTTGTAAGCACTGTGGCTCGAAATTTCGTGCAGCACTGCAACTGCCGCTGACCGCACCGGTGCGTGTGGCTTGTCCCTCATGCCGGACGCAAATGGTGCTGAAGCCTGCGCCGGCGGAGACGCCGGTGCCGCAGGCCGCGACACACGCGGCCGAGAGGCCATTCCGGCAGAAGGCGGATCGCGTCGCGGTCATCGCCGATGAGCCCCGTCCCTTCCGCACCTTCCTCGGCGATCAGCTCCGCCGCCTCGGATTCGAAGTCCATTTCTTCACCCTCGGCGATCCCGCTCTCGATTTCGCGCGCCGTTCGCGCGCCGAGCTCGTCATCGTCAACGTCTACCTGAAGGGAAAGCTGGGCGTCGAAGTGTCGGAGGAGATCAAGGCCGATCCCTCGCTCGCCGATACGCGCGTGATCCTCATCGGCGCGCTGTTCCGCGCGAACCGCTTCCGCGGCAATCCGACCAGCCTGTACGGCGCGGATGAATACATCGAAGAAATGATTCCGGAGAAGGAACTGCGCCAGATCATCCGCAAGCTCTTCCCCGACGTCACGGGCACTGCGGAGTTTCAGGTACCCGAGCCTCGCGAGTACGACGAAGCGCGGCGGCTCGCGCGGCTCATCCTCTCCGACATCGTGATCTACAACCCGGAAAAAGTGGAGCGCGGTCTTCGTGAGAACAACTTCTTCGAGGTCCTGAAAGAGGAGATCGAAGAAGGGCGGGCGTATTTCGACTCCCGCGTGTCATTCCGCGTCAAACGCGACACGGAGATTTTCAACGAGACGCTCCAGCAGTTCGTGCGGATGAAGCGCGAAGAAGTGGAGCGGCTGAGAACAGGAACTCAATGACGGCGGGGTGCGCACTATGAGCGCTGATCCTCAACTCCTCGAACAGGCTCGATCGTCCGATCCCGACGCGCGGCAGAAAGCAGCGTTTTCCGTCTCCCAGTCGAAGAACGAGTCCGATCTGCCGCTCATGTTCGAGCTGCTCGGCGACAAGGACTGGCGCGTTCGCAAGACGATCGTCGACGGCTTCGTGCGCGATGCACGGCCGGTCATCATCGAAGGTCTGATCGACGCACTCGCGGATCCGGAGAACGCGGGGAAGCGGAACTCGGCGACGGAAGCCCTGATCCGCATCGGCGATCCTGCGATCAATCCGATCGTGCGCCGGCTGCGGACGGAAACGGATGTCGACGTCCGCCTGTCACTGGTGAATCTGCTCGGCGATCTCCGCAGCAGCGAAGCTTTCACGATGCTGATGGGCATGCTCGATCAGGAGCAGGACATCAACATCGCGTCGTCCGTCGTTTCGTCGCTCGGCAAGTACCGCGATGCCGCGGTGCTGCCGCTGTTGATGCGCACGCTCCAGGCGCGCGAAGACCTCTGGCTGAAGTTCCACGTCATCGAGGCGCTGGGCGAGATCGGCGATCGTGCGGCGTTGCCGGCGGTCCTCCCGCTCTACGCCGAGAAGTCGCTGCGCAAGCCGGTGCTGGAGGCGGTGGGCAAGATCGCCGATGTCGGCACGGTCAGCTTTCTGCTCCGCATCATCAGCGACGAGGAGAAGCTCAATCTGACCGCGCTGCGCGCCCTGGTTCGTATTGCGGAAGCATCGAAGCCGCGCATCGTGGAACAGGCGGAACGGACACTCATTCAGCGCAAGTTCCGCGAGTCCTTTCCCCAACAGAAGATTGCACCACTGATCGATCACCTGCACACGACGCCGAAGCGCGACGTGAAGAGCTTCATCCTCAAGTTCCTCGGATGGTCGGGGGATGAACGCGCACTGCCGGTGCTGCTCACGAACCTGGAGCAGCCGGATACGGCGGAGATTGCGGCGCAGGCGCTGATCGACTTCGGCAGCGGGGCGATGCCCGCGATTCTCGAGACGCTGCGTAACGCGGAGGAGGACGAGATCATCGCCCTCCTGCTGCGCGTCATCAATGTGGTCGGCGTGCCGGAAGCGATTCCTCACATCCTGCCGTTCCTCGATCACGACAATCCGATGATCCGCAGGCTGGCGATCGAAACGCTCGGCGAGATCGCCGATCCCGGCTCGATCGACTATCTGCTCGCGAAACTCGACGACTTCGATGTCGCGTCACAGCAGGCGGCGGTCAACTCCATCTCCGCACTCGTCGCCGCATTTCCCGAGATCAAGCAGGATGTGCTGGCGAAGATCCGTCGGCTGCTGCAGTCGCCGTCGATTCCGATGAAGCTCAACTCGCTCTCCGTCTTCGTGAACATCCAGGGAGAGGGTTACCACGATGAACTGCTGCTGGCGTCGAAAGACAGCGATCCGGTGATTCGCCAGAAGGCGGTCTCGCTGATGGGCAAGTTCGGCGAGGAGCGCTTCGCGGATCAGCTCGTACTGTCGCTGGCCGACGAATCGACTTCGGTGCGGCTCGCGGCGATCAACGCGATCGTTCATCTCCGGCCGGAGAAGGGACTCGAGCCGCTCATCGCGTCGCTCGAGGACAACGACATCTGGATCCGCACCGCGGCCGCGCAGGCGCTGGGTGAGTACAGGCATCCGGAGGCGCTCGGTCCGCTGATGCGGCATCTGCAGCAGGACCTGCCGCCGGTGCGCATCGCAGCGATCGAAGCGCTCGGCAAGTCGGAGAACCCGTCAGTGCGCGACGTGCTCTTCAACGCGCTGAACGAACCGGACCTCGAGATCCGGCGCGCGGCGGTGCTCGCGTTGGCGAAGATTCCTGGAGGAGATGTCTTCGACAGACTGCTCGCGGCGCTCGGCGATGAGGACTGGCGCCTGCGGGCCGCGGCGGCGACGTCGCTCGGCAATCGCGGCGACCGTGCTGCGTTGCCTGCGCTCCATCGCGCGTTCGACGACCCCGACACGTACGTGCAGCAGTCGGCGGTTCTCGCGCTCGACCACATTCCGGATCGCGAGTCGTTCCCCTATCTCTTCAAGGCGCTGGAGAACAGCGCGATTCTCGACGATGTCTCGGACGTCTTTGTGAAACACAAACAGCTCTATCGGGACCTGCTGGAGGAGGCGTGGCGGACGGCGGATAGCAGGAGGGAAGTGGTCATTGCGGCGATTCTGCAGGCGATGAGGGAAAAAAACTAAGGCAACGATGAGCGGCGAACGATGAACGATGACCTAAGGCCACGTTCATCGTTCATCGTTCATCGTTCATCGTTATGTCGACATTCAACCTGTCGCTGAATCATCATCTCGAGCTGCCGGATGACGTCTTCCGGTTGCTGCGGGATCAGATCTACAAGCGGACGGGGATGTGGTTTGCCGACAACTCGAAGTACCTCCTGCAGAAGCGTCTGTCGCCCCGCGCGCGCGAGCTCAACTTCGACTCCTTTCAGAAGTACTTCTACTTCCTGCAGTACGACCCGCGTGCGGAGACGGAGTTCGATCAGATCTACGATCTCGTCACGACGAACGAGACGTACTTCTTCCGCGAGCCGGCGCAGCTTGCGGCGTTCATCGAGGAGATCATCCCCGATGTGCTGTCGCAGAAGCCGGTGAAGAAAGTGCGCATCTGGTCGGCGGGATGTTCGTCGGGCGAAGAGCCGTATTCGATCGCGATGCTGCTCGAGGAAGCGGGCTGGTACAGCAAGGCGGCCTTCGAGATCTTCGCCAGCGACATCAATCAGCAGGTGCTGCAGAAGGCGCGGCGCGGACAGTATCGCGAGAGTGCGTTCCGCTCGACCGAAGCGACGCTGCGCGACAAGTACTTCGTGCGCGAAGCGGACGGCTCGTGGAAGGTGAAGGATGAGGTGCGCAATCGCGTCTCGTTCGGCCGCCTCAATCTCTACGACGAAGCGCGTGTCTCGCTCCTCGGCCACCTCGACATCATCTTCTGCCGCAACGTGATCATCTACTTCGATGACGCATCGAAGCGCGTGGTCGTGACGAACTTCTACAACCGTCTCGTCGACGGCGGCTACCTCCTCCTCGGCCACTCCGAGTCGCTCATCTCGCTCTCGACGCAGTTCAAGCTGCGGCACCTGAAGAACGACATGGTCTACCAGAAGTAGGCAACAGGTGGAGCGACAGGCGCCTCGCCTGTCGGCTCGGTGGACAGGCGAGGCGCCTGTCCCTCCACGAGAGGGAAACCGATACAATCGGAATCCAATGCCGGTCCGCGCGATGGTGATCGATGACTCCGCGTACAACCGCGTGACGCTGTCGCGCATGCTGGAGTCGCACACGCAGATCAAAGTCGTCGGCACGGCAGTCAACGGCGAAGACGGCATCAAGCAGGTCATGAAGCTGCGGCCGGACGTGATCACGCTCGATCTCGAGATGCCGATCATGGATGGCTTCGCATTTCTCCGCTGGTTGATGGCGAACCTGCCGACTGCGGTGATCGCGGTCTCGTCGCGCTCGAGCGATCGCAGCGTCTTCAAGGCGCTCGAGCTCGGAGCCATCGACTTCATCGCGAAGCCGGGCGGGCGCGTCTCTCCGCGCCTCGAGGAGATTCAGAAGGATCTCGTCGCCAAGGTGCTGCAGATCGGCGATCTGCGGATGGACAACCTCAAGCGCCGCGTTCAGGAAGACGAACCGGCCGCAGCCGAGGCTGGCCCGATGCCCGAAGTCTGCGCCAAGGGCATCGAGTTGATCGCGATCGGCTGCTCGACCGGCGGCCCTCCTGCACTTCAGCACGTCTTTCAGAATCTGACGCTGCTGCCGGTGCCCATCATCGTGGCGCAGCACATGCCTCCGACTTTCACGCGCCTTTTTGCCGACCGCGTGAATCGCCTCTCGCCCTATGACGTGAAGGAGGCGAGCGATGGCGAGATGCTGAAGCCGGGGACGGCATACATCGCGCCGGGCGGAATGCAGACGGAGGTGCGGCGGCTCTCGGATGGCCTGCAGGTGCGGGTCTATCCCGCAGGGCTGAACGATCTCTATGCGCCGTCCGTCGATCGCCTGTTCACGACTGCCAGCGAAGCGTGCGGCAATCGCCTCGTGGCCGTGATCATGACGGGAATGGGCGATGACGGAGCGGAGTCCATCCGGAAAGTGCGCGAGCGGGGAGGAAAAACGATCGCCGAATCGGCGGAAACCGCCATCATTTTCGGTATGCCCGGCGAAGCGATCAAGACTGGCGCCATCGACGAAGTACTTCCGCTGCCGGAGATCCCGGCGGGCATCAGGCGGTTCTGCACCGGCGTGTAGGCCGTCCTGCACGTGACACGAACGGCTGAACCTATGTTAGTCTCAACGGGCCGCGTCCGAGGCAACTAATGAGCGAAGAATCGAAAGCCGAGAAGTTCCTCGAGCTGTTCAACAAGGGGAAAGAGTTCACGGAGGAACTGCTGCGCGAGAACCAGCGCCTCCGTTACCGCCTCGCCTCGATGGAGACTGAGCCTGCGAAGAGCGGCGCCAGCACGGAAGAGATCCAGCGTCTGCGCGATCAGATCACGCAACTGACCGAGGAAAACAAGCGCATTCATGCCCGCTTCTCGGAGATCGAAGAAGAGAACAAGGACTTCGCGAACCGCTACATCGAAATCGAAGAGCAGAACAACAACCTGGCGAACCTGTACGTCGCCAGCTATCAGTTGCACTCGACTCTCGACTTCCGCGAAGTGATCCAGATCGTTCAGGAAATCGTCATCAACCTCATCGGTGCGGAAGCGTTCGCGATTCTGCTGCTCGACGAGAAGACGAACGAACTGAAGACCATCGCATCCGAGGGCGAAGACGTGATGCCCAACGTCGACCAGATCTCGATCCGTCTTGGCGACGGTGTGCTCGGTCAGGTGGCGAAGACGGGCGAGAGCTATTACATCAATCAGGATCTGGACGCCAGCGCGGGCTCGATCACCATCGAGCGCCCGCTGGCCGCCGTTCCGCTGAAGATCAAGGAGCATGTGATCGGCCTCATCGTGATCTACAAGCTCCTGCAGCAGAAGGACTCGTTCTCCGCTGTGGATTACGAGCTCTTCTCACTCCTCGCGGCGCATGCGGCGACCGCGATTTTCTCGTCGAAACTCTATTCGCAGTCGGAGAGGAAGCTGAACACGATCCAGAGCTTCCTCGACCTGCTGACCACGACAAGCTGAGGAAGAGGCCGAAAGTTGGGGATGGATAACGCGAACTTCCTGGTCGTCGAAGACTCGCCGACCATGCGCCAGTTGATCTCGTTTTCGCTGAAGCGATTCAAGAACGCGAAGATCATCGAAGCAGTCGACGGCGTCGATGCGCTCAAGAAGCTCTCCGGCCCCGACAAGATCGATCTGATTCTGACCGACATCAACATGCCGGTCATGGACGGATTGAAGCTGGTCTCGCTCGTGCGGCAGAACGCACAGCTCAAGGGCATTCCGATCATCATCATCACCACGGAAGGTGCTGAGGAAGATCGCGAGCGCGGCCTCGCGCTCGGCGCGAACGCTTACATCAGCAAGCCGATCCAGTCGTCGCATCTCATCAAGACGATCTCGGAACTGCTCGCCGTGTAGGACAGGCGCCCCCGCCTGTCCTTTCTGCCGGCGTCGAGTTGGACAGGCGAGGGCGCCTGTCCTACACCTACGGCATCCAGAAGTCTCTGGCGTAGAGCCGGAACAATCTCGTGTCCGGTTCCGCGGCCCGAATGTACCGGTCGAAGGCATCGAGCTGCTTGTCCGGGCCGATCGCGAAGTACTGCGCGTTGGCGACGTCGCGCGCATGGACGCTCGTGCTGTACTCCGGAATCGCGCGCGCATACACCGCGTCGCGGCGATCGAAGAGGAGGTCGCCGAGCTTCGGATCCTTCCGCAATTCGAGAATCGACTCGCGGAATTTGCGCACCTCATCGGGCGGCATCCCGTCGGCGAGATTCGCAGCCATCGCTTCGGCGCGCGTCTCGTACGTCTGCGACGAGCGGAACTCGCCGAAGGCCTGCGCGATCGTGTAGTCGACGAGTGACGTATCGCGCGGCGAGCCTTTGATGGTATCGATCACGAAGCGGAGCGTCTGCGGGATCTCCGGCGTCCGCTCGGCGTAGTAGCCGATGCGTCCGTCGGAAAGACTTCCGCGGATTCCGTTGCTGTAGGCGAGGCCGGCGCCGATCGTCCTGATGAAGATGCCGTGCGCCCCGCCGCCGCCGTAGAGCCGCGAAGAGAGGAAGTCGATCTGCTTCTGCCGGTCGGCGAAATCGGAGTAGTGCGCGAGCGGCACGGACGTGATGATCACGCCGCCCTTCATGTTCGGCGCGAAGAGCCCGACGTAGTACGGAGCTCCGCTGTCGTGCTCTGCGAGGCGAGCGTCGATTGCGCGCGTCGCAGGATACGAAACGGTCTCCGCCGGCGTGTCGCTGAGGGACGCGATGAGCGAGGCGATCTGCGGCGCGATGTTCTTCTGCATCGTGCTCGAGCCGGCCATCCACATGCGCGCGTTTGCGCGGTGCAGAATCGCGCGCCGCGTTTCGTCGAGTGCCGCCAGCGCCGCGGCGGGCAGCGTCGCGAGATCCTGCCGGATCGCGGAGGCGAGATAGGCGACGTCGCCGGCGAGTGTCGCGTCGGGGATCTCGTTGAGCGACAGATCGAGATCTTTCATCGCTTCCTTCACGATCGCCGGCGCATCGCTCTTCGCCGTCAGTTGTGCTTCGAGCTCCGCCCGCGTCGTCACTTTGAGGTTGGCGAGGAATGCGTTGAGCGCCTCCTTGTCGGCAGGCGTGGCGTCCTTCAGCATCCACTTCAGGCGCAGTGCGTTGTGCTCGCGCGTGAAGATCGAATCGGCGGCGAGATAGAGCGGGCTCGACTGCATCCGGTACGCGTTGGAGGGATTGAGCACCCACGATTCTTCCGAGCCGAGAGGTGCATTGCGCAGACGCGCGAGCTCCTGATCGACCACGTCGCGGATGCGCGGCAGATTCTCCGGTCTCCAGTCGGGATGATTGAGCGCCAGCGACATCCACTCGATCGCGCGGCGCACTTCCTTCTCGCCGATCCCCGAGCCGCGCAGGGCGAGCTCGACGCGGTTCGTTCGCGGATTGACCGACCAGTTGGCGTCGAGCGAGAGGATCTCCTTGCGCAGCCGCTCGCTCATCTCATCCCACGAGACCGGCTTCCCGTTCTCGATCACGCCGACGCGCGTGAGCAGCAGCGGCAGCAGCGACACGTACCGGAGGTGATCGGCCGGCACGGTGTTCGCGCGCAGTGCCAGACCGGCTTGCGCGCTCGTCATGTTTTCGAATCGCGAGGCGACCATCGGCACGCCGCTGATCGTCGATGAGCTGTACTGCAGTTGATCGTCGAGCGTCATCGGGGGCGATTTCACGAATGGCGTCCGCGCGACGTTCTTCGCCTCTTCGTCGATGCGATTCGAAGCTTCGTCGTACTCCTTCGAATAACGGCGCAGCGCTTCCTGCGTATCGGTCACGCCGTACTGTTTTGCGAGCCGCGCGGCTTCGGCGTTTGCACGCGCCACGCGCTCCGTCTCTTCGCGCGCGGCGAGTGCCTGCGACGGTTTGACGGCGACGACGTAGGGCTCGACGTGTGCGAGCTGCGCGCGCGTCAGCAGTTCGCGCCAGACGTTCTTCGATGCCGCGAGCTGTTTCCGCGCGTTCTCCGTCTCCGGCTTCATCGTCACCGACTTGTGGAACACCGGTGCCCGTGCCAGCTCGAAGAGATGATCCATCCAGGAGGAGTGCGTGTTGCGCGCGCCGAAGCGCGGCGGGGTGTTCACGAATTTCGCGAGATCGCGCTCACGCTCGACGAGCCGGCTTTCGACGCGATCGTTGAACTGCTTCAGTTCGTGGGAGCCGTCCGGCAGACTCGCGATGCGGTCGATCTCGGCCATGACCTTCGCCCGGATCCCGGCGAGATTCTCCGGAGTCAGATTCGAAACGGCGACGTCCGTGAAGACGATCGTCACCGGCTGTCCCGGCTGCTCTTCGAAGTCGTTGAAGATCGATCGGGCGCCGATGTCCATCACGCGCGTCGAGCTGTCGATGAACATCTTGTAGAGGTTCGAAGTCGCGTCGCTCGCGATGTTGTCGAGGAACAGCTGCAGGAGCACGACGTCGTTGACCGGCAGGTCGCGTGTTGCGGGCCACGTCAGCGCGACGGGACTCGGCTGCTGCTCGTTCTTCTGCGGATACTCGACGATCTCGATCTTTCCCGGAGGTGCAGGCTGCGCCTTCGGCAGGGAAGCGAATGTCTTCGTTTTCCGCGTCGAAGCCTCGGGCTCGACCGCGCGAAGGATCGCGGCGGTGCGTCTCAGCACTTCGTCGATCGGCAGGCTGTCCGGCACCGCGACGATCGAGCCCATGTTCGCGAGGTAGTAGTTCTCGTCGTGGAATCGCCGGATGTCTTCCGGCTTCATGGTGCGGATGCCGGACGGCTCGCCGCCCGATTCGAACGAGAGGGGATGCGCCGGTCCGTAGAGAATCTGATTCAGCCGCAGGAAGAGCGTGAAGTACGGCTGCGGCATCGACGACATCATCTCGTTGTAGACGGTTCCCTTTTCTTCGAGCCGCAGCGTCTTGTCGGGATTTTCCGTCACGCCGAAGTTGCGGACTTCGCGGCGGATCTCTTCGTCGCTGTAGTTCGGGTGCAGCAGAGCGTTGAGCTGCGCGCGGTAGAGCTCGAAGAAGACATCCGGTCCGGCAGGCGTCGAGAAGTGATAGCTCGTGCGCCATTGCTGCGTGAAGGCGTTCATCTCGCCGAGCGACATCGTCAGCGCCGCCGAGTAGGCGCGGCCGACCGTTCCCTTCCCGAGCAGGAGATGCTCCTGCGTGTGCGGCTCGCCCTGCGTTGAGACCGGGAAGGAGTTCACCCAGGTGTAGGCCTGCGGCACCGACTCGATGCGCAGCAGATCGAGCGTGAAACCGCTGCGCCGGTGGACGAACTGCGCGCCCATCGGCTTGTTCGCATCGTTGAGATAGATCGCGTTGACGCGAAATCCCTCGACATCCTGATTCTTCGTCAGCTTCTCGAGATCGACTTCGGAGGCGTAGAGCAGGGTGGTCATGCAGCAGAGGAGGAACGCGCTGAGGATCGCTCGCATGCGCGGATTGTATTTGTGCGGCGTGCCGGAGTAACCCGATGTTGTAAACTGTTTACCCAAACGGCATGCCTCATTTCATCACCGACAAATGCATCGGGTGCGGCGTTTGCGAAATCAAATGCCCGACCAACACGATCTGGGGCGAGCAGAAGGGGCAGTTCTACATCCACCCCGACCGCTGCATCGACTGTTCCGTCTGCGGCATCTATTGCCCCGTCGATGCGATCCAGAATCAGCATGGCGACTTCATCCCTCGCGTAAAACCGAAGGAGATTCCGAAAGCCGAGGTCATCAAGGAGCTCTGTACGGGGTGCGAGTTCTGTGTCGACATCTGTCCGTTCGAGTGCATCCGCATGATCGATGCCGAGGACGAGACGCTGGCGAATCACTACAAAATCGCCTTCGTCGACAAGAACAAGTGCGTCGCATGCAGGCTCTGCGAATCGGTGTGCGACAAGGACGCGATCGTCGTCCCCGAGGCTCCGACGCAGCTCAAGACGTATCTGCCGGACTTCGTGGTATCGGGAACCGGCCGCTAGGAGCGAAATTGAAAATTGAAAATTGAAAATTGGAAATGAGACCGAGGCTTTGACAATTTTCAATTTTCAATTTTCAATTTTCAATTTTCAATTCCGCTCCATGACCGATCTTCCCAAAGAGTCGCCCCGCACGATCCTCTTTCAGTTTGTCATTTTCCCGCTTGGGATCGTGGCGATCGGCGTCGGCATTTTTCTGCTGTTCGGGCTGCTTGCCACGGAGAAGAGCTCGATTCCCGATTACCTGAACGAGATCCGGTCGGGCAGTGCGCATGAGCGGGGCCATGCGGCCTATCAACTGTCGCGCTCGATCAATCGCGGTGAGGCGAAGAAGTACCCGAACCTCGAGCAGCAGGTCGCGTCGATCTACACGCAGTCGAAGAATGACGATCCGCGGATCCGCCAATATCTCGCGCTCGTCCTCGGCAAGCTCGAGGACAAGCGAGCGACGCCGGTGCTGCTCGACGGACTCAGCGACAAGGAGGCCGAGTCGCGCCTCTACGCGATCGTCGCCCTCGGCGAGCTGCGCGATCCGAGCGCAGTCCCGGCGCTGATCGCGGCGACGAAGGATGAGGACAAGGATGTCCGCAAGACAGCCGCGTTCGCTCTGGGTGAGATCGGCGATGCCCGCGCCGTGGATCCGCTCGCGGCCCTCGCCGAGGATCAGATTGCGGATGTCCGCTTCAATGCGGCGATGGCGCTGGCGCGATTTCACGACAAGCGCGCCCTCGGTCCGTTACGCGAGATGCTCGATCGCTCCCGGCTGACGGCCTCGCACATGCGTGAGGATCAGGTCGAAGACGCGATGATCATGGCGATGGAGCCGTACGCGAAGCTCGCCGGTGCCGAAGCGCGCCCCGAGCTGGAGAAACTCTCGCACAGCGACCCGAGTCTGCGCGTGCAGGACGCCGCGAAACAAGCGGTGGCCGCGGCGGCGCGAAATTGAAAAATTGAAAATTGAAAATTGAAAATGACGAGATGAGTCAACCCTCCGTTTCATTTTCAATTTTCAATTTTCAATTTTCAATTTCACCCGGTGACAACTGTCACCTTTTTCGTTGACACGCCTCACTGATCGAGCGATAGTAGCGCCACCGGAAGCAACAGAACTCGGCTCCCGATGTCGGAAGAAATCACGCCATATCAGGTGGTTCCGAAGACGCCCCTCGCGGGCAGCGCCGCGGCGGAAATCCGCGATCAGGGGGAGATTTCTCGACGCAGTTTCCCCTGGGTCCTCACCATCGCCTGGACGACGCTCAGCGCCGCGCTCGGCGGTCTCGCCAGCATCCTCGGCCGCTTCCTTTTTCCCAACGTCCTCTTCGAACCGGTGCAGAAATTCAAGGCCGGGCCGCCGGGCGATTACTCGGTCGGCGAAGTCGACGAACGGTGGAAGGACAAGTACGGCATCTGGATCGTGCGCAACGAAGAGATGATGTATGCGCTGATCACCGTCTGCACCCATCTCGGCTGCACGCCCAACTGGCTTCCCTCGCAGAACAAGTTCAAATGCCCCTGCCACGGGAGTGGCTACTACCGGACCGGAGTGAATTTCGAAGGTCCCGCGCCGCGTCCTCTGGAGCGCGCGAAGATCTTCATCGATCCTGCCGACGGCCAGATCGTCGTCGACAAGTCGGTGCAGTTCCATCAGGAACGCGGAGAGTGGACGAATCCTGATTCGTTTTTGAAAGTCTGAAATCGGGCTCGCGGTCACAAACCCGCGCAACCTTGGGGAGAGAATGGCGAATCTGCGGAAATTACAGGAAGAAATCGTCAACTCGCAGATCTGGAAGTCGATCTTTCGCGTCGGCATCCCCAACACGAACCGCAAGCGAGTCCTCGCCGTTCTCGGCTCGCTGATCCTTCATCTGCATCCGGTCAAGGTCCGCCGCTCCGGCGTCCGCATGTCCTATACGTGGTGCATGGGCGGCACGTCGTTCTTCCTCTTTCTCGTCGAAACGGTCACCGGCCTGCTGCTGATGTTCTATTACCGGCCGACGATCGAGTACGCCTATCCCGACATCATGGACCTGCGCGAGCAGGCGCCGTTCGGCATCATGCGCGAGATGCACCGCTGGGGTGCACACGCGATGGTCATCGCGGTCTGGCTTCACATGTTCCGCGTCTTCATGACCGGCTCGTACAAACCGCCGCGCGAGTTCAACTGGAACGTCGGCGTCGTCCTCCTCGTGCTCACGCTGCTGCTCTCCTTCACCGGCTATCTGCTGCCGTGGGATCAGCTCGCGATCTGGGCCATCACGGTCGGATCGAACATGGCGCGCGCAACTCCCGGCGCCGGCAACGAAGGGCCCATGTCCGGCTTGATCAAGCTGGGAGACGTGCGTCTGATCCATGCCGGCGACGACGCCCGCTTCGCGCTCATCGGCGGGCGAAGTATCGGGCCGTCGACGCTGCTGCGCTTCTACGTGCTGCACTGCATGGCAATCCCGTTAGCCGCGGGATTCCTGATGGCGATTCACTTCTGGCGCGTCCGAAAAGACGGCGGCATCTCGGGGCCGATGTGAGGAGGAATCGATGACGTTCATCAAGGACTTCATCAACGTTCTTTCCGCAGCGTCGATCTCGTTCGTTCTCCTCTCCTCGGTCTTTGCCTTCATCGTCTACTTCAATCTCTTCGACGGAAAACTCAAGTCGAAGATCGGCGGCGGCTTCATCGGCTTCGGCGCGTTGCTCATCGTCGCCGGCCTCTTCATCAAGCCGCTGCTCTACCTCGGCATCACGTATTTCCTGATCATGTTCGTCCTCGCGCACCTCGGAGGACGTTTGTGGGATCACAAGACCGGACTCTGGATGCTGATCCTCGGAGGGGGATTCTTCGCCCTCTCGATGCTCGACGGCAATTTCTATCTGATCGCGGCGAAGCCGGACAACGTTCCCATCGCTGCGATGATCTTCCTCCTCGGTTTCTTCACCTGGGTCGCGCTGCGCAAGGCGTATCTCAACGACCGGCAGATGCTCGCCGGCGGCATTCCGTGGGAGAAGACGGAGAGCGACGAGAAGCTCTTCACCTGGCCCGATCTCGTCTACACCGAGATGCTCTGCATGATCATCCTCACCATCGTGATGATCATCTGGTCGGTCGCGCTGCGCGCACCGCTCGAAGAAGCGGCGAATCCGACCTCGTCCCCCAATCCTGCGAAAGCGCCCTGGTACTTCCTCGGCCTGCAGGAGATGCTCGTGTACTTCGATCCCTGGCTCGCCGGCGTCGTGCTGCCGACGCTCATCATCGTCGGCCTGATGGCGATTCCCTACATCGATACGAACCCGCGCGGCAACGGCTACTACTCCTTCCGCGAGCGGAAGTGGGAGCTCGGGATTTTTCTCTACGGCTTCCTCGTGCTCTGGTCGTTCCTCATCATCACCGGCACCTTCCTGCGCGGACCGAACTGGAACTTCTTCGGACCGTATGAGTACTGGGATCCGAACAAGCTCGTTCCTCTGGTCAACGTCGATCTCTCCGAGATCATCTGGGTGAAGATGCTCGGGATGCCGTTGCCGAAGCTCTGGGTGATTCGCGAGATGTTCGGAATCATCTTTGTGCTCGGCTACCTCGGACTGCCGCCGCTGCTGGCGATCGGTCCCTTCCGCCGCTTCTACCAGAAGATGGGGCCGCCCCGTTACTACGTCGGGACCTTCCTCTTCCTTTTCATGATGTCGCTGCCGATCAAGATGGTTCTGCGGTGGCTCTTCAATCTGAAGTACATCGTCCATATCCAGGAGATCTTCTTCAATGTGTAGGACAGGCGCCCCCGCCTGTCCCGAACAGGCGAAGTGCGAACCGGCGAGGCGTGGACAGGCGAGGCGCGGACAGGCGAGGCGCCTGTCCTACACAAGGACGGGCCAAACAGCGTGAAACCACAGGAACCGATCCCGCACAACTACCCGATGCCGAGGCTGAACGCGATCTTCGCGTGGTCGGCGCTCGGGCTTCTGTTTGCGACGGGCCTCATGGTCGCGTACGACTACGTGCGCGGCTGGAAGTGGTTCCAGGTGGAGTTTCTCCGCATCCAGCAGCAGCGGATCGAAGCGGAATTGACGGCGGCGCAGGCGGCTGCCAACAAGGATCAGCTCAAGGCGCTCGACGAACAGATCGACCAGCAGACGATGGCGATCGCTGCGCATCGCAATCAATACCTGATCGCGCAGAAGGAGCTCGATCGCCAGGAGGGACGCCACTACGCTGCGGACGAGGACTATCGCTTCGCGAAGGCGGTCCTCGACGCGAAGCGCTACGAAGCGGAAGCGGCGAATCTGCAGAAGGCTTCCGATCGCGCCGCGAAGCAGCGTGAGTTCGAAGCGATGACGAAGCGTGTCAACGACCTGCAGCTCATCCTGCAGCAGGTCACACGCGACCGCGACGCCGCGAAGGAACGCGTCAACCAGTGGCTGAAGAAGATCGATGACGCGGAGGCGAAGAAGAAAGACCTCAACGCGCAGATCGATCTCCTGACGAAGCAACTGGAGACCGTCGATCTCAAGAGGCCGAACAATCTGCTCCTCAATCTGCCGATGCTCGACTTCATCAGCCCGACGCTGAAGATCGATCAGGTCGTGCTGCCGGATCTCTTCGTCGACGTCAATTACATGCACATCCCGCGCGTCGACCGCTGCCAGACATGCCATCGCGCGATCGATCGCCCCGGCTTCGAGTCGAAGAAGGAAGCGGCCAGGCTCTCCGCCGAGCTGCAGAAGAAACTCGACACGTATCAGATCGCCGCCGAGAAGCGGAAGGACACGGAAGCGCGCATCGCGCAGCTCAAGCGGATTCAGGACGCGCCGGAAGACATCCTCAATCCGTGGCGCACGCATCCGCGTCTCGACCTCTTCGTCGGCTCGGCTTCGAAGCATCCGCTGCTCGAGTTCGGCTGCACGTCGTGCCATCACGGACAGGATCGCGCGACGGAGTTCGGCCGCGCGGGGCACGTCCCGCCCAATCCGAAGATGGAGCATCGCTGGAAAGGGACGTGGAACGTCGCGCACCGCCAGTGGGGCTGGGAAGAGAACGAGTTCAACGAGTCGCCGATGTTCCCCCGCCAGTACTACGAGGCGGGCTGCATCAAGTGCCACTCGAATCAGGTGCAGGTCAACACGGAAACCGATCGCCGCACCGCGCCGGGCAAAGTAGCGGGCGACGACGTCACGAAGGCGATGCAGACGGTCGAGCTTTACGGCTGCTACGCCTGCCACAAGATCAGCACCTGGCGCTTTACCGATCTTCGCAAGCCCGGCCCCGATCTCACCGGTATCGCGGAGAAGACGACACCGGAATGGGCGGTGCGCTGGATCAGCGAGCCGCACGACTTCCGCTCGACGACGCGCATGCCGTCGTTCTTCTACCAGCGCAACATGATCGGGCCGTACGTGCCGGCTGGCGAGAAGGCGCAGAACATCAGGAATCAGAACGCGGAGATTCACGCGATCGTCGCCTATCTCTTCGCGAAGTCGACGCACCGCGTCTGGCAGGCGCCGCCCAGCGCCGGCGATGCCGCGCGCGGCAAGGCGCTCGTCGAAAGCGTCGGCTGTCTCGCCTGCCACGTCCAGTCGGAGCAGATCAAGGACGAGAAGACGGGCGAGATCCGCCTCGCGCGCCGTGACGACTATCCGCTCGAGCGCAACTACGGCTTCAACTTCACCGGCGTCGGCACCAAGACGCATCCCGCGTGGATCTACAACTGGATCCGGAATCCGAAGGCGTACTACAGCGAAGCGCCGATGCCGTCGCTGAGGCTGACGGATCAGGAGGCCTCGGACATCACCGCGTATCTCATGTCGCTGCAGAAGCCGCAGTTCATGATGAAGCGCGTCGATGCGGCCGATCCGAAGGCGGTGCACGATCTCGCCAAGGGCTACCTCCTCAACACGATGAGCGACGTCGATGCCGAGGCGAAGCTGAAGTCGATGTCGATGAACGATCAACTGGTGTATCTCGGCCAGCGATCGATCGAGAAGTACGGCTGCTACTCCTGCCACAACATCCAGGGCTTCGAAGGGCTGAAGCCGATCGGCACCGAGCTGACGATCGAAGGCTCGAAGGCGCTGCATCTGTTCGACTTCGGTTTCGTGCACAAGTACCAGCACGAATCGGGGAAGACGGAAGAAGTGCAGCACAACGTGCCGTCGTGGATCTACAACAAGGTTCGCAGCCCGCGCGTGTATGACGACCAGCGCGCGAAGGGATACAACGACAAGCTGAAGATGCCGAACTTCCACCTCAGCGAGGAGGAGGCGCGGCTCATCACGATGGTCGTGGCCGGCATGACGAAGGACATGGTCGCGAGCAATCGCGTCGCGGCCATGGATGCGCGCAACCGGCTGATCGAAGAAGGCCGCAAGCGCGTCTCGCAGCACAACTGCCGCGCGTGTCACATCGTCGATGGCAGCGGCCGCGCGATCGCGGCGCTGATTTCCGATACGAACTTCCTGCCGCCGGATCTGACGCCCGAGGGTGGACGCGCGCAGTCGCCGTTCCTCTTCAACTTCCTGAAGGATCCGACGACGATGAAGATCCGGCCGTGGCTCAGCGTCCGGATGCCGACGTTCCACTTCGACGACCAGGAAACGAACGCGCTCGTGGCGTACTTCGCGAATGAAGCGAAGGCTCCGATGTTCGATACGACGCGCGTGGCGAATCCGCCGGCGCAGAACATCGCGATCGGGCGCGAAGTATTCACGATGCTGCGCTGTTCGCAGTGCCATTCGACCGCGCCGGTGAATCCGGAGAATCCTCCGGTGCCGGACATCGCGAACGCGCAGTCGCTCGCGCCCAATCTCACGCTGGCGCGCGTCCGTCTGCGCCATGAGTGGATCCCCGACTGGATCCGCCGGCCGGGCGAGATGATTCCGTCGACGCGCATGCCGGCGAACTTCCCGCACGACAACGAGACGGGCGGCTTCAAGTCGCCGCTGGCGGGGGCCATCGACACGCCGGCGTTCGCCACGCAGAAGGCAGCGCTCCTCCCGTACTTCCACAACGACGAAAAAGAGCTGCGCCGCACGATGAGCGACGCGGTGGCCCTGACCGACTACCTGCGCGACTACATCTGGTCCATCGGGATCAAAGAGATGCGGCCCGCGGGAGAGGGCGGGGTGACAGTCACGCCGTTGCCGTCCATGCCGGCGGCTCCGGCACCGAAGACCGGCGCGTTGGAAAAAGCGCCCCGGCCTGTCGGTGCAGGAAAGGCGCTGCCTGTCGGTGTAGGACAGGCGCCCCCGCCTGTCCCGGGATTCAGGCCAACCAAATAAAGGAGAAGAGATTTCCATGAAGAAGTTCGTATCGTTGATGTTCGCGGCCACCATGGTTCTGGCCGTCGCCTGCGGTAAGGGAAAAGAAGCAGAGTCGAAGGAAGAGGGCGAAGACGATCAGGCGCCGCAGACCGCGAGCGCTCCGTCGACCGCCGGTTCCGCCGCGCCCGCTGCAACCGCCGCCGCGGCGCCTGTCTCTGCCGATGCAGCGACGCTCGCCGGCACCGTGAAGTTCGAAGGCGCGGCACCGAAGATGGCCGCGATTCAGATGGGCGCCGATCCCTACTGCCAGTCGCAGCATCAGACGCCGGTGCAGGATGAAGAAGTCGTGGTCGGACCGGCAGGCGAGCTCGCGAACGTGTTCGTCTACATCAAGAATCCGCCAGCCGGAAACTATCCGGCTCCCGCGGCGCCGGTCACGCTCGATCAGAAGGGCTGCCGCTATTACCCGCACGTCAGCGGCATCCAGGTCGGCCAGAAGCTCTCGATCAAGAACGACGATGCCACGCTGCACAACGTGCATGCGATGCCCTCGGTGAACTCGCAGTTCAACGAAGGCCAGCCGGTGCAGGGAATGGTCGCCGACAAAACGTTCGACAAGCCGGAAGTGACGCCCTTCAAGATCAAGTGCGACGTCCATGGCTGGATGAAGTCGTACATGGCCGTGATGCCGCATCCGTTCTACGCAGTCTCCGCGCCGGATGGGAAGTTCACGATCGCCAATCTCCCGCCGGGCACGTACACACTCGTCGCGTGGCACGAGAAGTACGGACAGCAGGAGCAGAGCATCACCGTCGCGCCGAAAGAATCGAAAGCAGTTTCGTTCACCTTCAAGGGGTAATGAGAAACGTGTGTAGGACAGGCGCCCTCGCCTGTCCCTAGCGGTTCCAAAGGGAGGACAGGCGAGGGCGCCTGTCCTACACCAGATTGAGGAGTCGTATGGCTCAGAAACGACAAGTCCGGGTCGGATCGCAGTGGATGTACGCGAGGGACGCCGAGAAGGCGCTCTCCGAAGCACTGCGCGTGATGAAGGAGGAAGAGGGACACCACGAGTCCTTCATCACGAAGTACGTCTTCTCGCAGGATCACAAGTGGATCGGCGTCCAGTACGGAGTGACGGCGCTCTGCTTCCTGCTCTTCGGCTTCTTCCTGATGATCATGATGCGGCTGCAGCTCGGCTGGCCGGGCGAGCCGTTCTGGGTCATCAAGATGTTCTTCCACGGCGACGGCAAGCTGCTCCCCGAGCAGTACAACCAGCTCGGCGCGATGCATGGAACGATCATGGTCTTCCTCGCGATCGTGCCGCTCGCCGTCGGCGCCTTCGGCAACTACGTCGTCCCTCTGCAGATCGGCGCGCCCGACATGGCGTTCCCGAAGCTCAACATGGCGAGCTACTGGTGCTATCTGCCGGGCGGCCTCGTCATGCTCGCCAGCATGTTCCTGCTGCAGACCAAGGGCGGCGCGGCGCAGTCGGGCTGGACGTCGTATCCGCCTCTCTCGGATATCGCATCACAAGGTCAGACGTGGTGGCTGGTCGGCATGATCTTCCTCATCACGTCCTCACTCCTCGGCTCCGTCAATTTCATCGTCACGATCATTCAACTGCGCGCGAAGGGGATGACGTGGGATCGCCTGCCGTTCTTCGTCTGGGCGCAGTTCGTCACGTCGTTCCTTCTCCTGCTCGCGTTCCCGCCGCTCGAAGCCGCGGGCGTGCTGCAGCTGATGGATAGAGTCGCGGGCACGAGCTTTTTCCTCCCCAGCGGTCTCGTCGTCAGTGGTGAGGTGCTGAAGAACGCGGGCGGCGGCAATCCGCTGCTCTGGCAGCATCTCTTCTGGTTCCTCGCGCACCCCGAGGTGTACGTGTTGATCCTGCCGGCGATGGGAATCGTGGCGGAGATCATCGCGAACAACACGCGCAAGTCGCTGTGGGGTTACCGCTCCATGGTCGGCGCTTCGATCTTCCTCGGCTTCATGTCGTTCATCGTCTGGGCGCACCACATGTTCATGACGGGCATGGGGCAGGCGCTCAGCGCCTTCTTCCAGACGACGACGATGATCATCTCGATCCCGTCGGTGATCATCCTGAGCGCGCTCTTCATCACGCTGTGGGGCGGTTCGATCCGCTTCAACGTGCCGATGCTCTTCGCGCTCGCGTTCCTCCCGATGTTCGGCATCGGCGGACTGACGGGACTGCCGCTCGGCCTCGCGACGACGGACATTCATCTGCACGACACCTACTACGTCATCGGGCACTTCCACTACGTGGTGGCGCCGGGAACGATCTTCGCGATGTTCGCCGGCATCTACTACTGGTTCCCGAAGGTCACCGGGCGGATGCTGAACGAGAAGCTCGGGAAGCTGCATTTCTGGAGCTCGTTCGTCTTCATCAACGGCATCTTCATGCCGATGTTCTATCAGGGCCTCGCCGGCGTCTCGCGCCGTTTGTATGACGGCGGCATCCAGTACGCGCATGCGAAGGAAGCGGCGTCGGCGACGAATCCGTTCATGTCGGCTTGCGCGGTCGGGCTCTTCCTCAGCCAGCTGCCGTTCATCTACAACTTCTTCACGAGCATCAAGTGGGGAGAGCGCGTCGGCGCGAATCCGTGGCAGGCGAACACGCTGGAGTGGGTGGCGACGACCTCGCCTCCGCTGGGTCATGGCAACTTCACGACGGTGCCGGTTGTTTATCGCGGACCGTACGACTACAGCCTGCCGGGATCGGCCGATGACTATCTGCCGCAGACCACCCCCGAACCGGGAACCGTCGCAGCGCCAGTGATTGCGCCCGCGCCGGTGGTGGCGTAAGGAGAGCGAATGTCAGCAGAAGCTCACGGACACATGGAGATCCCATTCACCGTTCACGCACGGCCCGACACGGGCCTGTACAACGGCAAGCTGGGAGTGTGGTTGTTTCTCGCTTCGGAAGTCATGCTGTTCGGCGCGCTCTTTTCGTCGCTGATCCTGATTCGCACCGGATCCACGACGCCGTGGCCTGAAGGATGGAAAGAGCTGCATGTCTACCCGGCGATGATCAACACGTTCGTGCTCATCGCGTCGAGTGTGTTCGTCATCATGGCCTGGGCGAATCTTCGGTTGCGCAAACCGAAGGTCGCGCGAATGTGGATTGCCGCAACGCTGCTTTGCGGCTTTGCGTTCATGGGCATCAAGGGGTACGAGTACTCGCTCAGCTTCGCGCATCACCACTTCCCGAAGACGAACAACTTCTTCGCGATCTACTTCACGATGACCGGTCTGCACGGCCTGCACGTACTGGGAGGGATGGTGGTGTTCGCCTACTTCCTGACGAAGGGCTGGAGCATGCACGAGCACGAGTACCAGCGCTTCACGAACCGGATCGAGATCGTCGGCCTCTACTGGCACTTCGTCGATCTCGTCTGGATCTTCCTCTTCCCGACGCTGTATCTGCTGTAGGAGACGTGCATGAGCGACCACGCGATCGAGCAACACGACAATCAAGAACATCACGACGACCACGATTCACCGGAGAACATCCAGAAGGAGATTCGCAAGTACCTCGGAGTCTTCCTGGCGCTCGTTGCGGGCACGATTCTCACCGTCTGGGTGCGGCTAGGACCTCTGCATCTGCCGGAGGGGCAGGCCATCCTCGTCGCGCTCATCATCGCGTTCGTGAAAGGTTCGCTCGTGGCGGGCTTCTTCATGCATCTGCTGAACGAGAAGAAGCTGATCTACAGCGTGCTGATTCTCACCGTCTTCTTCTTCGCAGTGCTGATGTATCTCCCGGTGACCGAGGTTCTCGGCAAGTTCGGATACCACTAAATGTCCCTGCGCATCTTCCACATCATCTTCGTGATGATCTGTGTCGCGTTCTCGATCTGGGTCGGTGTGTGGGGGATTCGCAATCATTCGATCGTTCTCACAGTCGTCTTCTTCGCCAGCGCCGTGGTGCTCGCGTATTACGGAACCAGGGTGTACGGAAAACTGAGGGATCTACCGTGACAGGCAGCAGACAGCAGTCAGCAAACAGCCCGATGGGACTCGCTCACGCAGCGCGCGTGATCGCGGCTGCGGTTTTCTGCCTCGTGCCTGCTGCCTGGATCAACGCCTGCCCTGTCTGTTTCGGCAACAGCTCGTCGCCGCTGGCGAAGGCAACCGACAACGGCGTTCTCTTTCTGCTGGTGATCGTCGGCGCGGTTCAACTCGGCTTCATCGCTTTATTCGTGACGTTCTGGCTCCGTGCGCGCGCATTGCGCCGCCGCCGCGAATCATTCCACCTCATCGAAGGGGGAGCTCACTGACATGCAAGAATTTCTCGCCAAGTACATGCCTCCGATCGCATCCGCGCACGGTGCGGATCTCGACCGGCTGAACGCCTGGGTGCACGTGCTGATGCTCGTGCTCTTCGTCTTCTGGGCGGCGTACTTCGTCTTCGTGCTCTGGCGCTTCAGCGCCAAGAATCATCCGAAGGCGGACCATCACGGCATGAAGTCGCACTGGTCGACCTATGGCGAAGGCGCCATCGTGGTGGCCGAGGCGGTGTTGCTGCTCGTGTTCTCGATCCCGCTGTGGGGGAAGTGGACCAGCAAGCCGGCGCCGGAAACGAATCCCCTGGAAATTCATCTGATGGCGGAGCAGTTTGCGTGGAACATCCACTATCCGGGACCGGATGGCATTTTCGGCAGACGGAAAGCGGAGCTCATCTCCTCCAGCAATCCCGTCGGTCTCGATCCGAACGATCCGGCCGGCAAAGACGACATCGTCATGATCAACCAACTGCACGTCGAGAAGGACCGGCCTGTGATCGTTCACATCTCCTCCAAAGATGTGATTCACAGCTTCTTCCTTCCCGTCATGCGCGTGAAGCAGGATGCGATCCCCGGGATGGACGTTCCGGTTCACTTCACCCCGATCAAGACGAACGACGGCGCGACGTGGGAAATCGCCTGCGCCCAGCTCTGCGGTCTGAGCCATTACCGGATGCGCGGGCAGCTCTTTGTCGATACACACGACGAGTTCGTGAAGTGGATGAAATCGCAGGCTCCGGCACAGCCGGGAAGTTGAGGTATAAAGCCCCCGGATGATCTCAGTAGCCCCTACACCAGCATGGCTTCGACTCTTTGCAAAGATAGTCGCGGTCCTTACTTTGTTCCTGATCTTCGCGGGAGCCATGGTCACGTCGACCGGCTCCGGCTTGTCCGTTCCTGATTGGCCGCTGAACTACGGCGTGCTGATCCCGAAGATGGTCGGCGGCGTGTTGTACGAAGCCGGGCATCGCCTGATCGCAGGCAGCGTCGGATTCCTCACGGTCGTCCTTGCAGTCTGTCTGCAATTCTTCGAGCCGAAGAAGTTCGTCCGCAAGCTCGGCTGGTGTTCCGTCGGCGCAGTGATTTTCCAGGGCGTTCTCGGCGGAATGACGGTGCTGTTTCTCCAGCCGCACGCGCTGTCGATTGCGCACGCGGCCGTCGCCGAAATCTTCTTCTGCCTCAATGTCTCGATCGCCTACTTCACGCACACGATGCGCGTCCCACTCGCCCCGCGCGAGCGGGGAGAGGGGCCGGGGGTGAGGGGCCTAAGCCTCGCTCTCGTCGCCGTGGTCTACTCACAGATCCTCCTCGGCGCCCTGGTCAGACACCTCGGCGCGGGCACAGCGATCCCCGACTTCCCGCTCTCGAACGGCCGCATCATCCCATCGTTCAACAGCGGTCTCATCGCCGCGAACTTCGCGCACCGCGCGGGCGCGCTCGCGGTGACGATTCTGATTCTCACGATCGCGACGCATTGTTTCCGCGGGAAGCAGTTCCGGGGCTACGCGACGCTTCTCCTCGCGCTGCTCGGCACGCAGATCTTCCTCGGCGCGAAAGTCGTCTGGGACTACGCGGCGAATCAGGCGCTCTACCACTCGCTCGTCGGCCAGGCCGCCGTGCATCACGCATCGATCACCAGCATGCACGTGATGACCGGCGCTGCGATGCTGGCAACCTCGCTGATGTTCGCGTTCAGCACGCGCTGGATGGGCGTGCGCGTGCAGAAGCGCGAGATGGACCATGCGCTGGAGATCGCGGCATGAGCGCCGTCCTCGCGCTGTCGCGCGACTATCTCGAGCTCTCGAAAGCGCGCATCGTGATGATGGTGCTGATCACGACGGCGGCGGGCTATCTCGCCGGTGCTCAGCGCGTCGACGCAGTCGCGCTGATCAACGTCCTCCTCGGCACCGCGCTTGTGGCCGCGGGGACGAATGCACTCAATCAGTATGTGGAGCGCGAGCATGACGCGAAGATGCGCCGCACGCGCCTTCGTCCATTGCCTGACGGCCGCATCACGCCGTCGAGCGCGCTCGTCTTCTCCACTCTGATCGCGATCGCCGGCACGCTCTACCTCGGCATGATGGTCAACTGGTTGACTGCCTTCCTCGGCGCGTTCACGCTGACGAGCTACATCTTCGTCTACACGCCGCTCAAGCGCATTTCGACCGCCTGCACGATCATCGGCGCCGTGCCGGGCGCGATCCCGCCGCTCATGGGCTGGACCGCGGCAACCGGTTCGCTGGCGATCGGCGGCTGGATTCTCTTCGGCATTCTCTTCTTCTGGCAGCTTCCGCACTTCATGGCGATCAGCTGGATCTATCGCGAAGACTACGGCCGCGCGGGATTCGAGATGACCTCGGTCCGCGACGAGGACGGAACCGCGACGGCGCGCCAGGCCGTCATCTGGTCCCTCGCGCTGCTCGCCGTCAGCATCGCTCCGGCCTTCGCCGGGATGAGTGGTGCCGTCTATCTCATCGGCGCGATCGCCTCATCGATGGCGATCCTCGTCATGGCTCTCCGCTTCTTCTTCGATCGGACGAACAAGACCGCGATGAAGCTGTTCATGGCCTCCAACATCTATCTCATCGTCGTGATGACGATGCTCGTGGTCTCCGCGCGTTCATGATCCGCCGCCTCGCGCTCTGCGCGCTGCTTCTCACCGCCTGCCATCATTCCTCCGATCTGCCGCGCTTGTTCGAAGTGCCGAGTGCGCATCTCGTCGCCGAGACGGGGAAGCCCGTCGATCTCGCTGCCAACAAGGGCTACGTCACCGTCTACGACTTCATCTTCACGAACTGTGCGGCGTCCTGTCCCGTGATGACGGGCGCGTTGCGCAGGATTACGGCGAAGGTGCCGAAGGACGCGAAGGTGCGCTTCGTCTCGATCAGCGTCGATCCGAAGCGCGATACGCCTGCCGTGCTCGCCGAGTACGCGAAGAAAGTGCGCAATGACGATCGCTGGATGTTTCTCACCGGCGATCGCGATGCGATCGTGAAGCTCTCCGTCGACGGCTTCAAGCTCGCCGCGGGTGGTGATCCGCAGCCCGGCGCAGAGCCGCTGCTGCACAGCTCGAAATTCGCGATCGCCGACAAGGATGGCTGGATCCGCGAGTATTGCGACTCGAACGACGACAACGTCGTCGACCATGTCGCGGCGACCGTGAAGGATCTGGTGCGCGAGTGACGCACATCTGGCCGGCGGTTAACGCGACGCTCAATGGGCTCAGCGGTGTTTTTCTCCTGACGGCATTCATTCTCATTCGCCGGAAGAAGGTCGAGGCGCACAAACGCTTCATGCTCGCGGCTTGCACGACGTCGCTCGTGTTTCTCGCGAGTTATCTCGCGTATCACTCCGTGGCCGGAACCACGCGATTCGCGGGCGCCGGCTGGAGCCGTCCTGTCTACTTCACGCTGCTCCTGACGCACACCGTGCTCGCGGCGGTCATCGTTCCCCTCGCCATCATCAGTGTTTTCAATGGTCTGAAGATGCGCGTGGAGACTCACCGGCGCTTCGCGAAGGTGACGTTCCCGCTCTGGATGTACGTCTCCATCACCGGGGTGCTGGTCTACTTTTTCCTCTATCAGTGGTTCCCGTCGCGTTAGCATGAGCGGCGATGTCTCGCCGTGAGCGTCTCCTCGAACAACTGCTGGTTCACCGGCCCGCTGATGAGGCCGAGGAGAGGAACGTCTCGCAGGTCGTCAAGTTGTTGACCACTGCCGCCGATCCTTTTTCCCGCTCGCATTTCGAGCCGGGCCACATCACCGCCAGTTGCTTCATCGTCGACGGGGAAGGCCGCCTGCTCCTGCATCACCACAAGCGTCTCAACCGCTGGCTGCAGATGGGCGGGCACGTCGACGAGGGAGAGCATCCGGTGCAGGCTGCGCGGCGCGAGGGGTGGGAGGAATCGGGCCTCGCGGATCTGGTCATCGAGGAGCAGATTCTCGACGTGGATGTTCATCCGATTCCCGCGTCGAAGGGCGATCCGCTTCATCATCACTTCGATGTGAGGTACGTGGCACGCACGGAATCGCCTCTCTCCATCAATATCCGGCCTGACGAATCGAACGAGCTGGCGTGGTTCACCATGGAGCGTGCTGCAGCCATGATGGACGCGCCCGAATCGGTACGCGTAATCGAGAAGTTGTTGAGGAGTGTCGTGTGAGTGAATATGCCCATGGCCAGTTGCTCGAGAGCGATCTCGATCCGAGTCCCTTCACGCAGTTCGGAAAATGGTTCGAGGAAGCGCAGCAGAAACAGCCGGATCTGCCGGAGGGGATGAGCGTCGCCACGGCCCTGCCGGATGGCAGTGTCTTCAATCGCATCTGCCTGTTGAAAGGCTTCGATACGCGGGGCTTCGTTTTCTTCACCAACTACAACAGTCACAAGGCTGCGCAACTGCACGAGAATCCGCGTGCGGCGCTCTGCTGGTGGTGGCCCGCGCTCGGGCGGTCCGTGCGTGTCGAGGGCGCCGTGGTCCGCACGACCGAGGAAGAATCGGATGAGTATTTCGCGACGCGTCCTCGTGGCAGCCAGCTCGGCGCGTGGGCCTCGGATCAGTCGAAGGTGATCATGGGGCGCGGCGATCTCGACGAGCGGTACCGCCAGCTCGAGGCGACCTATCGCGATTCGCCGGTGCCGCGGCCGCCGCACTGGGGCGGCTATCGCGTGATCCCGGTGATGTTCGAGTTCTGGCAGGGACGCGCGGATCGTCTTCACGATCGCTTCGTCTACAGGCTTCGTGATCCGAATGACTGGATCATCGAGCGTCTCGCTCCATGAAAAAGCGGATTCTCTTTCTCTGCACCGGCAACGCCGCGCGCAGCCAGATGGCGGAAGGCCTCGCGCGCGCGTTTCACGGAGATGAGTGGGAAGTCGTCTCCGCCGGATCGCGTCCAGCAGGATGGGTTCATCCGAACGCCATCCGGGCTCTCGCGGAGATCGGAATCGACATCAGCGACGCGCGGTCGAAATCTGCCGATCAGTTCATCGATCAACCATTCGACATCGTCGTGACGGTGTGCGATTCCGCCGCGCTCGATTGTCCGGCATGGCCGGGAGCGAAACGCCTCGAGCACTGGCCGATCGAAGACCCAACATTCGGAGAGGGAACGAGCCAGGACCGATTCGCGAAAACAAGGGACGAGCTGAAGTCACGCATCGACGACCTTCTCGGGTGAGGGGGCGTTCGCGTCCGGGTTCTCTCCGCCGCGGGGGGCCCGTGACGCATCTTCCGTTCGAGAGCTCGATCGGCGTCGCGTTGATATCGCATACCTCGGAGGGTACCTCGGGCTACAGCTCGTAGATTTTTCGGCGTTGGGTGGCCTTACTCCGCGCCGGTAGCTGTGGCCTGTTCCACGGGCTCTCCGGCTCCTGACTGTTGGGCGATGATCAACGCTCGCGCTTCGCCGCGGAGTTGCGGCAGGCGGATCGCGAACACGATGGATCCGAGGATCGTGAGCACCGCGCCGGCGGCGACGGTCCTCGGTGCGCCGGCGTGCTCGGCCATCGAGCCGGCGACCAGCGCACCGATGGGGCCCAGGCCGACGAACATCATCGTGTAGACGGACATCACGCGGCCGCGCAGCTCATCGCGGACCATCGACTGGATCAGCGTATTCGACGAGGCCATCTGCACCATCATCGAGATTCCGAGGGGCACGAGCACGATGATCGAGAGAACGAAATTCTTCGAGAAAGCGAACGCCAGCGCCGACGCGCCGAACGCAAACGACGCGATCGCGACCCAGCGTCCGAGGCCGCGCACGCTCGAGCGCATCGCGAGCATCACGGAGCCGACCAGTGCACCGATGCCCGAAGCGCCCATGAGGATTCCGAGTCCGCGCGCCCCTTGATGCAGGATCTGATCTGCGAAGACCGGCATCAGTACGGTGTACGGCATCCCTGCGAAGCTCACGAGACCGAGCAGGAGCAGCAGAGCGCGAATGGGAGTGGTCGTCGCGACGTAGTGAAATCCCTCGACGATGTTCTCCCATGGAGAGCCGCTGATCGACTGCGGTACAAGCCGCGGCAGCGACATCATCAGGAGTCCGATGATCACCGCGATGTAACTCACCGCATTGGCGAAGAAGCACCAGCCTTCGCCGATCGCCGCAACGAGCAGTCCCGCGATCGCAGGACCGACGATGCGCGCGCCGTTGAACATGGACGAGTTCAGCGCGATCGCATTCATCAGATCCTCGCGTTCGACCATCTGCACGAGAAACGCCTGCCGCACCGGCACGTCGAAAGCGTTCACGATCCCCAGCAGTGCCGCCAGCATGAAGATCTCCCATTCGCGGATGACATTCGTGAGCGTGAGCGCCGCGAGCACGAACGCGAGAATCATCGACGCGCTCTGCGTCAGCACCAGCACGCGCCGCCGGTCGTATCGATCCGCGACGTGGCCGCCGAACGGTCCGAAGAACAGAGAGGGAATCTGCCCCGCGAATCCGATTGCGCCGAGGAGCAGCGCGGAGTGCGTGAGGCGGTAGATGAGCCACGACTGCGCCACCTGCTGCATCCATGTTCCCGTCAGCGAGATCAACTGTCCGGCGAAGAAGAGCCGGAAGTTTCGATGGCGCAAGGCGCGTAACGGATGTGCGTTGGCTGGTTTAGATGTTTCCTGTGACATCGGGCAACAACACCTTCAGCGACGAGGGTCTCACACGGACATTCAAGGTCTCCGCCAGCGTAAACGGCTCGCCATCGAGGTGCACCGGTCCGGCGCTCCTTCGGCGAATGACGATCTCTTTTCCCTGCGCCGACGTGACTTCCTTCGCGCGGTCGATCGTCCCGCGGAACAACTGCAGCGTCAGCCACGGCGCGCGCAACAGCGACACGTCCGCGATGGTCACCACATCGAGCACGCCATCTCTCACCGACGCGCACGGTGCGATCTTCGCGTCGTTGCCGTACTGGCAGGTGTTGGCGACCGCGATGAGCTTCGCATGGACGCTCGATCGCGCCCCGTCGATCTCCACCTCGTACTCCTCCGCGCGGTAGGCGAGGATCTCGCGCACGCCGACGCGGACGTAGGTCGCAAGCCCTCGCGTTCCGGCCACGGCAAAGCGGTCGGCGATCCACGCATCGAGCCCCACTCCCATCGTCCCGAGGAACGTAATCCCGTTCACCTCGGCGGTGTCGATCGCGGCGATCGTTCGTTTCGAGCAGGCGCGCAGCGACTGCGCCGGATCCATCGGCAGCCCGATGTGCCGCGCGAAGCCGTTGCCCGATCCGATGGGAAGCACGCCGAGTGCGACCTCGCGTCCGACGAGGCGCTTCGCGATCTCGTGCACGGTCCCATCGCCGCCGACGGCGTACACGACATCGACGCCGCCGCGTTCCGCCGCATCGATGATCCGATCGAGATCTTCTTTCCGCTCGCACGGCGCGATGTCGAACGCGACCTCTTCGCCGCTGCATGCCCTGCGGATCAACGCGGCGATGTCGTATTTGCGCGCGGTGCCGGAGCGCGTGTTGATGAGGAAGAGACTCTTCACACGCGAGCCTCGCGATGACGATCGATCTGCGCCGCCCAGAACGGGAGAATCCAGAGCGAGAGCGTCATCCATGCGACGATCTTTACGTTCGGCGGCGGCGGTCCCATCAGATTGGTTGCGTAGATCAGCGCGAGGAGACCGGCGAAGATCCAGATTGAGACGGAGCCGGTGCGATCTTTCGCACGCGTCGTGCGAAGGTAGAGCGCGAAGCCTGCGAGATACATCAGCGATTCGATGAGAATCGCGGCTGCCGGATGGTTCCAGAGGCCGAGGCCCACTTTCGGTCCCGCCGGCCAGAGCGGCATGTCGGGCGCGTGCGTGATGAAGTCGAGCACCCAGTGGCTCACGACGAGAAGCGCCACGACGATCGCGCCGCGCGCGAACCGCGTGCGCCACCAGTAGCCTGCCGCGAACAGCAAGGCCCAGACGATCGACATCAATAGGCTGTGCGACCAGGGGTAGTCATAGAAGTCGAGCGGTGTGAGCTTCGTGTTGCCGGGTGCGATTCGCACATGCTCGATGCCCAGCAGCAGAAAGATCGGCCAGAGGAGATCGAGCAGGTTCGGAGCCGCGATGAGGATCCCGAGTCCAACGCGCGGTGCGGCTCGTTTCGCGCCGAAGGAGAGGGCGTCGTGACCGATGAACATCGCTCTTCACTTTATGCGGTTGGCGCTGGATTTGCGACTGCCGGTGAGTGGGTCATGCGCATCGTTACCGCTCTTCTCGTCGTGTCGGCGATCGCGGCGGGTTGTTCCCGCTCCGGCGCACACGCTGAGGCCGCATTCAGCGCGCCGGCGTTTCTCATCGCCGTGCAGCGCGCGACGACGTCGCAGGATGGACTCGCGATCCTCGCCGCGCATCGCGGCCGTCTGCCCGAGACGCGGCAGTTGGGCGGCATCATCCATCGTGAGGATGGAGAGCTGCGGCGCACGCTTGCCGCACTCGCGAAGAAGAAGAATGTCCCGCTGCCCGACGACCTCGAGTCGAAGAAGGCTGCGCTCGCGCAGAATCTCGAGATTCTGGCCGGTGAAGTGTTCGATCGAGGTTACGCGCTGGCCGAAGTGCAGGACCTCGCGGCGTTGCGCGCACAACTGGTTCGCGCGTCGCGATCGGGGGATGCCGACTGCGCCGCATTTGCGAATCGCTATCTGCCGCAGATCGATGAGCAGCGTTCTCTCGCCGCGAATCTCCTCAAGCGGCTCGGCGGCTCGCCGTTCCATTGATCACGCCGAGTGCATGATCTCGAGCATCACCGGCTTCACGCCGTTGATGATGAACTGAATGCCGATGGCACCGAGGAGGAGCGACATGATCTTGGCGAAGACGAGACGGCCGCGATCGCCGATGACGTGCGAGATCGGATCGGCTGCCAGCAGCACGGCGTAGGAAAGCGCGCCCACGGCGATGATCGCGATCATCACGGCCAGCTTCGCTTCCACGCCGGGGTAGAGGTTGACGAGCACCATGACCGAGCTGATCGCCCCCGGCCCGGAGAGCATCGGCACGGCGATGGGGACGACAGCGATCGAAGTCGGATCGATCTCCGCCTTCTTCTGATCGCTGTCCTCCATTCTCTTTTCACCGCCCGCGTTGTACTCGCGGCGATCGTCATCGACCAGCGTGCGCATCGCGTTCGTCAGGAAGATCACGCCGCCCATGATTTGAAATGCGGGCACCGTGATGCCGAAGAACTTGAAGACGTAGTTGCCGGCGAGGAGGAATGTCGTGAGCACGACGATGCAGGCGATGCCCGCCACGAGCGCGACGCTCGCCCGCGTTCGCCGCGAGATGCCGCCCGTGAGTGCGACGAACGACGGAATCACCGCGAGTGGGTTCACCATCGTGATGAGCGCGATGAACGAGAGGATGATGACTTTCGACAGCGGCATGGAAGTGATGATTGTAAGTGGAGTGCGGACGCCTCGTCCGCACATCGTGATGCTCCCTGTCCTCCGCCGCGGCAAGGGCGAGACCGGCAAGAGGAACCCCGCGCCGTACTGATGTTAAGAGTGGAGTGCGGACGCCTCGTCCGCACATCGTCAATTCATGTGCGGACGGGGGCGTCCGCACTCCTCCGCCGCGGCAAGGGCGAGACCGGCAAGAGGATTCCCGCGCCGTACTGATGTTAAGAGTGGAGTGCGGACGCCTCGTCCGCACCCCACGTCGATCATGTGCGGACGAGACGTCCGCACCCCACGTCGATCATGTGCGGACGAGGTGGTCACTCTCCTCGTCGATGTACCAGACGAGGCCGCCGCATTCGCGGCCGGTGATGGCGGTGATCGCCTCGCAATAGCGCTGCACCTGCATCAGATGCTCGTCCGACGGCTTCCCGCTCTTGTAGTCGATGACGATCTCGCGGCCGTTTTCGCGGATGAGCCGGTCGATGCGGCTCTCGCGCTCCGCGATCCGAACCGGCAGCTCGCGGCCGATCGTCTCCGCCGCGGCGATTCTTCGAAACGTCTCCGAGCGCGCCAGCGTCTGCAGCCGTTGCTTAACCTGCGAAACGACGGCAGGCGATGCTCCCAGCTCCGCCGCCGCGAGCGCGAGAACGGCAAGCGGATCCGATGCGCCGTCCCACAATTCCAGCACCCGATGCAGAAGAATGCCGGGCGAGCGATCGCGGCGGACAGGGACATCGAGCACTTCGATCGAAGGCAGCGGAGTGAGCAGCGGCTCCGCGAGCTCGTTCGACGCCAGCTCCGCTTCGAGCCGCCTGTCGACGAGCCGGCGCCGCGTCCGCATTTCCGCTCCGCGCGCAGCGACTTTCTCGAATGCGACTTCGATTCCGTTCAGCGTCCGCAGCACGCGCCCTTCTTCCCACCATCCCCCGAACGATTCCTTTGCAAATCCGAAGGCCTCGGCGAGACAACTGAAGAATCCCATCTTCGAGAACGAGCTCGTGTTGCAGACGAACACGACCTCGCGCTTCGCGCGCGTCACCGCAACGTAGAACAGACGCCGCATCTCCGCCGCCTCGCGGTCGCTGCCGATTTCCCCCAGCCAGTGCGCGTTGAGCGTTTCGAACTGGCCGCGCATCACGAGCGCTTTTGGCTCTTCCGTCAGGAAGATCTCCGGCGATTTCGTCGGGAAGACGAGGTCGGGAAGAATGACAGTGCCGAACTCGAGCCCTTTCGCCGCATGCACGGTGAGGATGCGCACCGCATCGCGCGAATCATCGAGCAGCGACGGTTCCATCTCCTCGGGATCGGCACGGCGGCGCGCGATCTCGTCCACGAACTGGCGCACGGAGCCGCCGCTCTTCTGGTCGTAATCGAAGGCGACGGAGCGAAGATGCTCGATGTGGCGCTTCGAGCGAACGCCGTCGGCGGCAGCATCGAAGACCTCCTCGATCCCGGTCGTCTCGATGATGTGATCGATGAGCTGCGTGATCGTGAGCTGATGCGATTGCGCGCGGAACGAGTCGAGAACGGCGGTGAACGCGCTCCATTGTGCGGACGAGGCGTCCGCGCTCCGCAACAACCCAGACGCGATCTCCTCATCCGTCAGCGCGAAGTAGGGAGTCCTCGCTGCGCTGATCGCCGCGCCGCGATCGAATGGATAGGCGATCGCCCGCAGCACCGCGATGAGATCGACCGGCGCACGGCGATCGAGGAACTGCCGCGTCGGCGGCAGCACATAGTCGATCCCGTATCGATCGAGCGTGTCGAGATAGTCGTCGATCTTCGTGAGGCGGCGAAAGAGAATCGCGTATTGCCGCAGTTCCCCGCCGCGCGCGCGGATCCACTCGGCGATCGACTCCGCCTCACAGAAATGGCGGTCGCCCTTTTCGTCGTGCTCCGCGTGCAGAAACGTGATCGGCGCGTCGATGGAGGAAGTGGCCTCCGGGCGCCCGGCGCGCAGCTTGTGGTAGCGCGGACGGAAGACGTTCACGTCATCCGGAAGCTCGGGAAAGAGGATCGTGAAGAGCTCGTTGATCGCCTCCAGCAGTCGCGGATCGCTTCGATATTGATCGCGGATAATGCGATGCTCGGCGCCATGCGCGATGAGCTGCTGCGTCATCTGCGCGTACGTCTCCGGATCGGCGCGGCGGAATCCGTAGATCGACTGCTTCGGGTCGCCGACGACGATCGTTTTCCCCGGCACGAGCTCGCCGTAGCGATCGCGCGCCAGCCGGTCGATGATGCGTGCCTGCGTCCGGTCCGTGTCCTGAAACTCATCGACGAACAGGTAGTCGAACTGGCCGCGGATCTGTTCGAGCACTGCGTCGTCGTCGAGCAGCTTCAGCGTGCGCACGAGGAGATCGTCGAAGTCGACGACGCCGAGCTTCTGCTTCTCCGCATCGAGAAAGGCGATGAAGCGCTCCGCCATCGACAGCAGCGCGAGCGCCGCACGGTGGCTGACGAGGACGTCGTACATCGACGCATCCTTCTTTTCCGAAGGACCGCGAAGGATTTTCAGCGCGGCGGCAACGCGTTCGTTGGCGCGCCCCTTCGGCAGATTGCGCGCACGGATCTCCGGCGCGATCGGCTCGAGGTATTCGATCCAGTGATCGATCGATCCGCGCGTGGGCGGATGCGCCGCGACCCAGCGGCCGATCGCGCCGTCAGGCACGGACTGCAGCGCGGCGATCAGCCGGTCCTCGAGCTGCGTGAAATCCGAGCCCGCCGCGGCGCGCTCGAAAACGAGGTCGCGGCGCTCGGCGAGCGAGAAGATCGCGTCGCGGATCTGAAAGAGATAGCCGCTGTGCCGCAGGAGGAACGACCATTCCTCCAGCGTTTCCTCCGCGGGATGCAGCCGCGTCTCTTCATCGACCCACGCGTCGTAGAGCTGCGAGTGGAGCAGGGAACGCTCGAAGCCTTCGATGATCTTGAAGCGCGGATCGAGTCCTGCTTCGATCGGGAATTGCCGCAGCAGCGACTGGCAGAAAGAGTGGATCGTCTGCGACCGCAGCGAATCGATGCGCTCGAGCTGCGTGGCGCATGCGCGCTGCCACTCGGCGCGGCGATCGGGCGGCACGGCCAGCAGCGGGTTCGGAGAGCCGGCGGGCCAGACGACCTCTCCGCCGCGCGAGAAGCTCTCCTCCAGCTCGATCATCGCTTCGCGAATGCGGTCCGCGATTTCGCCCGCTGCCTTCTCCGTGAAGGTGACGAGCACGATCCGCTCCGGCGCGAGCGCTTCGTTCTCCAGCATCAGCTTCAGCACTTCGCCGACGATCGCCGTCGTCTTGCCGGTGCCGGCGCCGGCCTCGATCACGAGGTTGCGCCGCGTCGCGGCCGGCCGCGGTGTGAAGAGAGAAAGTTGTGAGGTCATGCGAGAAGCGTCCGCGGATCCTTGTACTGCGTGACGGCGTACTTCTCCTCCGGTTCATGCTTCGTGCGGCAGGAGTGATTCACGGGACAGTACTTGCAGGAGTTGAAATCCTCGTCGCGCTCGTTGGGGAACGCCGGGAACCGTCCCTGGCTGATCGCGTTCGCGAAGAGGTCGAGCGTTTCGGTGATGCCCGCGCGCTTCTCCGCGAGGTCGAACTCGAACGAGGAAGGCCGCAGCCCCGCGACGAGCGGCTTGATCGCGCCGCGGACATCCTCGTTCTGCAGAAAGCGCGACGCGGCCATCGCATACAGCGCGAGCTGGAGACGCACGCCGCGATCGATCTTGTCGGCGAGCTTCTGATGCCGCGTCGCCTTGCCCGATTTGTAGTCGACGACGCGAAGGCGTCCCGCGCCGGCATCGATGCGATCGATCGAGCCTTCCACGCGAATCGGTGTGCCGGCCGCGTCGATGATGAACGGCTCCGGATGATCCGCGTTCCCGCGGGCCGCGTACTTCGATCCGAAGCGGAACTCGAAGTACTTCGGCAGCAGGTTCTGCTCGGAGAGATCGGCGAAGTCTCGCGCGATGAAATCGCGGAGGATTCGCTTCGTCGTGCCGCGCTCGATCGTCCGCATCGTACGGTTGAACGGCGGCACTTTCTCTTCGATCTCGTCGAATGCGGCGTCGACCAGCGACTCGAGCTTCGACACGAGCTCGCGCGGCAGCATCGGCAGGCCTTGCGCGGCGTCGATGATCTCCTCGCGTCTCAGCGAACGATAGAACCGCTCGAGGATCCGATGGTCGAGCGTTCCCTTGTCGCGATGGTTGATCTGCAGCTCGCGCTCCGGATCGTCGATGTCGGTGACGGCGAGGATGCGCTTGAGGAGAAATTTCTGAGGGCATTCGCCGAAGTCCTCGAGGTGTGTCGGCGTGACTGCCGCAAGCTGTTCGGCGAAGTGAGAGCGGAGAGCAGGAGAGGTGAAGTAGCCGTCGAACACGCTCGCCGTGCCGGATCTCGAAAGAAGCTGCAGCTGTCGCGTGCGGGACGTAGGCCGGATCGTGCGGATGGGACTGACGGAACGGATGGCACCGGAGAGATACCGCGATTTTCTCAGCACTTTTCCGAAGCCATCGCTCTTCGCGTACGACGCCGTCACCTGTTCGCCGGCTGTCGCCGCGATGCTGAAGAGCAGTTTCTCTTCCTCTCGTCCCGTTCCGATCTCGCGCAGGCCCAGCAGGCGGCGATCGCCGTCGGGCAGCAGCGGATCTGCCGTGCGCCGCTGCGGGAAGAGCTCGTCCTGCGCTCGGGCGATGAAGAGGTGCTCGAACGTCCGGCCGCGCAGTTTCATCACGTCGCCGAAGAATACGTTTCCCGGCGCGCGCGTCGCGAGCGTTCGTTGTTCCAGCGCATCGATGACCGCGGCGTTGTCGAAGCGGATCTTCCATGCCGCGGCGCGGCGGAAGATTTCCGCGACAGCCGCCACTTCGTCGATCGCTGCGAGATCCCGCTCGGTCTCGAAGCGGAAGAGCGCGCTCGCGCGATCCAGCAGTTCGACGGCCGGCGTTTCGGTGATCGTCTCGAGCTCTGCGACGAGTGCGATGTAGTCGTCGACCGCGTGTCTCGTGCCGCGCAGGAGGCGCAGCTCGTCGCTGGTGCCGGCGGCGATGCGCGCTCGCCGCGTCTCGGCATCCGCTTCATCGACGCGAATCCGCGTCCTGACGCGCAGACCGTCGCGAATCAGCTCGAGGACTTCCGCGCGCGGAAAGCCGAGCTCGCGCAGTTTCATGAGGCGGACGAGCGAGCGGCCGATGCGGTGCGCGATCAGCGGCGTCTCCTCTTCGCACGTCGTGCCGAAGCCGCGCGCCGCGGCGAAGCGGTTCACGAGGCGGGCGTCATACGGATCGATCGCACGCGCGGTGATGCCGATCGCGTTCGGCGCAACGCCGGCATCGAGCAGCCGGCGCACTTCCTCGCAGATCGATTCCAGCTCCGTGTGCCGCGTGTCGTACTCGTCGATGCGCGGTGCGGGAGGCTCCGAGGCGATGTCGGGAACGTAGAGGATGGAGGGGGAGATCGCGTCGATCAGCCGCCGCTGCATGCCGGTCATGTCGTAGAAGCCGGCGACGATCTGCGGCGGCAGTGTCGATTTCGGCGCGAGTGCTGCTGCGCGATCCAGGAGATCGGCGGCGTCGATCGCGCCGAGCTTCGCGATCAGGCGCTCGTACTCGTACCAGACGCGGAGAATCGTGCGTGTGCGCCGCGCGTTTCGCAGCGATCGCTCCGCGCTGCGGATTCTGCGCTCGAGAACGACGAGCGTGAATCCGCTGTCGCGCACGTCGCGGTAGGAGCGCTCGAGCATCGAAGCGATGCCGCGGCTCTCGAGCATCGCATCGTCGACGAGCCGCACCGCGGCGCGCATCGCGAGGCGGCGCTCACCATCAGAAGGAAGGCGCGGAAACTCGCCCGCTCCGTTCACGATGCGGCGCGCAAGCGTCTCCAGTGTCTGGATCTGCAGTCCCGCGACGCCGTTCGGAATCGCGGCGAGCAGCTCGCGCGTGATCGCGCTGGCGAGGCCGCCTGATGCCACGACGACCTCTTCGTCCCATGGCGAAAGAGGCTCCCGACCGGCGCGTGCCGCGGCAAGGCGGCTCGCGATTTCGCTGGCAATTTGACGATAGGGCGCGCGGCGGAGGGACGAGGACATTGAGTTATTCACATTTTATCCGCAAGGAGCGGCATGAATCGCGCAATCTCCGACGCATAATGCGCTTCCATGGGCAAACGCGACGTCCGCGTGATCGTCGTTCGCAAGCGTGTCACCGCGCTGCTGCTCGTCGCCGTGTCGGCTGCGATGCTGGCGCTCGTCTGGTATCTCTCAGGAAAGACGTATGCGAGCGAGAGCCGGGGCGCGGTCGAGGAAGCGCAGACGCTGCTGCACTTTCACGCATCGTCCGACACCAGGCTGATCGCGGCGTCGATGCCGCTTCTTGCCGACGTGCTGGCGTTCCTCCCCTGGGGGTTTCTCGCGTTCATGCTGGTGAATCGCGAGGGACGGCCGCGCTCGCGCTGCTATCTCATCGCCGGCGCGGGTGCCCTTCTGTTCGCTCTGGCGATGGAGACATGGCAATTCCTTCTTCCGACTCGTGTCACGAGCTATGGCGACGCAATCTTCAACTGCGCGGGCGCGATGCTGGGCGCCGCACTCGCGCACGCGCGCGTCTGTGTACAGTTCCGCTTCGTTGTTTAGATGTCGCCTGATCAGTCATGGCCATGATTCTCATTGTCGAAGATGATCCGAATGTCGCCCGCCTGGTGGGCCTGGTGCTGACGCGCAACGGGCATCAGTCCGAAGTCGTGTCGGATGGCGACGCCGCGCTGCGGCGCGTGCGCGAGATCCGCCCGGACATCATTTTTGCTGACCTCGGTATCAAGGGAATGTCGGGCCAGACTCTCTGCTCGACGCTGAAGAGTGAGGAAGCCACGCGATCGATTCCCTACATCATCCTCTCCGGCGACCGCGATCTCGCTGAAAAGGCTCAGGACTGCGGCGCCGACGACTACATGGGCAAACCTTTTGAATTCGATGATCTCCTTCGACTCGTAGCCAAATATGCTCAAAGCCGAACGACCGATTGAATCCCCCTACGGGAGCGATCCCGTAGCACGCCTGATGAAGCGCCTCACCGATGAGGGCTTCACGACCGATCAGACCGAACAGGAGTGGACCGAGTTCGGTGAGATCATCTTCCGCCGCGCGGAAAAAATCTCGTTCGCGTCGGGCGAGACGATCTTCATCTTCACGCGCGTGCCGGAGATCAACGAGCGCATCCTGCGCCAGACTTCGCAGGCCGTCGTCCACTCCTACAGCGCGCGCAGCGTGTCGCAGAAGGCGCTGTCGGTGCTGCAGTCTACGACCGTCTATCACTGTCTCGTCTCCGAAAGCGAGCAGCCGCACAACGAGACGCTGAATCCGTTCATCACGCGCACAGGCGGCGCGACGTTCATTCCGGTGGTGATCGTCCCCGAGATCAATGAGGTTCTCTATCCGGTGCTCGAAGAGAAGGTCGGCTCGATCCGCCCCCGCGTGCAGTACCTGCAATACCTCCTCGGCGAACGCCGCGAGAACGTGAACATGCACAGGATGACGGTGCAGGCGTTCTATGTGTCGATCGCCGTAGTCGCGCTCCTGCTGATCGCGATCGGGTTGTCGTTCGTCCACTGAACAGGCAGCAGGAGTGCCTGTTGCCTGTCGCCTGGTCTGATATCTTCCCCCGCGTATGTCCACCTTCCCGCTCCGTCCTCGCGACGTCTTCGAGGAGCTGCGCCGGACCGTCGTCGGTCAGGACGAAGCCATTCGCGAGCTCTCCGTGGCGCTGGTGAAGCACCTCGTCGGGCATCCCGCGCCGAACATTCTCCTGATCGGCAATTCGGGATCGGGCAAGACGACGCTCATGCGCGCCGTCGAGCACTTCCTCGCATCGCGGCCGGAGTTGCGGACGTACTACGCGAACGTCGTCCGCATCAACGCGAACGTGCTGGCGGAAGAGCATCAGGGTTACGGGAAGGCCGTCCTCGGCCGGTTGTATACGAATGCGCGGAAGGCGATGGGGGAGGGCGCGTCGCAGGAGGATCTCCTCCGCTCCGTGGAGCACGGCATCGTCTTCATCGACGAGGTCGACAAGATCCGCGCGCAGGTGAGCGGGCAGCCGAACGTGCGCGGCATCGTGGCGCAGGAAGCGCTGCTCACTCTGATGGAGAACGAGAACGTGGAGTTCGAGATCGATGGCGAGCGCCACGCCGTGAACTCTTCGAATGTGCTCTTCGTCGCCGGCGGTGCGTTCGAGGAGTTGTACGACGCGGTGCTGCGCCGCGCCACGATCGGCCAGGATGTCGCGCCGATGAAGCCCGTCGTCGTCGTCTCCGCGAGCGGCGAGGTGCGCGAGGAACTGCCGTTCCATCTGCGCGACTACCTCCGCTACGACGACCTCTTCCGCTACGGGATGACGCCGCAGTTCACGTCGCGCTTCGAGTCGATCGTCGTGCTGAACGATCTGGCCGAAGGGGATCTGGCGAGGATCTTCGTGGAGCCCGAAGGCTCGATCTTTCGCGCATCGCGCGACTACTTCAAACGATTCGGAATCGATCTGCAGATCACGCGCGGTGCACTCATGGCCATCGCCTGGGAAGCCTCCCAGCAAAAGCGCCTCGGCGCACGCGCGCTGCGCGAGACCTACCGCCGCATCATCAGCGCGATGGAGTTCGAGCCCGCCAACGGCGGAGTGCTGACGATCGATGAACAGATGGTGAAAAAAGCAAAAAGGTGAGCGTGCGCCCGCGCGACCGCGAATCCAGACATATGGCCGAAAAGACATTCTTTCAGAAACTGAAGCGCGGGTTGTTCATGACCCACACCGAGATCATCGAGAAGGTGAAGGAGTCGATGACTCCCGATCTCCCGATCGATCAGAAGGCGATCGATGGACTCGAAGAGGGGCTCCTCGGCGCCGATGTTGGCGCCGAGCTGACGATGTCGCTCATCGAGCGCATCGAGGAGCGCGTCCGCACCGAGAAGATCTCGAAGATCGAGCGGCTTACGGAAGTGATGCGCGAGGAAACGAGGTCGCTGATTCCGCGGCGTGAGGCGCAGACGATCGACGTGTCGCGCGCGAAGCCGTTCGTCATCCTCATCGTCGGCGTGAATGGCGCGGGAAAGACGACGACGATCGCGAAGCTCGCGCAGCGCTGGACGGGCGAAGGGAAGAAAGTGATTCTCGGCGCGGCCGACACGTTCCGCGCCGCCGCCATCGAGCAGCTCGAGCTATGGGCGAACCGCGTCGGCGTGGAGATCGTGAAGCACAAGGCGGGCTCCGATCCCGGTGCGGTCGCGCATGACACCGTGACGGCGGCGAAGTCGCGCGGGGCCGACGTCGTCCTGATCGATACCGCGGGACGCCTGCACAACAAATCGCATCTCATGCAGGAGCTGTCGAAGATCCGGCGCGTCGTGGAGAAGGAATTGCCCGGCGCGCCGCACGAGACGCTGCTGGTGATCGACGGGACGACGGGGCAGAACGGCGTCAATCAGGCCGCCGCGTTCCTCGATGCGGCGAAGATCACCGGCATGGTGGTCACGAAGCTCGACGGCACGGCCAAGGGCGGCGTGATTCTCTCGATCATGCGCCAGTTCGACATCCCGGTGAAGTTCGTCGGAGTGGGCGAGGGAGCGGATGATCTGATTCCGTTCGATCCGGCGGCGTATGTGGATACGCTGTTCGAATAGAGGTTTCGCGGAAGCCAACACCGCGACGCACTGCAGCGGATAGTTAGACGACGCGGCTATGACCAGTGGATGTTGACTGAAATCGTGAATCTGACGCGAACTGGTGTTCCACGAAGAGTCGCAGGCTTGAAGCGCCACTTCCGAACAGCTTCGGCGGCTTCGTGTGCTCCCAGCGTTTCGGGGTTGCTCAGGATACGCACGGCTTCGACTTGGCCGTTTGCCGAGATGATTGCTTCCAGAAGGATTGCTCCACCGACTCGCTGGTTCCGGGTGATGGGAGGAAAGTCGGGCTCTACCCGACTGATGACAACGGGAGCGGTGACGCCGTTCCCGACAAGCAGTGGTTCGGCCGGGCTGGGCTGAGTGAGGGTGCGGGCGGTTGCGGTCCGTTCTGGTCGGATCCCGACGCGCATCTCCTGCGGCTGACCGCACGCCAACACGAGCAGAAGCGCCGCGAGAGCACCGTTCTGCGTGGTCTTTTCCGGCCCGGCTGACATTCTGTGGTTCAGCAACGTGCTGCTGGTGTTACCGCTCTTTCTTCACGGCGGCCGAAGATCCGGCGAGAAACTCGCGAACGTCGAGCTCGAGATCCTCGCGCGCGATGCCGTCGCCCATGATTCCGTCGTACACCGCCTGCGCGAGTGCGCGGTCGAGATGGGAGTAGACGACGCCGTCCGCGATCATGTTCGGGCCGTGATCGCAGAGGTCGAGGCAGGATACGGCGCAGACGCGCACCGTGGACTTGCGTCCCTTCTTCTTGTTGTAGTGCTTCAGCTCCGCCTGGATGCACTCGCCGCGTTCTTCGCCGCGGTCCGGGTCGCTGCATCGTGCGCCGGTGCACACCAGGAAGTGCTTCTCGAATGGATATTTCATCAGGCGACGAATTTCTTGCCCGCGTCGATGATGTTCTTCAGATCCTTCGGCGAGCATGCCTCCGCGTAGATGCGTGCGACATGTTCCGTGCCGGAGAGCCGGAAGAGGATCCAGTTCGACTGGTCGAAGATCAGCTTGACGCCGTCGAGCGTGTTCACCTGCGTGATCTTCAATCCGCCCAGCTCGGACGGCGGATTTTCGAGACGCGTCGCGAGCGACTCCTTCAACTGAGGCGTGAGCTTCATGTCGATCCGCTTCGAGTAGAAGTAGCCGAACTCCTGATACACGTCTTCGATCAACTGGCTCAGCTTCCTGCCGGTGCGCGCGATCATCTCCGCCACGAGCAGGCAGGCGAGGATGCCGTCCTTCTCCGGCAGATGGTGATACATCGACATGCCTGCGCTCTCTTCGCCGCCCATGGCGATCTTGTCGGCGGAGATCAGCTCGCCGATGTACTTGAATCCGACGGGCGTCTCGTACAGCGGCACATTGAGCTTCTTCGCGATCGCGTCGAAGAGATGCGTCGTAGCCACGGTGCGCGCCAGTCCTCCCGGGATCTCGCGATAGCGCTTGAGATAGAGCGCGACGAGCGCCAGCACCACGTTGGGTGATACGAAGCGGTTGCGGTCATCGATGATTCCGAAGCGGTCCGCATCTCCGTCGGTCGCGAGGCCGAGGTCGAATTTCTCCTTCGTGACGAGACTGCGCAGCTCGGCGAGGTTCTTCTCGTTGCACTCCGGCGAGAAGCCGCCGAAATAAGGATCGCGGAAGTTGTGAATGATCCGGACTTCGACGCCTGCTTCGAGAAGAAAGTAATCGAGATAGTCGCGCGACGTGCCGTAGAGCGAATCGATCGCGATGCGAAGGCCGGCCTTGCGGATCGCATCGACATCGACCTTCTGCTTCAGCTCGTTGAGGTAGCGGTCCTTCGGATCGATGTGCTCGATCAACTCCGATTTCTCGTAGACGTCGAGCCGGTCGTTCTTCTCCATCACCGCGTGGATCTCGCTCTCGATCTGCTTCGTGATCTCGGGCAGCGCCGGCGCCCCGTTCGATGTGGAGAACTTCAGACCGTTGTACTCGGGAGGGTTGTGCGAGGCCGTGAAATTGATCGCGCCCATCGCTTTGCGGCGGACGGTTTCGTATGCGGCGCACGGCGTCGGGACGTCGCGCGTGCAGAGATAGGCCTGAATGCTGTTGAAGGCCAGCAGCTTCGCGGCTTCCGCCGCGAACTTCTCCGAGAGGAATCGCGTGTCGTACGCAACGACGACGCCCGATCCCTTCTGCTGTGTCCTGCGCAGATAGTTGGCAATTCCCTGCGTGGCGATGCGGACGGCCTCGAACGTGAAATCCTCGCCGATGACGCCGCGCCAGCCAGAGGTCCCGAACTTGATCATTCCCTCTCCCGGGGGATCGAACGTTAACATAATCAGGCAGCAGGCAGCAGGCGCCAGCATGCAGCGCCGATCTCCCCCCGCTGCTGCTTCCTGAATATCCCTTCTCTTCTGGCTTGTTTTCCGCAATCATCAAATACAAATATGAGTGAGCGGCCGGCCGTCCTCATCGCCGACGACAACGAAGACGTGGCGATGCTGCTGAAGAGTTACCTTCGGCCGCTTGAATGCGACTTTCTGATCGCACGCGACGGCGACGAAGCGCTGGCCGTCGCGCAGAATCTTCTGCCTGAGCTCGTTCTTCTCGACGTGATGATGCCCAAGCGCAGCGGCTGGGAAGTCTGCCAGGCGCTCAAGGCCGTGCATCGCACCTCGCGCATCGCGGTCGTGCTCGTCACGGGACGTGGTGAAGTGAAAGACCGCCTCACCGGCCTGCAGGTCGGTGCCGACGACTATCTCGTCAAACCGTTCAATCGCGACGAAGTCGTCAAGCGCTGCAAGGCTCTGCTCGACCGCGCGAAGCTCAAGACCGCCGCGCAGGAAGCCAGGCGCGGACAGGTGGAGAATCTCCTGATCGATCGCGCCACCGGACTGCCGACGGTCACCATGCTGCTCGATCGCGTGAAGGAGATGCTGATCGATCAGGGCGAGGCCGGCATCGTCTTCATCGACATCGAACAGTACGAAGCGATCGAAGTCGAGTACGGCTGGGCGTTCTTCGATGAATTCCTGCGCCGCGTTGCCGCCTGCATCAACGAAGAGACCAGAAAATATTTTCCGAGCGCACACATCGCGGCCCACCGCGTCGGCGGATCGAGTTTCTTTCTCTTCTTTCCGACGCTCGGCATGTCGCACGACTTCGACACGATCTCGAGGGAGCTGCGCGAGACGCTCGTGCGTGTCCTTCGCGCGCAGTTCCCGAATGTGTCCAGCGATCAGATCGGCTTCTTTGTCGGTGGGACGCGCATCGAGTACCGGCCGCAGATCCGTCTCGAGAGGCAGGTCTATCACGGCATGCAGATCGCGGCCGACGCGGTGCGCGATGCCGAGGTGCTTCGGAAGAAGCAGTTGACGCGGGAGCTGCGCGACATCATTCGCCGCAAGCGCGTGACCACGCTGTTCCAGCCGATCACACGGGCCGGCGACGGCACCGTCTTCGGCTATGAGGTCCTGACGCGCGGCCCGGCCCACTCCTCGTTCCGCAACTCGGACATGCTCTTCTCCTACGCGCGCGAGGCGAAGCTTGCCTGGGCTCTCGAAGCGATCGCGCTGGAAGTCGCGCTGAAGCGCCTGCGCGAGGTCGATCTGCTCGACCGGAAGTTCCTCGTCAATCTCGAAGCGGAGATGTTCGGCCAGTCGGAGTTCCGCATTCACGAAGTCTCGTCGTTCTTCGCCGAGCATCGCGGGCACTTCGTGCTCGAGCTCACCGAGCGGGCCGCGATCGAAGACTACGCGACCTTTCGCCAGGTTCTCGACGAATTTCGCAGCAAGGACATCGAAGTCGCGATCGATGACGCCGGCTCCGGCTACGCGTCGCTGGAAGCGATCGCCGAGCTCGCGCCCGACTATCTGAAGGTGACCAAGTCGCTCGTCTCAGCGGTCGCCTCCGAGCCGATCAAGCAGGATCTCGTGAAGATGCTCGTCGAGCTCGCGGCGAAGATCGGCGCGAAGACGATCGCCGAGGGGATCGAGACGGTGGAAGAGTACGAGACCTGCCGCGAGCTCGGAATCGATCTGCTGCAGGGCTACTACATCGCGCACCCGCAGGAGCAATTGCGGAGCGGCGACGCCGAAGCGGCGAGGTCGCTGCTGCGGGGCTGAACCTTTCCGTGTGACATCTCTCACACACCAGCACCGCATCCGCCACATACCAATTGTGTCCCCCTGGCTACGCTTCGTCGCTGAGGTGAACTGCCATGACAGCGATCGAATATCCGCCTGTTGCCCGCAATGCGCGGACGCATCGGACCATTGATTTCTATGCGGCGGGAGAAGCTGGCGCGGCGCTGCGCGCTGCGGCGGCAGCGACCGGCGATCCGCTGCTCGCGGCGGCCAGCGCGTTGCTTCAGGATTCCGGCGATGCATCCGCCGCGGATCGCCTCCGCACTGCGGTGATGTCGCCGGACGTTCTCGCGATCATGCCGCAGTGGATCCGCGAATTGCGCGAAGTCGCCTCGGTCTCGCCCGACAGCGGCGCATGCACCGTCGCCACGGCGCTGAAGCTCTGGCTCTGGACGGCACGGCATTTCCGTTCCGGCGAATTGCCGGTCGTCTTCGACGAGCTTGGGGAGACGCTCGCTGCGCTGCTCGCCGCGCGCTGTCTCGCGCTCGATGTCGCGATTCACACCGATGAGCTGCGCCGCGATCTTTCGCATGTCTACGCCGCGCGCGTTTCCGCAACGGCCGGCGCTTCCTGCGCGGAGCTCGTCTTCGGCTATCGCCGCCACCTCGTGTGGGATGAAGAAGGCTGCGCCGCGTGCTACAGCAGCGAAGAGCTCGATGGCCTCGAGGCCTTCCTGCCTGGTTTCGCCAGCGGCGGCCGCAGCACGATGGACGTCATCGAATCGGATGGCTCGCATCCGGCGAAGCGCGGCCCATGTGCAAACTTCAATGGACTCGACATGTTCGTCGGACTGCGCAACCAGCTCGATGCATGTCTGACCGGCGCACGCATCGCGAAGGATCGCGCCGCCGCGATCATCGGGAGGGCCTGATGACAAGGCTCGATCCGGGTGATCTCGAGCTCATCGTCGACACGCTGAAGGACTTCACCGATCGCAATACGCCGCTCGAGCAGCGGATGCATTGGGATGAAACGGACACCTGTCCCGCCGATGTTGTGCGGGCGATGCTCGGACCCGAAGTCGGACTCCATCTGCCGTTCCTGCCCGCGGAGTATGGCGGGATGGGGGGCGGCGCCTACGACATCTACCGGCTGTCGTGCGAGTTCGCGCAAATCGATCTCGGACTCGCGACGTCGATGCTCGCTGTCGCACTCGGCACCGATCCGATCCGCGTCGGCTGCACGGAGCCCCAGAAGGCGAAGTGGCTGCCGCGCATCGCAGGCGAAGGCCTGATCGTCGCGTATGCCGTCACGGAACCGGAAGCGGGATCGAATGTGCAAAACGTGCAGACGCAGGCGAGGCCGGTCACCGATGCCGCAGGCAACGTCACGCACTACTCGCTGAACGGCGTGAAGCAGTTCATCTCCAACGGTTCGATTGCCGATCTCTACACCGTGCTCGCAAAGGCGCCCGGCGGTCCTTCGTTTTTCATCGTCGAGCGTGGCACTCCCGGACTCACTCCGGGGAAACATGAAGTGAAGCACGGCATTCGTCTGTCCGACACCGCGCAGGTGATCTTCGAAGATGTGATCGTGCCCGCCGATCAGTTGATCGGATCGAAGGAAGGCGAAGGTCTCTCACAGGCCAACGAAGTCTTCGGCTTCACTCGTCTCATGGTTGCCGGCTTCGGCCTCGGCGCCGGCATTCGCGCGTTGAACAAGGCGATCGCGTATTCGAAACAGCGGCGCCAGATGGGCACGCTGCTTTGTGAGAAGCAGGGATACACACACAAGCTGCTCGTGCCGAACAGCGTGCGGCTCGCCGTGGCGCGCGCCTACATCGAGCACGTCGCCGATCTGCTCGACAACGGCACGACGGATCGCCAGATCGAAGGGGCGATCGCCAAGATCTTTGCGACCGAGGCGGGGAACATCGCGGCGGATGACGCGGTGCAGGCGCTCGGTGGTTATGGGTACTGCGTCGAGTACGAGGTGGAGAAGATCCGCCGCGACGCGCGCATTCTCCGCATCTACGAAGGAACGACGGAGATTCTGCAGAACATCGTCGGTCTCTATCGCATGCGCGAGAGTGTGCGCAGCAAGGGAACGTACTACGGCGCGATGGCGGATCAGGTCGAGCCGTTCGCGGACGCAGGCGGCGCCGCCGTCGCGCGCACCGCGCGATTTCTGTCCAGCGCACTCGACCACATCTTTCGCGAGAAGGTCGCGCGCCAGCAGTACGTGCTGTTCGAGGCCGCGACGTCGATCGTCGAAGTCGAAACGGCAGTGGCGATGGTGCGCGCAGCCGGCATCTCCGGCGACGAGCTGCTGAAGGCGCAGTCGCGCGTCTGGGCGCGCGAGATCGCGCTGACGGTGCCAATGCGCTTCGCGCGCGTCACCGACGGCCTGCCGTTCGCGCTCGACTCACAGGAAGGCCGCCTCGCCGACATGGACCTGATCGCGAAGCAGATCACCTCTCCTTAAGTTGGTTTTCGGGGGTCACACCTGGAAAATCAACTTAACTCGCGAACGTTGGCACGCCGTTAAGTTGATTTTCCAGGTGTGACCCCCGAAAACCAACTTAACGGGCGGCGCGGCGTCTTGGGGTGGCGGGTTGCGACGATTTCCAGGCTCGCAGCAGCGAGCGGAGGGCTTCCGGCGAGTTCGTGGGTGGTGCGGCTCCCGTCTGATCCTTCGTGTTGACGCCGTGACACGAGCCGCAGACGCGGACCTCACCCGGCTGGAACGTCAGCCAGTAGCGCTCGCGCACGACGGGCGTGCCGCCCGGATCGGTGAGCTGCCAGCTCATCGCGCGATGCGCCGGCACGAGCGCGGCGAATGAGCCGTCGCTCGCGATCTGCACGCTCGACGGCGACGCGTCGTGCATCGTGCGCGCAAGCACCCGCCGTCCTTCGCGCGGCGACTTCGTTCCGCCGAGTCCCCGCACCTGATCGCCCTGGAAGAGCTGCAGTTGCGCGACGTCGAACGTCTTGCTGTTTCCGGCGATCCTCTGCGTCGAGGTACCCGCGACGCGCAGGTTGTACGGCTGCTGTTTGTCCGCCGCATCGCGCGTCGTCACATTGCGGCTGACGATCATCGCGAGATTGCGCGCGGCGAGGCTCGCGCGGAACGCGGCAGGATCGACATTCTCTTCGCGGAAGATCTTCGCCTCCGGCTCATCGAGCGGGGTCGTGCGCCGCGCGGGCCGCGTGCGCGCCCGCACCTCCACCGGATTCAACTCCCACAGTTCCCCGTTGTACGTCACGAGCGCGTCGGGGTCGTAGTACGACACATTGGCCTGAATGCCCGGCGTCAGCGGGTCGCCCGGAACATACGTCCCGTTCTGCGCGGCCATCATTCGGATGCGAAATCCATAGCGCGACTTCGGCGCCGTGCGCGAGCCTTCATTCGCGTCTTCGCGCAGCTCGCTCGCATGCACCGCGAGCAGCGTTCCATCCGCCAGCGGCAGCGGATCGCGATAGTGGCCGGACGCATCGGCGGGCGCGGCTCCTTCCGGGATGTCGCGCGTCGATCGCGGCGTGATGTACGTGATTGCGATTTTGTCCGCGGTCCGCGACGGCTCGGCCGCGAAGCTCACGATCTGCCCCGATCCATGCGTGCGGAACTCCGGCGCATCGACGGCGTAGTACGTTCCCGGCTGCGCCGGCGATTCGCGGATCTGCAGCACGTTCTCGACTTCGTTTTTGTTCGCACGATTCGCGCTCACGCCGTAGAACTCGGAAAGCCCCGCGTCATTCATGCTCACATCGAAGTAGTTGAACAGCTCATGCCGTCCGATGTGATTGATCGTCTCCTCGGACGTCCCATCCTCGTTCATTTCCCAGGGAAAGAACTGGTTGATCGAGATTCCCTGCAGATTCGTGCCGGCCAGCAGATCGGTGCGGCTGCTGCGCGGCTCCGGAAAAATCTCGACGCGCTGCTCGAGCCGCGCCGCATTCGCCGACTCGTCCGCGTAGTCGAATGTCCCGTAATCCCCACCTTCGACTGCATCCGCGTCCGCCTGCTGATCGCGCTGCAGATGATCCCAGCGCGTGAAGATCACGCGGCCGAAGCTGTCGATCGACGGCGTGAAGAGCCCCGACGGCGTGTGGTTGAGCAGCTTGAGATCGCCGCTGTTCGGATCGAGACTCCAGAGGCCGGTGACGACGGGCGCCTCCTCATATTCATCGAGCTGCGGATAGAGATGACGCTCGCCGTTGCGCGGGCGGTCGGAGGTGAAGAGGATGCGATCGTCGGTGCCGTAGAACGGACTGACGTTGTTGTAGTTCGCCGGCTGATTCGGAATTCTGCGGATCACCGGCGTTTCGTTCTCGCCGAGGCCGGTGATTTCGTAGATTTGCCAGTGGTAGGTTTCCCAGACGTACTGCTGCGTCGGCGCGCCGGTCACCATGCTGAAGAGCGCCTTCGTTCCGCTCCAGTGCACGGCAGGCTCACGGACAGCGATGGAGCTCTTCCCCTGCATGCCGCTGTTGCCGTAGCCCGCCGCGCGCGTCAGGTTCTTCAGCGTCCCGTCGGGATAGCGAATCCAGAGATCGCCGCCGCGCGGCGCCTCGGCGACCGCCGCCTGCTGATTGCCGAACGTCGACGCGACCGTCGTGAAATCCGCCGGTACAGGCACCTGCGTCACGAACAGGATCGGGTTGGCGAGCGCGGCAGCCAGGATCAGCGATTTCATCGCCTTCATTATCGGGCCCGGCCATCGCGAAAACGTGCGCCCCGTCACCGCGGGAGCAGGAGCGAGGCATACAATGGCGAGGGTTTCCGGACAATTCGACTTTCTCGGAGGTGGCCGTGCGTTCCAACGTACTGAAGCTATCCTTTGGCGCGAGCCTCGCTGCAATCGCCACTCTCGCTGCGGTTACGCTGCTCTTCACGGCAGCGCCTGCGCAGGCGACGACGTATGTGACCTCGAGCAGCGGCTCGTGGAACCAGCCGACGGTCTGGACTCCGAATGGGATTCCCGGCGCATCCGACACGGCGACGATTCCCTGCTGCTTCACCGTCAATCTCGACAGCTCGCGAAGCATCGGCAGCCTCTCCGTCGCCGGAACGCTCAATCTCTCCACCTTCACGCTGAGCGCGACGAACGCGCCGAGTCTCACCGGCACGATCTCCGGAACGAGCCCCGGCAAATTGACGATCAGCGGCACGGGCGACTGGTCGGCCGGCACGTGGGACAGCTCGGGAACGGTGGAAGTCCTTCCCGGCGGAACGCTGACCATCAGCAGCGGATTGGCGAAGACGCTGCAGAACGGTTTTCAGTTGGTGGCGAGCGGCAACGTCGTCTGGAGCGGCGGAACGATCCTGGACAACACCGGCAGCCTGATCTCGATCCCCAGCGGCGGTGTCTTCGACTGCCAGAGCGACAACACGATCGCGCAGAACTCCGGCAACGGCTCCGTGATCAACAGCGGCACGTTCCAGAAAACGGCGGGCACCGGCACGACGACGGTCAGCTCCGGCGTTCCCTTCTCGAGCAGCGGGCGCCTCCAGGGTTCCTCGGGCAGCTTCGATATTCAATCGCTCACGCTGAACAGCGGCGCGATTCTCGGCAACGGATTCTCGATCAACAGCGGCACGACGAGAATCGGCGGCGCATCGCAGGTCGAATCGGGAGCGACCGTCACCTTCAACGGCGGAACGCTCGCCGGTCCGCTGAGCGGCTCGGCCGGTCTAACCGTCAACGGCACCCTCAACTGGACGGGCGGCACGATGGATGGTGCGGGCGGCAGTGTGACGATCGCCGCCGGCACCAACTCGACGATCAGCGGCGGAACGACCAAAGTTCTCTCGAACAGTTTTCAATTGATCATCCCCGGCACGATGACGTGGACCGGCGGATCGATTCTGATCAACACGACCAGTCTGCTCAGCATCCCGAGCGGCGGCGTCTTCGATTGCCAGAACGACGGCGTGATCTCACAGAACTCCGGCAACGGCTCGATCAGCAACAGCGGCACGTTCAAGAAGACCGCCGGTCCCGCAACGGCGACAGTCGGCTCCGGCGTGCCGTTCACCAGCGACGGGCGGATTCAGGTCTCCAGCGGCAGCTTCGACATCCAGAACCTCACGCTCAACACCGGCGCGATTCTCGGCAACGGCTTCTCGATCAACAGCGGCACGACGACGATCGCCGGCGCTTCGCAGATTGAGAACGGCGCGACCGTCACACTTGCCGGCGGCACGCTCTCCGGAACGTCGACTCTAACCGTCAACGGCACCCTGAACTGGACGGGCGGCGTGATGAACGGCGCCGGCGGAGCCGTCAGCGTTCCGGCGGGAAAGATGCTCAACATCAGCGGCGCCGCAACGAAGACGATGCAGAACGGTTTCCAGGTCCTCGTCTCCGGAACCGCGACGTGGAGCGGCGGCACGATCCTCGACAATACCGGCAGTCTGCTCAGCATTCAGAGCGGAGGTCTGTTCGACTCGCAGGCGAACAACTCGATCACGCAGAATTCCGGCGCCGGCTCGGTCTCCAATGCCGGCACGTTCCGCAAGACGAATGGCGGCGTCGATGTCGTCGGCTCCGGCGTGCCGTTCGACAACAGCGGCGTCCTGCAGGAGATCTCCGGCACCTTCAACATCCAGACGTTGAATCTTCACCCCGGCTCGGTCATCGCCGGACTGACGATCAGCAGCGGCACGACCTCGGTTCTCGGCGCGTCGACGGTGCAGACCGGAAAGACGCTCAGCATGACCGGCGGCACGCTCAACGGAAGTGCGACGCTGACCGTCAACGGCACGCTCGATTTCAGCGGCGGTGCGATGTCGGGCGGCGCCGTCGTCGATGTCGTCTCCGGCGGCTTGTTCCTCTTCAGCGGCACAGCGACGAAGACGCTGCAGAACGGCTTCGATCTGAATGTCTTCGGCACCGCGCGCTGGACCGGAGGCTCGATCCTCGACAACACCTCGACGACGTTCGATATCCAGCCCGGCGGCACGTTCGACATCCAGACCGACGACGTGATCACGCAGAATTCCGGCAACGGCACGATCAGCAACGCCGGCACGATTCTCAAATCGGCAGGGACGGGCGCCGCGGTCGTCGCAGCGGGCGTTCCGGTGACGAGCTCCGGCGCGATCAATATTCAGAGCGGGACGTTCTCGGCCGCGAATCTCACACTGGCCGCCGGCACGACGATCGCGGGTAGCGGCCTCACGATCAACAGCGGCACCACCAGCGTCAACGGCGCGTCCACCGTGCAGAGCGGAGCGACGTTGAACCTCGCTTCTGGAGGAGTGCTCGGCGGGGGAGCGGCGCTCACGGTCAATGGAACGCTGTCGTGGACGGGCGGCACGATGGATGGCCTGAACGCCAGCGCGACCATCGCGTCCGGCGGAGTGCTGAACATCACGACCGCAACGACCAAGGTGCTGAGCAACGGCTTCAATCTGAACATCGCCGGCACCGCGAACTGGAGCGGCGGCACGATTCTCGACAACACCGGAGCGGTGCTGCACGTGCTGTCGGGTGGCCTGTTCAATTCGCAGAGCAACGACGTCATCACGCAGAACTCCGGCGCTGGGACGATCGTCAATGACGGGATCTTCCGCAAGTCGGCAGGCGGCGGAACGACGACGACCGGCGCCAGCGTTGCCTTCGCGAACAACAACCGCATCGAGATCATCAACGGCAATTCCGATTTTCAGAATCTGACGCTGAACAACGGCTCTGTGATCTCCGGCAGCGGATTCACGCTCGTCAACGGCACGACGAACATCGCCGGCCCGAGCTCGGTCGAAGCGGGAGCGACGATGACGATCGCGAGCGGCACGCTCTCCGGCACCGCCGATCTCGCCATCAACGGCACGTTGAACTGGACGGGCGGCGTGATGAACGGCGCCGGTGGCAGCGTCACGATCGCCAGCGGAACCACGTCAACCATCAGCACCGCCACGACCAAGGTGCTGCAGAACAGCTTCACGCTGAACGTGGCCGGGACGCTCAACTGGACCGGCGGGACGATCCTCGTCAATACGAGCAGTCTGCTCAACATTCAATCGGGCGGCGTGTTCGATTCGAAGTCCGACGACGTGATCACGCAGAATTCGGGAGCGGGGTCGATTACCAATGCCGGAACCTTCCGGAAATCGGCCGGCACGGGGACGACCACCATCGGTGTCAACGTTCCCTTCTCCAACAACGCCCGCATCGACATCACCTCCGGTACCAGCGATTTCCAGCAGCTCTTCCTCAACAGCGGTGCGTTCATCACCGGCAGCGGCTTCCGCGTCGCGAACGGAGCGACGACCATCTCCGGACCCTCCTCGGTGCAGAGCGGCGCGACGATGACCGTCGCCGGCGGAACGCTCAATGGCAGTTCGACTCTAACCATCAACGGCACCCTGAGCTGGAGCGGCGGTACGATGGACGGGGGAGCGACCCTCGCCGTGGCTCCCGCCGGTGTGGCGAATCTCATCGGCACCACGAAGGTGTTGTCGAACGGGTTCTCGTTCAAGAACGGCGGCACCGTGCATTGGACTGCCGGATCGATTCTCGATAACACCAGCGCGATCCTGCACAACCTGGCGGGCGGCGTCTTCCAGATCGAGTGCGATGACGTGATCACGCAGAACTCCGGCGCAGGCTCGATCCTCAACGCCGGCATCCTGCGCAAGCTAACCACCAGCGGCACCACGACGATCGGCAGCGGCGTTCCCTTCACCAGCACCGGCGAGATCGACATGCAGACCGGCATCCTGCAGGTCACGAATCCAACGTTCAACAGCACGTCCGTCCTCCGCGCCAGTCTCGCCGGCACGACCGCGCTGACTCAGTACGGCCGCCTGGCGGTCACCGGCGCCGTCTCCATCAACGGCACGCTCGCCGTCAGCCTCCTCGGCGGCTACACGCCGAACAACGGCGACAGCTATACGCCGCTCACCTTCGCATCGCGCGGCACCACCGATTTCAGCGGAACCAGTTACCAGCCCTACGGCGGCGGCAGCGGCGGAACGTTTACCTACAGCTACACCCCCTCGTCGCTCGTGCTCACGGCGGTTGTCAGCACCGATCTCTCCGCCAGTCAGAGCGCGCCGGCCAGCGTGCTCCACGGCCAGAACGCGACGTTCACCATCACGGTCAGCAACAATGCTCTCGCGAACGCGACGAACGTCGTCCTCAACGACACCTTCTCCGGCGGGTCGTTCGTTTCCGTCACTCCGAGCAGCGGCACTTGCAGCGGCACAGGTCCCATCACCTGCAACTTCGGCACGATTCCGGTCAACACGAGCGTGACCGTCACGCTCGTCCTCAACGCGAATGCGGTCGGCACGATCACGAATACCGCGAGCGTCACGGCGACGGAGTCGGATCCGAACACGACCAACAACACGGTGACGAACAACGTGACGGTGAATCCCGACGCCGATCTGTCGCTCGCGATCACCGACGCTCCCGATCCGGTCAATCCGGGTGCGAGCACGACCTACACTGTGACGCTGGCCAACGGCGGACCCGATGCCGCATCGACGGTCAGCGTCAGCCTCACACTCTCGGGCGGAACGATCGCCAGCGTGACGAGCGGCTCGTTCAGTTGCAGCGTTGTCGGTGCAGTCTCGACGTGCTCCGCGGCGAGCCTTGCTCCCGGTTCCTACACGATCAGCCTGACGGGAACGGCCGGGGCGAGCGGCGTGATGACGCTCAACGGCAGCGCGAGCTCAACGACCGCCGATCCTGCGCCGGGCAACGAAAGCGCGTCGCAGTCGACGACGATCAACGCGACCGATCTCTCGATCGTGAAGAGCGGACCGTCGACGGCATTGCCGGGCTCGCAGATCACCTACACGATCTCCGTCACGAACCTCGGGCCGATCGTCGCGAATGCAGTCGTCGTCGATGACATCCCGCCGTCGCGCCTCACCTTCGTTGCGAACAGCGGCGCCTGCACGACGCCCTTCCCCTGCACGATCCCGTCGCTCGCCGTCGGACAGACGATCACCATCTCGGCGAAGTACACGGTCGGGCAGACGGGCGCCAGCCCGATCACGAACGTCGCGAACGTCACTGCATCGACCGCCGATTCGAATGCGTCGAACAACAGCTCGTCGAAGACGACCACCATCGGATGTCCGACGACGATTCCGAACACCGTGGCTCCTGCCGATGGCGCGACAGGTATCGCGACGAGCGGCACGCTCAACTGGGCCGCCGCCGACGCGCTCGCGTATCGCATCTTCCTCGGTCCCGCGGGCAGCGGATGCAGCATCGAGTTCGGATCGTCCGGCACGAACAGCATCGCGTATTCGGGACTCAATCCCGGCACGGACTACGAGTGGCGCGTCGAAGCGCTGCGCTCCGGCTGTCCGGTGCGGACCTCTTCCTGCTCGAAGTTCCGAACTGCATCGAGTTGTGTGACCGCGCCGCCCGTGCTGCTCGCGCCGGTGAACGGCAGCGCCGCGCTCTCGCCGGTCGAGTTCAAGTGGAGCAGTGTGGCCAATGCGACCGAGTATCAGCTCTGGGTCGCGACGGGCAGCGGCGCTGCCGTCAAACTGGCGACGACGGCGACGACGTCGTTCATCGCGACGATCGACGACGGACCGGCGCAGTGGTACGTCATCGCGATCACTCCCGATTGCGGCGCGCTGCAGTCGGCGACCGGCTCGTTCAACAATTGCAATCGTCCCGTCGCGCCCATCGCCAGCGTCGTCGGCGCGGCAACCTCGGGGCAGACTTACAAGGTCGAATGGAACGCGGTGCTCAATGCCGTGAGCTATGAGCTCGAGGAGTCCGAGACCGAGGATTTCAGCGCGCCGCTGAGGAAGAGCCTGACGGCGAGGAGCGTGCCGTTCACGCACATCACCGATGTCAGCAAGGCGTTCTACTACCGCGTGCATGCGTTCAGCGCATGCACGAGTGAGCCCGGCCCGTTCTCGGAGCCGGTGCGCGTCGTCCTGATTCCGCTGCCGGCGCGCACGCAGAAGAATCCCGCCGTCAACGTTCCCGCCGGCAACACCGACAAGGTCGTGCAGGAAGTCTTCATTCCGGGCCAGGCTAACCAGACGTTGCAGTTCACCGCGACTGTCGACCGGCCGTGGCTGACCGTCGCGCCGGCGAATGGTCCGCTTCCGCCGGAAGGTGTGACGCTGAAGATCACCGCCTCGCCCGGCGTGCTGCCGAACGGCACGTTCACGGCGTCGCTCATCGTCGTGATCACGACGCCTTCCTCCTCGCGCTACGGCGCGCAGGGTTCGTCGACGGTCACCGTTCCCGTGTCGGTCAATGTCGTGACACCCGTTTCGCCGGTGCCGCAGAAGAACGCCCCATCCGCGGACTCGTTGATCATTCCGAGCATCGGCCACCTCGATGGCATCAACTCGCATTGGCAGTCGGACATCCGCGTGACGAACATCGGCGGCCAGTTGCAGAAGTACGCGCTGATCTTCTCGCCGTCGGATCCGAAGGCCGGCGTGAAGCAGACGACGATCGACGTCGATGCCGGCGCGACGACCGCGCTCGATGACATCGTCCGGAACTGGTACGGCATCGGGACGCTCGGAGATGCCGCGAGCGGCATCCTCGAGATCCGGCCGCTTACCTCTGCGGCCAAAGGCCCGGAGGCGACGACGCCTTCCGTATCGCGGGCGACACTGGTCTCGAGCCGCACCTACAACGCGACCTCGGCCGGAACGCTGGGGCAGTTCATCCCGGCGATTCCCTACACGAGCTTCATCGCCAAACCGTCGCAGGGCTCGTCGCCTCTTCTCAGCCTTCAGCAGATTGCGCAGTCGAGCGCATTCCGTACGAACGTCGGACTGATCGAGGGGTCGGGGCAGAGCGCTTCCGCAGTTCTCGCGGTGTTCGACGATGCTGCAAAGAAGCTCCTCGAGCTGCCGTTCGATCTGAAGGCTAACCAGCAGTTGCAGCTCAGCGGCCTCCTGGCGCAGAACAACATCTCGCTCAAGGACGGCCGGATCGAAGTGCGGGTCACGAAGGGCGACGGCCGCGTGACCGCCTACGCCTCGACGATCGACAATCTGACCAACGATCCGCTGCTCGTTGCACCCGTGCAGATCGGACAGACGCTCGCGTCGAAATGGGTCGTGCCCGGTGTCGCGGACCTCACGAACTCGATTGCGCACTGGCAGACCGACATGCGTCTTTTCAACAGCGGTGCGAGTCCGCAAACCGTCACGCTCACATTCCTGCCGCAGGGCGGCGGCGAGCCCGCTTCGGCGTCGGTCACGATTCCTCCATCTCAGGTCGCAGCGCTCGACGCGATCGTCTCGTCGCTCTTCGGCAAATCGAACGCCGGCGGCATGGTGCAGGTGACTACGCCGGCCGATGCGCCGCTGATCATCACCGGCCGTACCTACAACCAGACGGGCAACGGCACGCTGGGGCAGTTCACGCCGGCGGTCACGCTCGCGGATGGTGCAGCGGCCGGCGGCCGCAGCCTCAACATCCTGCAGGTCGAAGACTCCGTTCGCTATCGCACGAACCTCGGCCTCGCCGAGTTGAACGGCAAGCCGGTCACGGTCGAGGTCCAGGTCGTTCTGCCCGACTCGAAGGTCACGCCCACGGTGCAGATCCCGCTGGCCGCGAACGAGTTCCGCCAGTCAGCGATCATCCGCGAGCTCGGCCTGGGCAACGTCTACAACGCGCGCATCAACATCCGAGTGATCGGCGGAGATGGCGTCGTGACCGCGTATGCGTCGGTGATCGACCAGGAGACGCAGGACCCGACGTACGTAGCCGCGCAGTAGCGGTAGTGGTCCCATCGGTCCCATCCGTCCCATGGGACTGATGGGACGGATGGGACGGATGGGACGGATGGGGGACGGGAGCCTGCTGTGTTTCAATAGCTAGCTCTTTTCATGGACCGCATCCGCATCGTTTTTCTTGGCACGAGCGGCGGGATGCCTTCCCGCGAGCGCAACGTGGCCAGCGTCGCGCTGGTGATGGATGGCCACGTGCTGCTCTTCGATTGCGGCGACGGGACGCAGCGGCAGTTGATGAAATGCGAGGACGTCCGCTCCGGCGCGGTCGAGGCGATCTTCATCACGCACCTCCATGGCGATCATCTCTTCGGTCTGCCCGGTCTCCTCTCGTCGCTCGGCATGGGAGGCAGGCGCGAGCCGATCAGCGTCTACGGTCCGGCAGGCATCGCGGGATTTCTGACGAGCATTCCGTACTATCGGGTGCCGTACGAAGTGAACGTCGTCGAGGTCGCGCCGGGCGAAGTGCTCCGCGGGCGCGGCTTTCGCGTGAGCTGCGCGCCCGTCGTGCATCACGCGCCGTGCGTCGCGTACCGGATCGACGAAGACGATCATCCGGGGAAGTTCGATGCGGTGCGCGCGAGCGAGCTGGGCGTCCCATCGGGACCGCTGTTCGGCGAGCTGCAACGCGGAGTTAGTGTCACGCTCGGCGATGGCCGCGTCGTGCGCAGCGAGGAGGTCGTGGGGCCGCCGCGCCCGGGCCGCAGCATTGTTTACTGCACCGACACGCGCCCCTGCGAATCGGCCGTCGCGCTGGCTCGCGGCGCCGATGTCCTGATTCACGAGTCGACCTACGACAATGCCCTGCAGGCGGAGGCGGCGGCGAGGGATCATGCGACCGCGGCGGAGGCGGCGGACGTCGCGCGCCAGGCCGGCGCCGGCCGGCTGATCCTCACGCACTTCAGTCCGCGCTACGAGTCCGTCGAGCTGCTCGTCGCCGAAGCGGCGGCGGTCTTTGCCAACGTCGATGCCGCGGCCGACTTCAAGGTCTTCGAGATCCCGCGCGCGTGACGGGCCGCGCGATCACCGGCTTTCTGCTGCGTGGACACTTCGTGCCGCCGAAGTAGCGCCGGCTTCGATGCGATTGCGCCCCGCTTCCTTCGCGCGATACAGCGCGTCGTCGGCGCGGCGCATCACGTCGAACAGCCCTTCGCCGGGAGTCCATTCGGCGATGCCGGCGGAAATCGTCATCTGCGATCCTGCCTCGACCGCAGTTCGCAGACGTTCGGCGCCGGTCATCGCGCTCGCCATGTCGGCATGCGGCATCAGCACGACGAACTCGTCGCCGCCGAAGCGGCTGATGGTGTCTTCTTCGCGCAGACAGGCGCGCACGATCTGTGTGAGCGAGCGGAGTGCCGCGTCGCCCGCCTCGTGCCCCTGCTCGTCATTCACATGCTTGAAGTGATCGATGTCGATGACGAGCAGCGACAGGCTGTGCCCGTGGCGCTCGGCGGCTTTGATCTCGCGATTCGCGATCGACTCGAGACTGCGCCGGTTGTGCACGCCCGTGAGCGGATCCATCGAGGCGAGGTAGGCGAGCTCGCGGTCTAACCGGTCGGTGCACATCAGTGCGAAACCGAGAGAGGACACCACGGGTGCAACGGCCGCGCATACATAGACGACGATGACCGTGATCAGCGCCGACTGGCCTGCGAACAGAATCCAGATGGCGCGGCAGAACAGGGTCGCCCCCGCCACTGCCAGCGTCGCCGCCGTCAGCCTCTGGCTCCTCGGCCTCCGCGATCCTTCCGCCTTCACGCGGAGCGCTGCGCCGCTGGCGAGGGCGAGGACGAACGCGAACAGGAGCGAAGTCGCGATCATGCGCTGATCGCGGTCGGGGCGTACGAACGTGAAGACGATCGACGTCAGCGTCACGAAGACGAGAGGGATGTAGGCGAGCGGCCGTGCACGCCGGCCGCCGAATGCGCCGAGGGCGCGCTCACATTCGGCGAATCCGAGAACCACGAGCGTGTTGCCGAGGACTACGCCGATCGCGTCGCTGATCGTGCCGCGCATGCCGGCAAGCATCCAGCCCACCGCCTGAATCGCGATCCCCGCCGCCCAGATGCGGAGGCTCGCTCCGATCGCCGCGATGTCCGTCCGCAGCGAGAACGCGAGAGCGAGAGCCACGGACGCGCTGGTGAGCGCCGACACCATCGTCAGGGTAGGGACGTCGACCGACATTTCGCACCCGGCATGAACAGTGTAGGACGATTTCGCGATGGCAACATCGTTTCGCCGCTCCCGCGCCGCGCTGAAACAACTCGAGCATGGAGAGAGCATCCGCACGATTCTGATCGCGCTGCTGGCGAACCTGATCATCGCCGTGGCGAAGCTCGCCGCCGGACTCATCACCGGATCGACCGGCATGCTCGCGGAGTCCGCGCACTCGTTCGCCGATTCGCTGAATGAAGTCCTCCTGGCGTGGTCGCTGCGCCGCGCGCGCAAGCCGCCCGACCGCCGCCATCCCCTCGGCCATGGACGGGAACAGTTCCTCTGGGCGCTGATGGCGGCGATTGCGTCGTTCATCATCGGCGGCTGCTTCTCGGTCGGGATGGCGCTGTACCGCCTGATGCATGCCGGTGGGACGGAGCACATGCTCGCCGCGTGGATCGTGCTCGCCGTGTCGTTCGTCGCCGAGGGGATCTCGCTCGTGCAGAGCGTGAGGCAGGCGCGGGCGGATGCACAGGAACAAGGGCACCGTTTCTGGCCGCATCTTCTCCATTCGAGCGATCCGATCGTGCGCGCGATCGTCATCGAGGACTCCGCGGCGATGGCGGGCCTCGTGCTGGCCGCGGGCGGGCTGCTCGTGTCGGCGTACACGGGGAACAGCACCGCGGATTCGATCGCGTCGCTGATGATCGGTGTGCTGCTCGCGATCACGGCGTTCGGTCTCGCGCGTCCGCTCGCAGATTTTCTGATCGGACGTTCGCTCGCGCCGGAGTATCTCGACGAGCTGCGCAGACTCGTCCAGGCCTCGCCCGCGGTCGCGGAAGTGCTCGCGATGCAGGCGGTGTACATCGGCCCGCGCGAGGTGATCGTCGCGGCGAAGATCCGGCCGGATTCCGGCGTGAGTGTGGAGGAGGTCGCCCGCGCGATGGATGAGCTCGATGCGGCGCTGCGGGGAGCGTCGCCGGTGGTCGCCGATGTCTATCTCGATTTGACGGCGTGAAGCCGGCCTCGCGGCGGGCCCGCTCCGCGCCATGATCCAATCCGGACTGGACTGTTACCACGGTACCGTGGTACCTTTGTACCATGATTGAAATCGAACGTTCCCAGACCGGCGTCCGCATGGAAAAGCGCATCCTGAAAGTCCTCAAAGGCCTCGCCGAGTATCACGACATCTCCCTCGGCGATCTGCTGGAGGGAATCGTCCTGCACGTGTTCGAGGGGAAGACGCCCTTCGGGCCGGAGTCGCTGAAGAAGATCGCCGAGTTGAAGAAGGTGTATCACCTCGATCTCGACGCGACGGCCTCGCACAAGCTGATCGAGAGCAGTGCGGAGAAACGAAAGGCGCGCAAGTGAACGCGGCGGATGTCGCGTTCGCCCGCGCATTCGAGCGCGGCGAGGTGGAGGAGTTTCATCACGCCGATCACGTGCGCCTGGCCTGGGTCTATCTCCGCGAGCAGCCGCTTCTGGGAGCGATCGGGCAGTTCACGGAGGCGCTCCAGCGCTTCGCCGCACGGCATGGGGCGAGTGCTCTCTACCACGAGACGATCACGTGGGCGTACCTGCTGCTGATCCACGAACGGATGAGCGGGGAGGAGTCGTTCGAGGAGTTCCGCGGGGCAAACCCGGAGCTCTTCCGGTGGAAGCCATCCGTCATCGACGCGCTCTACCGGCCGGAGACGATCGCGTCGGAGCGGGCGCGGAGGATGTTCGTGCTGCCGGATGCGAGGAATGGCGGCTGACGGCCGGCGGTTCGAAATACTTGGGAGCCCATATGATTTCGAACGAACGATTCCTCTCTGCCTTTTCCATCCTGATCGCCTTCATCGGCGTGGTCTTTCTCGTCGGTGATGCGGTCGTCCGTGACTACGCGCTGGTCTTCGCCGCGCTCGCTGCGCTCTCGATCGCCGCTGCCCTGTCGATCGTCCTGGTGCCGCGTCCGCGCGGCGAAGGGGATGATGCGTGGGAGAGCGTGGCGTGGGGCAAATGGTTCGTCGCCGCGGTCTACGCGTCGATCGCAGCGGCGTGCATCGTCGCGGTGATCCACACACCGGATGCGGCGCGCGTGGCGCATGCGCTGCGAGCGGCTCTGTAAATCCCCGCTTGCCGCAAGCCCGCTCCGCCCCTATAATCGCGACCTCTTCCGGGAAGGAATGTTCGCCGCAGACAGCGAGTTACGGCGGATACTTCCAAGCAATGTGGGGCTGTAGCTCAGTTTGGGAGAGCGCCTGAATCGCACTCAGGAGGTCGTCGGTTCGATCCCGATCAGCTCCACCAATCCAAATCGACGAGTTGGAAACGGGAGCGGGTGAAAGCCCGCTCCCGTTTCTGTTTTTCAAGTGACGTCGATGCGGACGACCAGGTAGGGATTGAAAGGCGAAGATGCCAACCAGCGCAATGGGCGATGGTTCATGGCTTGAAAGAACGCCTCGGCGGGCGTGGCCAGCAGACGGCCGAACCAGCGTGCGCGCGATTGACGAAATCGCAGTCTGCCAAATGGACTGACCGCCTCGACGCCTGCTGTGGATCTGATGCTGCGCACAAGGCGGCGGATCTCACCGAAGGCCGGCAGAAAGCCTTCGGTCCACGAGTGAAATCGCGGCTCTGCGACGGTTGTACCGTGCCAGAAGTCGATGGGGAACGATCCGTTCGGGCAGTCGATGTACACGTGCCCTTCCGGCCTGCACACGCGCATCAGTTCCCGCAGAAACGCGCGGCGGAGATCATCGCGTTCCGGCAATGGTCTTACTCGATACGTGGGATCGCGGTATTCGGTCACGCCGATGTGCTCGATGACGCCCGAGGAAAGAACGACATCGAAATACCCGTCGGGGAAAGGGGTACGCATCGCGTCGGCTACAACCAGCCGTTCTCGATGTTTGCGCTCCTGCCACTGCCATTTGCGAAGAGCCGAGAGATCCAATCCCCATGCGTCGTATCCATCGTCGACGAGAGTGTCGACCCCGATTCCATTTCCGGCGCCGCAGTCGAGGACCGTCTTCGCTCCATGACGAACAAGAAGCGGTTCGTAGAACTCCCTGATCCGGCTGATGGTGCCCGCGAATTCCTGTTCCAGGCCGCTGATGGCATTGGGCGTGAGCTCGCCGGGCCCGGAGAACGAGTCGTAGTAGTGGCCCTCGCTGAAGTCAGGCGTCGCGCCGTCCGTTGAAAACCGGCGTCCGCACTGCGAACAATCGAGGGCGTCCACCGCGCTGTTGAGAGGCACCCGGCAATACGGGCAGAGAAACGTCATCCGTCCGCCCCATCATCGTCAAGGATGCTCTATCAATCAATCCAGGATTCGTCGGTCAGGTTCAATACGAGCCGCCGAAAAGGCGGCTCGTATTGTCTGCACTGTTTCACTGCGCCGGAATATACGTCGGATCCTGAGTCCGATTGTCGACGGCGGAGGCGTACGCGGTGACGCGCACTGTGGCGCGTGCTCTGTTCGGTGCGGGAGCGACGTCGAGTGGTTCGTTGACCCGGGGCGCCGTTCGCTCTAACGCTGCGTTGCAGCAGCGCGAGGCGCCTGCGCGAGTGCGCGGTCGAGCGCCTCGTTGATCACCGCGGTCCAGAGCGCGTAGCCGCGGTCGTTCGGATGAAAGCGGTCTTCGCTGAAGAGTGACGGGTCCTTGCGAAAGAGGGGGCCGGTTTTCTCGGCAATCGGCGCGAAGGTCAGCTCGTAGCGCGCGGCATAGCGTTGCACGATCGCGTTGAGCCGATGCGTGCGAAACGCAGCCAGAGGGCGGAGGAGACGCGGAATGCGCGGCGGCGCGGCCATGTCGGCGCTGCCGGTGACGACGATCTTCGCAGTGGGGTTCGCGGCGCGAATGGCATCGAGCACTCGTCCGTAATCGCGCTCGAAGCTGCGCGATGACGTCAGGTGAATGACATCGTTCGGCGCGACGTCGAGCAGCACGACGTCGGCGCGCTCGAGATCGACACGGGGAAGCTGCTCGGTGAGCACGTCGTGAATTCGCGCGCCGGAGACGGCGGCATTGATCAACTCGACGCGGCCGCGCATCGCGAGATGGCGCGCCGACTCGACGGCCAGGCCATGCTCGTAATCGCCGCCGACGGCCACCGCGGTGCTGTCGCCGAGGATGAGGTAGTGAAGCGTCGTGGGTCCGTCGCCGAAAAGACGCGGCGTCGAATCGGCGCGAGGAGACGCGCCGCTCGAACAACCGGCGAAGAGGAGGAAGAGAAGGCTTGCGGCGCGCATGGTAGAAGTACGAACGCGCGGCGTTGCCGGACTCACCGCGCCTGATTTGGGTTCCTGCGTCAATGCGCGGGGACCTTCGCGTTCAACTCCTCGAACCAGTTCAGCACGACATCGATGCGCGACGGCACCGCGCGCGGATCGAGTTGCAGCAGCAGAAAACGTCCGTCGGGTCCGATCGAGTAGCCCGGCTGAAATGTGCTTCGCCCCGGCGCCGCATGAATCTCGAACAACTTCCGCGGATCGCTCGCCGTGATGGTGCCGGCGGTATTCGCAACACTCGCGGCCATGAAGGCATCGCCATGCTTGAAGTAGATCTCTTTTCCGTCGGGCGACCAGCGCGGCGCGATTCCACCCTCCGTCGAAACCGCGACCGCGTCTCCCGGACGTCCGAACGGACGCACGTAAATCTCATCGCGGCCGCTCTCGTCCGAGAGGTAGGCGACCATGCTGCCGTCCGGTGAGAACTGTCCGCCGACGGAGCTCGACGATGGGCCCTCGAGAAACGGCCGCACGGTTCCATCCGGCGCGAGCGTCATCAACGCCGCCCCGGTGCGTCCCTTGATTCTTTCGTTGAACATCAGCGTGCCGTCGGGCGCGAACGACGCAGGAAACTGATTTCCCTTGCGCGTCAGCACGCGCACCGCCGCGCCGCCGCTCGCGGGAACGGAGTAGATCTCCCAGTCGCCGCTCCGGTTCGATGCGAAGAACAGACGCTTGCCGTCGCGAGACCAGAGCGCGTAGGCACTCACTCCTTCATGATCGAAGGTGAGATGCGTCTTCGTCCCGCGATGAAGATCCTCACCCAGAGCGTGTCGTCCTTGTCGGCAAAGACGACTCTTCCGCCATCGGGAGAAATGGTTGGATCGATCAGCGACACCTGCTTGTCCGAGGCGGAAGTGAACTGTCCGTCGCGGGCCGCCCAGACGAGAGTGCCCAGCATCGCGTCGCCCGGCACGTAGACGAGCGTGCCGTTGTCGGAGACGGCGAACCACGAATCGGCCCACGCCATCGTGGAGAGCACATCGTCGATGACGAACGTCTGCGGCGTGACTTCGCGCGGCTTTTCGGGATCGAAGCGCGCGGCGCGAACGCCACGCGGTCCCGATTGCAGCAGATGTCCCGATGCTGCGTAGCGTGCAGACCAGCTCCCGCTCGCGATGGAGCTCCACTTGCGCGTCTCGAGATCGAGGATCGCCGGACCGCGCGCCACGGAATCGGCAGCGGCCCAGATGGTGAAGAGGAGATGGCGGCCGCCGGGCAGCAACTGAGGACGGCCGTGGCCATATCCCGCCGCGCCTTCGTCGGGCACCGTGAGCTGCTCGCTCTTTCCGCCGGAAGCCGGGATGCGCAGAAGACCGGAGGAGAGCCCGGGCACGAAGACGATCGAGTCGTCTTCGCCCCACGTTGCGCCGATCGGCTGGCTGGAGACATCGGCGATCGGCGTCGGCGCTCCTCCCGCGATCGTGACGACGAGCAGCTTGCCGTGCGCGAAGAAGCCGGCGCGTTTTCCATCGGGCGAGAAGAACGGTTGCTGCGCCCCCTCACTCTCCGGAATCAACAGCGCGTCGAATCGATCGAGTGCGCGGATATAGAGCCGGTCCACGCTGCTCGAGTCATGCGCGGTGTATGCGATGAGCCTTCCGTCGCGCGAGATCGCGGGGCCGCCTGCACCGCTGAGGACGAGTCCCGGCGCGAGCGCGATCGACAGCCGCGTGACGCCCTGGCGGGGAGTGGGGCGGAATCGCATCGACAGGAAAACGCCGGCGCCGGCGGACAACAGTGCGATGCCCGCGAGCAGCGCGATGCGCAGAACGGGGGAGCGCCCCGGCGCGGCTTCGGCCGGCGGATCGGAGGATGGTGCGCTGAGAGCGAGGCGTGCCTCGCCGATGTCGCGAAGACGCATTCTCGGATCGCGCTCGAGGCAGCGGCCGATGAGCCGTCTGACCGCGACCGGCGTGCCGGCCGGCAGCGCTTCGAGATCGACGTGCTCGCGGAGCACCGCGGCGAGCGTGTCGCTGACCGTGTCGCCGCTGAAGAGCCGCCGTCCGGTCAGCATCTCGTAGAGCACGACGCCGAACGACCAGATGTCGCTGCGCTTGTCCACCTGCTTTCCGCGCGCCTGCTCGGGCGACATGTACGCGGCGGTGCCGAGGATCATGCCGGCATCGGTCACGGGGCGCGCGATGGTCGGCGAGTTCGCGAGACTCGCGTCGCCCGGCGCCGGATCGTCTTCGTACGCTTTGGCGAGACCGAAATCGAGAATCTTCAGCGTGCCGTCGGGTGTGACCTTCAGATTCGCCGGCTTGAGGTCGCGATGGACGACGCCTCTCTCATGAGCGGTCTCGAGGCCGTCGGCCATCTGCCGCGCGAGCTCGATGGCCTCGTCGATCGGAATGGCGCCGCGCGTCAGCCGCGACGCGAGATCCTCTCCCTCGACCAGCTCGAGTGCGAGGCCGATGACGCCGTTCGATTCTTCGAGGCCGTAGATTGCAGCGATGTGCGGATGATTGAGCGAGGCGAGGACCTGCGCTTCGCGCCGGAATCGCGCGACGCGTTCCTTGTCCTGCGCGAAGCGCGCCGGCAGCACCTTGATGGCGGCATCGCGATTCAAACGCTTGTCGCGCGCGCGGAAGACTTCACCCATCCCGCCCGCGCCGATGGGCGCGAGGATCTCGTAGGAGCCGATGTGCACACCGGACTGGAGAGTCATTGGTGAAGGACGCGATCGCAGGAAGTATAGCGAACGGGGGCCGTTGACCGAGCCTTCGCGTCATCCGCCGGAATGGCTAACCACGCGTTGCAGCGGGACGATCGCGGAGCGCCGTTCCATCGGAATCGGGGATCAGGCGTAGAATCGGCGGCACAGCGAACGAACTACCGTCCTTTCCCGCCCGTGCGGGCGAGGAGCGCGCGAACCTCGGGCTACCACGTCGAACGACGTCAGGAAGGAGATCGTCATGAGGCAAATGATCGCTGTGGCATTCACTCTTCTTTTCACGCAAGCGTCGATCGCCGCTTCCGCCACCGGCAAACTCACCGTCGACGGGAAGACGATCAGCGTCGCGTACGCATATGCGGTCTCCTGTCCCGACACATTCGACGAGACGAAGCCGGCGTATCTCCTGCTGCTCAGCGAGAAGGCATTGCCCGCCGGTTCGATTCAGGCCGCCGACACGGCAGACGGCCTCGGCGAGAAGAGCGTCCGCTCGCTGCTCGACAGCGGCATCGCATTGAAGATCTCCCTCGACAAGAACTACCACATGACCGTGCGCCATCCCGGTCTGCAGGGGAGAGAAGTGCAGGAGTCGGGAATGGGCTTGGGCCTGACGCTCACTGCATTCGGCCCCGATCGCGTTGCGGGAACCTTCGCCTCATCGTCGGGAATGCTCGAGAAATCGCGCGGCGACGGCGGCGTACAGGAGATCGGAATGAATCATAAGGCGCAGTTCAAGATCGCCTTCGACGCGCCGGTCGAGCGACAGTTCCCGCTCGAGCAGGTCTACACGCTCGGCGCGAGCGCACGCAAACTGCCGGGCGGAGGAGGCGAACCGGGAAAGGCGTGGATTGCCGCGGCGTGTAAACCGATGCCGGCGATGCCGAATCTCAAGGATCCCAAAGCAGTCGAGAAGTTCCTGCGGGATCAGGGGATGACGGACAAGGATCTGCAGGAAGAGGTCGCGCGCCAGTCGAAGCTCGAAGGCCACGCCGTGACCCGCGAGCAGGCGATCAGGAAGATGGCGGAGATGATGACGGCGATGGCGGATCTCGCAGCCGCGATGGTGCTCAAGGACTGCAAAGTTCTGAGCGGCTCCGCCGACGACAAGGTCGCGGTGATTACGGTCGAGGCCACGACCGACGGCGCGCGCCAGCGCACGGACGTCACGCTGGTCAGGGAAAACGGCGCCTGGACGGTGAAGAAGACCGCCGCTTGGCGCGCACCGTGATCTCAGTAGACGACCTATTCGAGGAGCTGCGCGATTTTCGCGTAGTACTCGCGCGCCTTCCCGATCTCGCCCTCGAGCTGCGCGGCGCGTGCCGCGCCTGCGAGTCCGTTCAGGCGATTCGGTGCGCTCTTCAGCGAGGTCTCGAATGCGCCCAGTGCGGCTGACGGCTCGTTCAACTCGAGCAGCAGCTCGCCGAGCATCTCGCGTGCGGGGATGATCGCGCCGGGCGTGACGGGACTCTTGTCCATCGAGTCTTCGAGATCGGCTGCGCTCTGCATGAGCGTGCGCGCGTCGCCATTGCGCTCCTCCGCGCGCGCGAGCCACGCCTGGGCTTCCTGCTGCTGGACCTCCACCTGCTCCGCCCAGTAGGGATTTTTCTGGTCGAGCAGCGTCTGATGCAGTTGCGCGAGGCGCGCGATCGATTCCATGGCCTTCGCCGTTTCGTGCAGGCGTGCGGCGCCGAGCGCGCGTGCGAAATGGGTGAGCGATTCCGCGTAGGCGTACTGGCTCCAGGGAAGTGCGTCGAGGAGGGGCAGCGCCATCGCTTCGCGCCAGCGTCTCCGCTCGATCGCATAACGCGCCGGCACCGCAGCGAGTGCGTAGAACGCGGCGAAGTTTTCCGTGTCGAGCTTCTTCACGCCGCGCAATTGCTCGACGAGCCCTCGCACCTTTTCGTCTTCTCCGCGCTGCAGCCAGGCGTAGGTGAGGTAGTCGTATGCGTGCAGCGCGTCGAACGCCGTCGACCCCGGGTGATTTGCGATCGCATAGTCGTTCGCTGCCCGAGCGGACGCGAGATTCGATTCGATCGTTTCCTTCCACATGCCGAGGCGGACGTAGATGTGCGAGGGCATGTGAAGAGCGTGAGGCGACGACGGGGCGATCTTCGCGTACGCATTCGCGGCGTTCAGCGCGAGCGGCGCGAGTGCCGGATAGTCGAAGCTGTGGATCAGATAGTGCGCGATGCCGGGATGATCGGGATGGCGGGGCAGCAGCCGGTTCAGAATTTCCGCGGCCTGTTTCTGAAACGCATACGTCTTGTCCTTCGGCATCGCCATGCCGTGATTGATCAGGATGAGCGCGTAGAAAATCGCCGCCTCGTCGTCATCGGCGAATTGCGTGGAGAGCCGCTGCATGGCCGCTTCGTAGGCGCGGGCGCGCTGCTGCACCTCGGCCTTCTTCGCGTCCTTGTACAGCACGGTGACCGCGTTGATGTAAGCCCGCTCGCGCGCGCTCTTCGCGCCGATGCTCGCGGCCTTCGCCGCGGCATCGATGCCGCGCTGCAGTTCCGCGGATGTATACGGCGTCGGCCACACCTGGTGGTAGTTGCACATGGCGACGCCCCACCACGCCATCCCGCATTTCGGATCGATCTCCGCCGCGTGGCGAAAGGTCTTCTCCGCCTCTTCGTACCAGAACGAATGAAGAAGCGCGACGCCGCGCGTGAACGTGCTCTGCGCCGCGGGTGAGCAGGTGACCGGGAAGTCAATCGTGCCGAGGCGTTCCGCGCTTCCGTGCTCGTGCTCATGCTCCTGAGCGAGCAGCGGGAGTGCAGACAAGACAAGGATCGCGAGCGCGGAGAGCCAGTTTCGCATCCGCGCGATTCTACGGGAACGGACAGCAGGCAACAGGCTCGACGGTAGGCGAAGCAGGCCTGTCTTCCTGTTGCCTGATGCCTTCAAACGACGTGATGCTTCAGGACGTCGTCATGATTGCGGCCGAGCACGATCAGCAGGAATGCGATGACCGGGACCGTCCACTTCCACAGTGGCAACGACGGCACATCCTGAGACATCAACGCCTCGGTCACGAAGGCGATGGGCAGGAGAAAGAAGATCGTCCAGCCGGCCCAGAAGATGGTTCTCCGCATATTGCCCTCCCACTGTTCAATATCGGCCCGCCTCGTGACGCGGCCGACGATGGCGGTCACCTCTTTCTGTGACAGACGGTGACGCGCCTCACGAGTGCGGCGCGCGTCTGGTTTAGACTCATCGGCACCGTGCAAGATGGTTCACGTTGTCCTCAATGCGGCGGCAGCGTCCGGTTAGAGGAAGAGGATTCGTTCGTTCACTGTCCCTTCTGCGGATCGCTGCTTCATCTCGACACGGCAGCGAGCCGCGATCTTCTCCTGCAGCCGGCCATCGAGCAGCGCGAGCTCGCGAACCGGCTCACGAAATGGCTCGATGATCGCGAAGCGCTTGGAAAACCGGAGGGCGTCGCCACCCGGCTCGTCTTCTTTCCCTTCTGGAGTTTTCCCGAGGGCGGGCGTTCGCTGATCGTCCCCGCGGCACCGCTGCTCGCACTCGACGTCGACAAGTTCGCGCTGCCTCCGGGAGATCTCAAGAGCTGGCGCGAGGAGCGAAGCAGCGCCGCCGAGAACGTGACGCCCACCGTGCTGCCCGAGGCGGCGGTGCCGGCCACGGTGCCGGAATCGAAACGGGCGGATTGCGCCCGCGAAGCGCGGCTTCTTCATCTTCCTTTCTGGGAAGTGAGCTTCACGCTCTGGAAGCGGAGCTATCGCATCTGGATTGATGCAGCGGCTGGTCAGGTGCTCCCCTTCGAGTTGCCCGTCACGTCGGAGTCGCGTCTCGACTGGACCTACGGCCTGCTTCTCTTCGTGATGTATGCGTTGCTGTTCTTCGCCTTCCATCGACTCTTCTCGTACGGGCCGAAAGCCGCCGCGCTTCTCATCGTGCTGCTGACCGCACCCGTGGGACTCTTTCTCTCGCGCAAGCTGATCGCGCTGTCGGAGCGCACATGAGCACGGCGTCCTTCAATTGTCCGCAATGCGGTGCGGCAGTTCCCGGCGCGGCCTCGATGGGACCGGTCGATTGCGCGGCGTGCGGCGAGCAGCTCGCCGTGTACGACCCGGAGATCACGCCGAGATCGTTCGTGAATCCGCGGCTGGGCGAGGAGCGCGCCGTCGCGCGCGCACTCGAGGCGTGGAAAGAGGATGAGCGCGTGCCGCAGAACTTCGGAACGCCGGAGCAGGCCGGCCGGCCGCATCTCCTCTTCGTGGCGTTCTGGGAGATCGAGCGTACGACAGGATCGCCGGGCGATCTGCGCGATGAGCACTACTTCGTGCCGGCGACGAAGCTGCCGGGCGTGAGGCTGGAGACGATCGCGGCGAGTGCGTCGCGCGAGCCGCATCAACCATTCGATGCACTCGCGATGCAGCGCCGCGGCACGGTGCTCGATCCGCTGATCGACGCGGCGGATGCCGCCGTGCGCCGCGGCAACATCCTCGCCGAGTCGCGGAGAGTCGTGTTCGTGCCGCTCTGGCTCGTGCGCTGCCGCTTCGGCCGCAATCTCTACGAGCTCTATCTCGACGCGATCACCGGCGCGCCGCTCACGGGCCGCGCCCCGACGCGCCGCGATTCGCGCCTGCCGCAGGCGATCGGCGCGCTCTATCTGCTCGCGTTGATCACAGGCATGCCGATGCGCGGCTGGGCGACGCTCGCCGGCTGGCTCGCGAATCTCGACACGCTCGGCATTGCCATCCTGCTCGCGATTCCGGGCCTCCTCGTCTGGATCGTGGCCTGGTCGTGGGACCGGCTGCGCTTCCGCTACGAGCTCGCCATCGACGGTGCGCAGCGGACGTTCGTCGCGATCAACCGGCCGGAGAAGACGACGCCGGAGAAAGTCCGCGACGGTCTCTTCAAGACGGCGGCGTGGATCATGGAGAAGATCGGATGAGCGCTCCTCGTGTCGTGCGGCGGAAGTGTCCCGATTGCGGTGCGCCGCTCATCGCATCGAGCGGGGTTGCCTGGATGCCGTGCAGTGCATGCCCCATCGCGGTGAATCTCTTTCGCACGCCGATCGAACGGATTCGTTGCCGGCGTGTCGAGCGCGAAGGCTCGAAGATGCTTCCGTTCTATCGCTTCGCCGAAGGTGACGACGAGCGCTGGATTCCGGCGTTCCGGAGTGCGGGGAACGAGCCGTACGCGATGGCGCGCGAGCTGGCGGATCTCGCGTTGACCTTCGCCGATGGCCCCTGCGCCCTTCCCCTCGGCAGGGGAGTGTCCGAGGCGCGCACGCTCCTCGGCGTGGCCGAGGATGCGGAGCTGGAGTTGATCGCAGTGCCCGTTGCGTGAACGCCCCCCGATGTGGAGCGCAGCGGTGCTCGAAGATGACGCGTCAGCCCTCTTGCCGGAACGCCTCCCGACGTGGGGCGCGGACGCCCTCGTCCGCGAGCCGCTGCCGTCGAGGCAGCGGTGCCCTGTCGGGAACAAAGTGCGGACTCTGGAGGACCGACGTGGGGCGCGGACGCCCTCGTCCGCG
>Ga0070741_10000880_pt1 | contig 99891 bp, 89 predicted proteins | sample Coa_R1_4_FD_66440 | JGI IMG/M metagenome (GOLD analysis project Ga0070741, IMG submission 66440) | Surface soil microbial communities from Centralia Pennsylvania, which are recovering from an underground coalmine fire - Coalmine... | ecosystem: Environmental > Terrestrial > Soil > Unclassified ... | reverse complement strand
GACATCGATCGAGGTATGGGGGATGACGGAGTCAGCCCGTGAGCGCATCGAATTCCTGCGGCGCCTCCGCTCGACGAAGGCGTTCACGCCGGAGCCGGTGCCGGACGCCGTCATCGACGACATCATCACGGTCGGGCGCTGGACCGGAAGCGCGAGCAACCGGCAGCCCTGGGAAGTGATCGTGGTGCGCGACCCAGAGGCCAAGCGCAAGATGGGGGAATGGGGCGCCAATCCCGCCCCGACGGCTGCCGCGGTGTTCTTGATCGTCAGCAACAGCGATGCCGCCGCCTTCGACGAAGGGCGGCTGGCGGAGCGGCTCAACCTGGCCGCGGCCGCGCACGGGCTTGGATCGACCGTCGCCACGCTGAAAGGGGACGGGATCGCCGCCGCCCGCGAGTACTTCGGGATCCCACCCGACCGACGGTCGTTTTCCGTCGTAGCGGTGGGTCACGTGGACGAGGCCGTTCGGCGCGCCCGCCCGAAGAACCCCCAGCCCCGCAAGCCCATCGAACAGTTCGTGCACTGGGACCGATTCTAGAATCCGTCGCGGACCCGCCCCGTTAGCTGATGAAGCGCCGAACTTCGTCGGCGAAGCGGTCCGGTTCCTCGATGTAGGGGTAGTGGGCCGCGGACTCAACCACGACGCTGCGCGAGCGTGGCAGCTCGTCCGCATAGGCGCGGGCGTGCGCGGTGGACACCAGGCCATCGTGGGCGCCCCAGAGGATCAGCGACGGCATATTCGCGCGCCGGAGCCTGCCCCGGAGCTTCGGGGAGTAGGGAAACTGCCACGCCAGGCGCGCGGCGGCCACACGCGCGTGGAGAACGCCCGCCGCGCGTTCCGGAGGAACGACATTGGGGAGCCACTGGAGCGCCAGCGCGCCGTCTGGCTCACGGAACAGGAGCGGGCGAAGCGCAGGAGTCGGAAGCGCGAATTCGTCTGCCGGCAGCGCACCGTCGACGTGGAGGCCATATGCGTCGACGAGGATCAGGCGGCCGACGCGCTCCGGGTAGCGAACGGCCAGCTCGGCTGCCATCCACCCGCCCAGCCCGCAACCGAGCACCGCCGGACGATCGAGCCGTAGCTCCGACAGGAGATCGAGCAGCCAGAAAACCACGTCCTCGGGCTCATCGATGCCATCGAGATTCGTCGAGTCGTCGAATCCGGGGAGGGTCGGCGCGATCACGTGCGCGCCGCGCGAGAGGGCCTCGTGGCCAGGCGTCCACAGGTTTCCCAGCGTGTCATGCAGCCAGATGACGTCGGGGCCCAGGCCCGCTTGCAGGAGCCGGGTGGAGTAGCCGCCGATCTCCCGGACCGTCTCCTCCGTCACGCCGTGGCTCGTGCCAGCGCGGGCTCGATCGGGGTATCGACGTTGACGTCGCGCAGCGCGGGCATGACCTCGCTGGCGAATAGCTCCATGCTCGTGCGCGTCATCGCGTATGGCTGGTTGCCCACGGAAAAGTTGGGGAGGAGCGTCCCCAGCCCGGTGTGGCTGGCGATCTCTTTAATCCGGTCACGGACAGTAGCGGGGCTGCCCACGATGACAAAGCCCTCCTTTTGAATCTCCTCCCACGTCGAGAAGTTGCCCGGCCGCCCCTTGCGCCGCGCCTCGAGCAGCCCGAGCATGGATGCGACCGAGGAGTGGCCGGGGGGATGATTGAAGGTCTCCCGATTTCGGAGCAGGTTCTTGGCGTAGTACCAGAAGTGCGGCTCGTACTCCTCGACGGCGCGCGCATCCGACTCCGCGACGTAGATGCCCACGCCCCAGCCAATCTGCTCGTGCCGCGCCGTATAGCCCTCACGCTGGCACGCCTCCCGAAACAGCTCGGCCGTTCGTGCGCGCAGCGCGTACGGCGCGAGGGTTGGCAGCACCATGTACGTATAGCGCTGCTTCGCCACCCAGTCGATCGTCTCGTAGGAGCCCGAGCCCGGAATCCAGACCGGCGGGTGTGGTCGCTGCAGGGGCCGCGGCCAGACGTTCACGTACCGGAACCGGTAGTGCTTGCCCTCCCAGGCGAACGGGCCCGGCTCCGCCCAGGCTTTCAGGATCAGGTCGTGCGCCTCGTGGTAGCGCTCGCGCGCGTAGGTGGGGTTGACGTTGTAAGAGAAGAACTCGTTTCCCGTGCCGACGACTTGGCCGGAGACCACGCGCCCGCCACTGATCACATCCAGCATGGCGACCTCTTCGGCAACCCGAAGCGGATGGTCGTAGATGCTGAGCACGTTGCCGAGGATGACGATCTTGACGCGGGTGGTGCGCTGACTCAGGCAGGCCGCGATGATGTTGGGCGACGGCATCAGGCCGTACGCGTTCTGGTGGTGCTCGTTGACACAAACGCCATCGAAGCCGAGGGTGTCGGTCAGCGCGAGCTCGTCCAGGTAGCGGTTGTAGAGGTCGTGTCCGCGCTCGGCGTCGTAGAGGGTGTTCTCGCAGATCACCCAGGCGGTATCGTGCGTCTGCCCGAAGTCGTCGGGCAAGTATGGCCACGGCATGAGGTGGAACATGTAGAAGCGCACGGCTGACCTCCGGGATCGAACGGACGAGTCATGCGCAGTGTACCACCGTGTCCGGCGGCGCCGGCGCGTTCGGACTCCATGGGATATGATCGGCGACCAAAAGGACTGGAACGGAGGTTCAGATGCAGCAGCTCACGGGGCAGGCCTATGTGGAACGCTACGGCCACGCGTGGAACGACCCGTCCCTCGCCCGGGAATACGTGGAGCGGACCGATCGAGACGCAATGCAGCGGGCGGACGGCTTTCGGGTGATGGTGAGCCTGATCCCGTTCGCGCGAGAAGGATCCATTCGTGTCCTGGACGTGGGGACGGGTCAGGGCGCGGTCGCCGCCCTGGTGCTGGACGCGTTTCCGAACGCACGCGCCGTCGGGCTGGACGTTTCCGAGCCAATGCGCGATATCGCGAACGAGCGAATGGCGGCCTACGGAGAGCGATTTCGCTACCAGCTCGGGGATTTCATCGATGGAGATCTGCCCGCCGAGTTCCGCTCGTCGTTCGAAGCCGTGGTGTCGTCGCGGGCGATCCACCACCTGCCGGCCGAAAAGAAGCGGCGGCTTTACGCGGCGATCTACGGCGCCCTTACGCCAGGCGGCTGCTTTTTGAATCTGGACGGAATCCTCCCGAGCGACCCGTATCTGCGCGCGCGGTACCGCGACGCGGGGCGGATCCTGAGAGGGGAGCCCGTGGACGCCGACCCCGATCGGGGGAGCCGCGCGCCCACGCCTGGCCACTACTGGGACACGGTCGGCGAGCACCTCGGGTTCTTGCGGGATGCCGGCTTCGAAGCCGTCGATTGCTTCTGGAAGAGGCTTGGCATGACGCTGCTCGGAGGATATCGGCGCGCATAGGGCTGAGACTTGATGCGGACATGTATCGCCTGCGTTCTTAACTCGTTCTTATGGCACACATACGTCTCATTGCATGAGTTCGTAATGCTATCGTCACGCGACAATTGAGGTGTTTACGATTTTGTAATAACATTGCCCACGCAATACGGTGCCAACGACGCAGCATGTTCCGACGATAGTCACCAGCGTGCGGAAGGAGGGGTGACGGTTTGACGCCGCCAGCCTCACCCGTCGCCCGCCCGCCAAGCCAGCTGCCAGACCGGCGGCCCCTCGCGCGGCGCTGCGAAAGGACGTTTCGTGCGCATTAGAGCCCAAATGGCGATTACCATCCCCTCGCTCACGGTCGTCGCCATGCTGCTCACCGCGGCCGCCCTCATGTGGAACGGGACGAGAGCCCAGGTCGAGCAGGACGCCGTCGTGGTGTCGGCGGCGGTCGCGCAGCTCACGGACGAGGCGGACGTGGCGAGCTACCTGAATAACGTCGTGGCGACCGGTGCGGTGACCGCGATTCGCGTGGTGGACGCCGACGCCACCACGACCGCGATGAGCGGGCCACAGGCGAGCCTCAGCCCCCTGAGCGACTCGGATGCCCGGAGTCTCAACGACGCGATCACGCGTCGGGCGCCGGTGAGCCGGTTCGATGGCGGCACTGTCAAGGCGGCGGCGCCGCTGCTGAGCGTCCGAGGGGAGCCGCTGGGGGCCGTGCTCGCGACCCTTTCGCTGGGCCGCGTGGCCGCGGCCTTCGTCCACCAGGTCGAGCTGGCCGGCGGGCCGACGGTCCTCATGATTATCGTCGGCGGCGTCGTCTCGCTCTTCGTGGCCCGGTTCCTCAGCGAGCCCGTCGTCCGAATCGGGAAGGCCGGAGAGGCGCTGGACGCGTACACGTTCAAGCCTGACAGCGTGAACGATCTCGCCAAGCGGCCCAACGAGATCGGCACCCTCGCGCGGATTCTCCAGCGCATGGGCACGACCGAGGCGGGATGGCGTCGCTCCCTCGAGGCGCTTCGGCAATCTCGCGACGAGCTGGACCGCCGCGTGCAGGACCGCACGCGGGACCTCGCCGAAAAGAGCCGCCAGCTCGAGCTGGCGAACCAGCACAAGTCGGAATTTCTCGCCAACATGTCCCACGAGCTTCGCACGCCGCTGAACGCCATCATTGGATTCTCGGAGCTGTTGCTCGAGAAGAGCTTCGGCCAGCTCAATGAGAAGCAAGAAGTCTATCTTCGCGACGTGCTGAACTCGGGAAATCACCTCCTCGCGTTGATCAACGACATCCTCGACCTGGCCAAGGTCGAGGCGGGCAAGATGGAGCTGGATCGGACGTCATTTTCGGTGGTGGAGGCGCTCCAATCCGCGCTGTCGATCGTGCGCGAGCGCGCCGCCAACCACGCCATCACCCTGTCGATGAACGTCTCGCCCCAAGTGGACCTCGTCGAGGCCGACGAGCGCAAGTTCAAGCAGATCATGTTCAACCTCCTCTCCAACGCCGTGAAATTCACTCCGGACGCCGGGGCCATCACAGTCGAAGCGCAACCGGACGGGGACTATCTCCGGATCTCCGTCAGGGACACCGGCGTGGGAATCGCGGAAGCCGATCAGCCGCGGGTCTTTGAAGAATTCCAGCAGGTCGGCACCTCCTCACACGTCAAGCACGAGGGGACCGGTCTCGGCCTTCCGCTGGCGAAGCACTTCGTCGAGCTCCATGGGGGCGTGATGTGGCTGGAAAGCCAGCTCGGCAAAGGCAGCACGTTCTCGTTCACCCTGCCCCTCGTCCGTCGGGCGTCGGTGGACGAGCCAGCGGTTGCCGTGGAGCCTCCTCCGCTTGCGCGAGATGTCACCAAAGAGGTCGCCCGGGAAACGCACCCGGGGTCGCACCTCGTCTTGATCGTCGACGACGATGAGCGGAACGTGCGCCTGGCGCGCGACGCACTCGAGGTGCATGGCTTCCGCACGCTGGCCGCCGAGACCGCCGAAGACGGGATCGCCCTCACGCGGAGGCACCTGCCCGATCTGGTGCTCATGGACATCCAGCTCCCGGGGATGAACGGCATCGCCGCGGTCATGCACCTCAGGGCCGATCGCGCGACGGCGGACGTCAAGGTCGTCGCCCTAACCGCCTTTGCCATGAAGGACGAGCAGGAGCGGATCGCCTCCGCAGGCTTTGACGGGTATCTCACGAAGCCGCTGAACATCAAGGAGTTCCCGGTTCAGGTCCGAGAGCTGTGCAGCAGCCCGCGGCCGGTCGGATGACGTGATGGCCGAGACGGAATCACCTCGGGCGAAGATTCTCATCGTCGACGACGTTCCCGCCAACATCCGCATGCTGGAGGGGATTCTCGAGCCCCGCGGCTACGCGATCTCGACGGCGACCAACGGACGAGAGGCGCTCGACCGTATCACGAGCGATATGCCCGACCTGGTCCTCACCGACATCGTCATGCCCATCATGGACGGGTACGACCTGTGTCGGAAGCTGCGCAGTGCTGAGACGACCCGTCTGCTTCCCGTCATCATGATCACGGCCAGCGGCGAGCAGGAGAAGCTGAACACGATCGATGCCGGCGCGGATGACTTCATCGTCAAGCCCCTCAACCGCGCCGAGCTGCTCGCCCGGGTCCGCTCGTTGCTGCGGGTCAAGGACTATCAGGACCAGCTCAAGGCGAAGAGCCTGGAGCTGGCCGAGATCAATCGAACGCTGGAGCAGCGGGTGACCGAGCAAGTCACGGAGCTGGAGCGGCTGAATCAGCTTCGCCGCTTCCTCTCGCCACCGTTAGCCGAAGCGATCATGAGCGCGAATGACCAATCGCTCTTGGAGGACCATCGCCGGCACATCGCCGTCGTCTTCGCGGACCTGCGCGGGTTCACCGCCTTCTCCGAGACCGCGGAGCCGGAGGAGCTGATGGCCGTGCTGCGGGAATACCACGAGGCGGCGGGGGCGCAGGTTCGTCTCTTCGAGGGCACGGTGGGATTTTTCGCCGGCGATGGACTGATGGTGTTCTTCAACGATCCAGTGCCCTGTCCGGATCCCGCCGCGCGGGCCGTTCGTATGGCCGTCGGAATGCGACGGGAGCTGCAAGCGCTGGCGGCCTCGTGGCACAAGCGCGAATACGATCTCGGTTTCGGCGCGGGCATTGCCATGGGGTACGCCACCCTGGGCAAGGTGGGCTTCGAGGGCCGCTTCGACTACACGGCTATCGGCTCAGTGGTGAACCAGGCATCGCGCCTCTGCGCGGAGGCCGGCCCCGGGCAGATTCTGATCACCCAGCGCGTGCTCACCGACGTGGAACAGCTCGTGAACTGCGAGCATGTGGGCGACTTCGAGCTGAAGGGCTTTCACCGGAGCGTATCGGCGTACAACGTGGTCGGCGCGCTGGATCCGACGGCAGAAATCGTTCCCACCTGACGCTTGGCGAACCAGGATTCACCCTGGCGGCAGGCTCATCGCCTCCGGGGTCCAACCGCTAACGCCGCGCGAGAGCCTCGCCCAGTTGCGCCGCGAGCCGTTCCGCGGACGCTGAGTCCAGCCGCAGCCGCTCCAGCGCTTGCTGCGTGATCTCGTGGGTGTCGGACGCCTCCTTCGCGCGGAGGAACCCGTCCGCTTCGGACGCCAGCGGCCGCGGCGTCAGCTGCGCGATGCCGTTGATGATCCGCCCTTTCAGGAGCGCCTCGAGCGGGGCGATGTCCGAGTCCCACCGGTCTCGCACGATGGGCCACGCCGTCGCCCGCGCGTGCCGAGCCCCGAGGAGGCTCGCGAGCATGAGCCCCAGGTCCTGCGTGCGAATGAGCCCGGTGAAGCAGCCCTCCGCCGTGCGCGCGACGATGCTCGGGGCCTCGAACGCGGTGAGGCCGTCACGGAAACGTTGCTCTTCCTGCGCGTCGGACGCGGCGGACGTGCGCATCCGCTCGACGAACCGCTCGTACAGGCTGGCGTCGCCACCCGCCGCGGCAACGCGAATGGCCGCCGCGGCGACGTCAGGGTCGAGCCGCGAGCGACCGTCCAGGTGGGCATCTACGCGTCGACGAGCCTCCGCGAGGACTTCGGCGTCGCCCGCGACACGGCCAAGCATGCTGATGGCCGAGGCGCGCTTCTCGCGATCTTCCGTGGTGTCCGACGGCCGCGGGTCCCATCCCAGCGCTTCGAAAACGGGGGTGAAAAACCCTCGTACGAAGCGCTGGAAGGCGGGGCGGTCCTGGTCGTCGACCGCGTGGGTGAAGAGCCAGCCGATGGGGCCGGCGATGGCGTCGAGCACCGCGCGATCCTCCTCGCCTCGCAGCGCCTCGAAGAGCCCGAAAAGCTGGCGCAAGGGCGCCTTGCCGGCGCGGGTGAGGGCCCATTGGTTGTCGACCAGCATCAGCCGCTCCCCCGCGTCGAGCTGGCGAATCGAGCCGGCGAGCAGCTCGAGCGACCGGTCGTCCATGGCGTAGCGATAGAAGCCACGGGCGCCGGCGTTCGGGTGGTACCAGGTCGCGCCGGGAAGCTGCACGCGCGCACGCTCGCCGTCCATGAGGATCCGGTGTTCGTGAATCCCATCGCGCGTCCCATATTTGAAGACGACGGGGACGAGCCACCGCTGCGTTGTGGGCTGCGCCGCCGGATCGGCGAAGAACCGCGTTTGGTGGAGCGCGACGTCCAGCCCATCCCCACTTGCTTGCACGGTGCACGAGACCAGCGGGTGGCCCGGCTCGCGGATCCACGCGTTGGCGATAGCCGAGACGTCGCGGCCTGAGGCTTCGTCCAGCGCTCGCCAGAAGTCGTCGGCCGTGGCGTTCGACTCGGCGTGGCGGCGGAGGTACGCGCGTACGCCGTCGCGGAAGGCTTCCTCGCCGATGAAGCTCTCGATCATGCGCAGCACGGCCTGACCCTTGAGGTAGGTGATGGCATCGAACCGCTGGGCAGCCTCTTCGGCATTGCGGACTTCCATCGAGATCGGGTGGGTCGATACGAGCTGGTCGAGGTTGTACGCCGGCGTGGCCTCGGCAGCGATGTCGCGGCCGTACCCCCAGTCTGGGTTCAGGGCCGCCGTGGTCTTTTCACCCACGAACGACGCGAACGATTCGTTCAACCAGAGATCGTTCCACCACGCCATCGTCACCAAATCCCCCCACCACATGTGGGTCAGCTCGTGGGAGATGACGCTGAACGTCCGCTTCAACGCCGCTGTCGATGCCGTCGATGGGTCTGCCGCGAGGAGCTGCGTGCGATAGGTGATCGCGCCGGGGTTCTCCATCGCGCCGGCCTCGAAATCGGGAACCCCGATGGCGTCTAGCTTTTGATACGGGTAGGGGATGTCGGTGTACTCCTCCAGCCACTGGACGGACCGGACGTGGCTGTCGCGGGCGTACGTGCCTTTGTCCACGAGCCCTGGCGGCAGCCACACGCGTACCGGCAGCCCGGTGCGCGTGCGCGCCTCGTCGGTGCTGGCATAGGGGCCAACGGTGAAGGCGACGAGATAGGTCGAGATCTTCGGCAGCGGCGCGAAGCAGGTGAGCTGGCGACCGTCCGGGAGCCGTTCGGAGCGCTGGATCGGCGCGTTGGCGACGGCCGTGAGGGCTGGATCGTGCACCAGCTCCAGGGTGAACCGGGCCTTGAACTCGGGCTCGTCGAAGCAGGGAAAGGCCCGCCGCGCGTCCGTGGGCTCGAACTGGGTCGACGCGTAGCGCTGACCACCGTGGGTCGCGCGGTAAAGGCCGCGCAGCGCGTCCCGGATCTCGCCTCGCCACTCGATGGCGAGGGCATGCTCGCCCGCGGAAATCTCATCGGCGAAGCGCAAGGTCGCTGTCTCGGCCTCGGCGTCGTACTCGACGCCGGTCCAGTCGGGTCCGCCCGCCAGGCGAACGGCGGTGATGTCGAGGCCATCGCTGTGGAGCGTGACCGAATGGGACGGGCGGTCGAGGACGAGGTCGATCTGCTCGCGCCCGCTCACATCCCAGGTTTCGAGGTCCAGCTCGAAGTGGAGCGCGTAGTGCGACGGGCGCACGTCCTTGGCCAGGCGAAAATCCTTCTTGTTGCCAATCGCCATATCCTTCTCCGCCCCATCCGTCTTGGCGGCAAGGCGTCGGAACGGATGGGCTTGTCCCTTCAGTATGACAGTGGCGAGCGCCGCCTGCTATCGGCGGGCGGCCGGCGGCAGGAAGTCTGCCAGGTTGACGCGGTTCATAACCTCGGGCGGCACGAACGCTCGCTGCTCGTAAACGGCCGGCGCGCACGGTTTGGTGCAGTCGAGCCCCGCGCTGGTGCCGGTCGCGTAGCCGGTCGCGGTGGGGTCGAGGGACGTGGCTGGCATGGTCGGTACGACGATGACGTCGCGCGACCAATCGGTGCGGCTGCCGATTGCCCAGAGCACCTCTTGCTCGTCGAAGATGTCGACGTCTTCGTCGAACACGAATACGTGCTTGATCGACCCGTTTGCCGCCGCGAGGGTGGCCAGGATGGCCGAGCGGGGCTGCGAATCGTGGGTCTTGCGCATTTGGACGTACATGTGCGGCGGCGACGAAGGCGGGCGATACACGTTGAGCACCTGCGGAACGCAGCGGCTCACGACTTCATAAACGGCGCCCTCGCGGCGGAGCGCGCCGAGCCCGGCGCCCTCGTCCATGCCGCCGATGATCTCTGAGAACCAGTGCGGGTTCCGCCGATGCGTCACGCAGGTGACTCTCATATAGGGGTTGAGGCGCTGGCCGCCGTAGTACCGGGTGTACTCGCCGAACGGTCCCTCAGGCCGCCGTTCGCCGCGCGGGATGACTCCCTCGATCACGAACTCAGCGTCGGCGGGCACGAGGAAATCGTCGCCCAGCGTCTCTGACGGTACGAGGCGGAGAGGCTCGCCGATGAGCCCGCCGGTCGCGTCCCAGTGACTCTCGGGATAGCGGAGCTTGACGCCTGCCCCGAGATACATAGCCGGATGGTGGCCGATCCAGTAGGCCACCCGCATGTCCTCACCCCGGTCCTCGTACTTTTTCAGGTTCATCGCGTTGTGGCTCGAGGCGTTGGGGAAGACTCGGATCTCCTGTGGGCCGTAGAGCCAGCCCCGTTGGAGCGCGCAGTTGTCGATGCCAGAGTCCGGATCGTAGGTCGTGAGGAAGCCCATGGGAATGTACGGGCCCGGGTCCCATCCGGCGTGAACGAGCCCCGGCAGCTCGCGCACGTTGATGGCTTCGCCGGTCTTCACAACCTCCTTCACCGGTGCATCTTCTCGGCTGACCACGATGGGCTTGACTCGTTCCTCGCGCCGTTCGTGCATCTCGCGCCCAAGCCGCTCGCAGTCCAGCCCGACCGCGTACGCGCATCGCTTTCGGGTGGCGAACACGTTCATGACCACCGGCCACGGCGAGAGCGCCCCGTCGACAGTGCGGACCTTGTGAAAGACGAGGACGGGAGGCTCCCGCATCTCTTTCTGCGTCTTCACCGCGATGGCCGCGGCCTCCCACTGCGCGCTCACTTCCTGGTGAATGTGGATGACCTGGTCCGGGAACGCCTCTTCGTAGTCGATGAGAAAGGTGCGGAAGTCCTTCACCTGTCGCTCCTTCGCTGGCTCCAACTGTCGCATTCTACGGGGCTCCCGGACCCAACGCCAGGCGATGAGAAGCCGAAGGCGCCGTCGGTGATTCGGATCGTCCCTCCGGTGAGTTGGACCGAGTACGCCGACCCACCGATCACCGTCGCGCGATGACTCGGAGATCGAGCACTTCGTGGGAGTGCGGGTCGAAGCGCGGGATCGCGGGCATCCCCGGCGACGTTATCGGGCCGGCCGCGACGCTAGCGCGCGGGGGGCGAGGTGGTTGACCGCAGCGCTTTCGCTGCCGCCCGGATGGCGTCGACGATGTTGTAGTAGCCGGTGCAGCGGCAAAGGTTGCCGTCCATCCCGAGCTTGATCTCCTCGTCGGTCGGGTCCGGGTTCTCCTCGAGGAGCGTTACCGCCGCGAGGAGCATCCCCGGCGTGCAGAACCCGCACTGGAGACCGTGGTGCTCGTGAAAGGCCTCCTGAACGGGATGGAGCTTTCCGCCCCTCGCCAAGCCCTCGACGGTCAGGATCTCCGCCCCGCGGGCCTGGACCGCGAGCATGAGGCACGACTTGATGGGCTCGCCGTTCACCACCACGGTGCATGCGCCGCAGACGCCGTGCTCGCACCCAACGTGGGTGCCGGTAAGCCCGATATCCTGGCGGATGAAATCGGAGAGCAGCTTTCGCGGCTCGACGATCCGTTCGTATAGGAGCCCGTTGACCCGAAGCTGCACGGGCACACGCGGGACCGACGTCACGAGCTGGGTCATCGAACGCCTCCACCCTGGGCTCGATCGCGGGCGAGATGGAGCGCCCGACGCGTAAAAACCTCCGCCATCTCGCGACGGTACGCGGCACTTCCATGCACGTCCCCCTCGGGGTCACTGTCGGCCGCCGCCAGCCGCCCGGCCTCGGCGAAGAGCGAGGCAGATGGCTGCGCCCCAACGAGGAGCGTCTCCGCCCTTGACGCGCGCAGCGGCGTCGGCGCGATGCCGCCCAAACAGATCCGGCTGGCCGCAATCGTGCGGCGTTCGAGGGTCAGCGCAACGGCAGCCGATACGATGGCAAATGCGCCGTGCTGTCGAGTCAGCTCGAGGAAGGCGAATCCGGTGCCCGGCGACGGAGGAGGAATTCGTATCTCGATGACCATCTCGTTCGGCTCCAAAACGGTCGTCAGGACGCCGAGAGGGAAGTCCACGGCTTGAACGGTCCTCCTCCTGTGCGCGCTTGCGAGTACCAGCTCAGCATCGAGCGCGGCGGCCACGGTGGGGATCTCGGCAACGGGATCGGCGTGGGCGAGGCTGCCGCCGATCGTCCCGCGAAATCGAATCTGTCGATCGCCGATCAGCGGAACTGCCTCGGCCAGGAGGGGCGCCGCGCGCGCCACGTCGGGCGAGCGCTCAAGGGCACGGTGGCGGGTCATGGCGCCGATAGCGAGCCCGCCCGCCGTGTCCGCCTTCACGTACGCCAGCTCTCGGAGGCCGTTGATGTCGACGAGGTGACGCGGCCGGGCGAGGCGCATGTTGAGCAGCGGCATGAGGCTTTGGCCACCCGCCAGGATCTTCACGTCGTCCTCGCGGAGATCGTTGAGGAGGCCGAGGGCTTGGTCTACCGACTCGGGTGCGTGGTATTCGAATCGGGCAGGCTTCATTGCTGCTCCAGATGGCCCGAGGCACGGGCTTGGGGAAGGGCGCTGGCGCGAAGGCGCGGGCATTATAGCAGGGCGCGGAAGCGGCGGCGACGACGCGCCGGACCGATGGGATATAGTTCCCTGTCCAATTCTCTCATCGCCCGGGGGTATCGCATTGCGTCCTCTGCGCGGGTGTCCGGGTCGTCTGGCCGCATCGCTGATTCTTGGGATTTTCGCTGGCTGCGGCACGGTAGGTCCCGCAACCCCAGGACCGGAAGGCGCGGGTCCGGTCACCACGACACCCCCGCAGCACACGCTCGTCGTTTCTGTCAACAAGGAGCCAGCGTCGCTCGCGGCCTTCAGTCCCGCGGCAAGCGGACTCTCCACCGCGTTTCCGGTCCGGCCCTTCAACGCATTTCTCGAGCTGGTGGACGATCGCGCGGCGGCGCATCCGTATCTGGCCGAGAGCCTCCCGAAGCTCGGAACGGACTCGTGGGTTGTGTATCCGGACGGGCGAATGCAGACGACCTATCGTCTCAAGCCGAATGTCGTCTGGCACGACGGCGCGCCCTTCAGCGCCGCGGACCTCGTATTCGCCTATCGCCTGTACACGACCCCCGAGCTGGGCTTTGCGGCCGCCTCGACCGTGCCGATCTCCGCGATGGAAGATGTGGAGGCGCCGGACGATTCGACGCTGGTGATTCGGTGGAAGCGCTCATACCCGGGCGCGGGGGTCCTTCAGGTCGGCGGCTCGACCAATCTGGGGCTCCCACCCGTCCCCAGGCACCTCTTGGGCGACCTGTACGCCGACAGCCAGTGGACCACGCTCGCCAATCACGCGTATTGGACGGTGGGGTTTGTCGGGCTCGGCCCATTTCGTCTCGACCGGTGGGAGCAGGGATCATTCATCGAGGGCGTCGCCTTCGACGGGCACGTGCTCGGGCGGCCGCGGATCGATCGCATCCACATCGTGTTCATCGCGGATGCCAATGCCGCGGTCGCCAACGTCCGCGCCGGTACCGTGGATCTCGCAACGGAGGGATCACTCACGTTCGAGCAAGCCCTGGAGTTGAAGCGCGAGTGGGCGTCGAGCCACGCTGGCACGTTCCTGTGGACGGCGGCGTCGATCCGCCACTTCGTGTTCCAGTTTCGCCCCGAGCTGGTGAGCCCATCGGCTCTCCTGGACCTTCGCGTTCGAAAGGCGCTCATTCACTCCCTGGACCGCTCGGCCCTGAACGACGCCCTCTGGGGCGGCGAGGGGATTCTCCTCGACTCTATTTTCTCGCCCCGCGTCGAGTATTACCCGGCCATCGATGGAGCCGTGACAAAATACCCGTACAGTTTGTCGGCGGCTGACGGATTCATGACCGAGGCCGGGTTTCGCAAAGGTCCCGATGGCGTGTATACCGACGCGAGCGGCGCTCGGTTGGTGCTGGAAGTCCGGTCGACCGGCGGTGGAACGTCCGACACCGAGCGGTCGGTCGCCGCCAGCGGATGGCGGCAAGCCGGCTTCGATGCACAGGAAGGCACCCTGGCCGCGGCGCTGGCCCTCGACGCGCAGGAGCGCGCAAGCTTTCCCGCGATCAGCACGGCAGCGCAGAGCGCCACCGACACCACCATGTCCGCGGCCTTCACCACGCCTCAGATCGCGCGGCCGGAGAACCGCTGGAACGGGATCAATCGCGGCGCATGGTCCGACCCCGAGTACGATCGGCTCGTCGAGAGCTTCAATACCACGCTCGATCCGACCGAGCGGATCCAGCAGCGCGCCAGCATGGCGCGCGTCCTGAGCGATGAGCTGCCAGCGATCATGCTGTACTACAACCTGAATCCGGCCCCGTTCCTCGCTCGACTGACCGGTCCCGTCCCAACAACGCCCGACTCAACCGGCTACGTCGGGTGGAACATCCACGAATGGGAGATCCGCGACTGACCCGGCGTGGCGGCGGGGCCGCGACGTTGGTTGGCGAGCTGCCGATCCTCCCCACCTACTTCACGGCCGACCTGATCGCAGTGCGCAGCGGCGTGCGCGCGCTCGACGACATCGAGGGCCGACGCCATCGTGCCCGCGATCCCCTTTGGCTCGTGCAGGCGAACCTGCTACCTTTGGAACGTCAATGAGCAGCGTCGGATCGAGGCGGCCATGACTGGAGATCTCACGCTGAGCGCGGTCGACCAGTCGCCCGTGCGCAAGGGCGGAACGGCCGCGGACGCCCTCCGCGAGACCATTCGCCTGGCCCAGGTGGCGGACGAGCTGGGCTACGCGCGCTACTGGGTCGCGGAGCACCACAACAGCGGCGCATTCGCGGGCACGAGCCCCGAGATCCTGGTCGGCCAGATCGCCGCGGCCACGCACCGCATCCGCGTCGGCAGCGGCGGAGTCATGCTCTCCCACTATTCCGCCCTCAAGGTCGCGGAGCAGTTTCGCATGCTGGAGACGCTTTTTCCCGGACGGATTGACCTGGGCATCGGGCGCGCGCCGGGAAGCGATCAGCTCACGGCCGCGGCGCTGTCGTATCCACGTCCGCAGGTCGACATCCAGTACTTCCCCGAGCAGGTGGCCGATCTGCTCGGTTTTCTCCACGGGGTGGCGGATCCGGCGCACCCGTTCGCCAGGATCCGCGTTCAGCCTGGCGGAACGCCAGATTCGGTCCCCGAGGTTTGGCTTCTCGGCTCGAGCGACTACAGCGCTCAGCTCGCCGCGTTGCTCGGCCTTCCCTTCGCATTCGCCGACTTCTTCGGACACACCGCGGCGATCGGTCCGCGAGTCGCGGCCCTGTACCGCGAGAAGTTCCGACCCACCATGTTCGGCGATCAGCCGCGCTTGAACGTCACCGTGCACGTCGTGTGCGCGCCCACGGAAGAGGCGGCGCACTTCATCGGGTGGACCCGGCGATTCACCCGAGCAGCGCGCATGCTCGGGATCCGCGGGGGGATGCTCCCGCCCGAGGAAGCCGCGGCCTACCCGCTGCCGGACGAAGTGCGCCAGGCGATGGAAGAATCCGCCCGCGGTACCATCGAGGGCACGGGCGAGCAGGTTCGCCGCCAGCTCCTCGACGTCGCCGAGCGCTATGGAACGACCGACATTGGGGTCGTCACCAACTGCTTCGCGTTCGCCGACCGCGAACGTTCCTACCGGCTGGTGGCGGAAGCGTTCGGGATGGCCCCGGCTAGCCCCACCGAGGCTGCTCGTCGGGATTGATGCCCAGGTAGGTTTTGGCGACCAGCTCGTGGGTGAGCGCGGAGTTCGCCGGGTGGATTCGGCCCAGCCGCGCATCGCGCCACAGTCGCTCGAAGGGCGCCTGGCGGAAGATGCCGAAGCCACCGGCCAGCTCAAGGGCCTGGTCCACGACCCGCCAGCTCGACTCCACGGCGTCGTACTTCGCGGCCACGATCTTCGCTCCCCACATCGGTCCGTGGTCGACGCCGTTCGACCAGTCGTCCGCGATGCGGTCGAGGTGCGGACCGATTCCCTCGAGCTCGATCGCCATCTCCGCGACGTTGTGCTGGACTTCCGCGTGATAGTGCAGCGGACGCGATAGCCCGATGGACGTGCGCTTGCTCACGCCTTCGATGGTCATGTCGAACATCCGCTGGGCCAAACCGTAATACACGTTGGCGAAGCCGAGGAGCGCCCACGCGAACAACGCACCGACGAATTGGTCGATCCCGGCGCCCCCCGCGGGCACGACCCGGGCGATGTATCGGTCGGGAACGAACGCGTCTGTGAGGATGGTGTCGTCGCTCTTCGTCGCCCGCATTCCGAGCGTGTCCCACGTCTCGCGAATCGTCAGGCCGGCGGTGTCACGAGGGACGAAGGCGTGGACGATCTTGGGGGCCTTCGGGTCGCTGGCGTCCATCGCATGGACCCCGAGTCGCGTCCAGACAGGCGTCAGGCTACCAAACGACTTGTGCCCAGTGATCCGATAGCCGCCATCGGTCCGTTCGGCCGTGCTGGTGGACAGGAGGACTGGCAGGTCGTTGCCCGATTCCGCGTGGCCGGCCGCGAAGACCTCCCCGTTGCCCGCTTCCTGCAAGAAGGGTTCCATGGATTGGTCGCCCATGCGCAACACGTCGGCGAACACGCCGGTCCAGTAGATGTGCATGTTCATGGCGAGCGCCGTCGGCGCGGCATGGTAAGCCAGCGCGCGCTGCTCCTTGCACACCTGGGCGAGCGACAACCCTTTTCCGCCAAACTTCTCTGGGACCGCGATGCGCAGGTAGTCGGCTGCCCGCAGCTCGTCGAAGTCCTCCTGAAAGAATCGGTTCTCCCGGTCGTAGATGGGCGCCCGCTCGGCAAACCGTGTCAGCATCTGATCGCTCAGGATCTCGGCTTTCGGCGGTGGCATGATCGTTCCCTTTCTCTCCGATGGCGGACGTTCCAGCCGCAATGGAGCGATAGGATACGATGAATGCTCCACCGGTTCCAGGCGAATGGAATCACTCGATGCAGCTTTCACAGATTCGTTACCTCAGAGATTGGGGGTTGCCGTCGTGGACGCCCAAACAGTCTTGCAAAACGTGGGGTCGATCGCCGACGAGTTCGCGCGCGATCGGTCGAGTCGGCAGCTTCGACGCGATCTGGACCGGAGCGACTTCGACCGTCTGGCCTCGGCGGGCTTCCTGCTCGTCGGCGTTCCCCTCGAGCTTGGCGGCATTTGGGACGGCGCGTCGCGCTCAACGCGACCGGTTTGCGAAATCCTCCGTTCGCTCGCCCGGGGCGACTCGTCGGTCGCCCTGGTGTCGGCGATGCATCCGGCCGTGCTCTCCTTCTGGCTCTCCACGAGTCGCGCGCCGGAGCCCTTCGCAGAGGCGTGGGCTCACCAGCGCCAGATGACAGCAGAGCTAGCGCGGGACGGCGCATGGTGGGGGACCATCACGTCGGAGCCGGGGAGCGGCGGAGACGTGGCCGAAACGAAGGCCATCGCCGAGCTGGCTGATAACGGATCGGAATATCTTCTCACGGGCCAAAAGCACTTCGGGAGCGGATCCGGCATCACCAGCTACGTACTCACCAGCGCCGTTCCCCAGGGTGAGACGGAGCCCGATTGGTTCTATCTCGACGTCCAAGGCCGGTCGTGGGATGGGTCGACCGGGATGCGGCTGGTGGCGCCGTGGGATGGACACGGGATGACGGCGACGCAAAGTCACGCCTTCGAGTTCACCAAGTTCCCGGCCACGCGGTTCGCATGGCGGGGCGCCTGGCGATCGGTCATGGAAGCGACCGGCGGTTTCGTCGGCTGTTGCTTCACGGCCGTCATCGTGGGCATCGTCGACGCGGCGCTCGGTCTTGCACGGCGGCGTCTGGAGGCGAGGCGAGCATCTCTTCGCGCTGTCGAGCGCGTCGAGTGGGCCCGAGCGTCCGTCGAGGCATGGCTCGTCGAACAGGCGTACGAAGGGATGCTGCGGGCGATGGAGGCGCGCGGAGCAGCGCCCGAAAGCGTGAACTTCGGCAAGCTCGCGGTCGCGGAGCTGGCGGAGTCGGCCCTTCGCCGCATCTGCCGCGTCTTCGGGGGAGGCGTGTATGCGCGCCAGTCCCCCTTCGGGTTCTGGTTCGAGGATGTGCGCGCGCTCGGGTTTCTTCGCCCGCCGTGGGGCCTCGCCTACGACCGCGCGTTCGAGGACTCCTGGACGAGCGGGTAGGTAGAACGTTGCCGGTTGGCGCACAATGTCGGAGGCAACGAAAGGAGGGAGCTTCGCCATGTTGAGCAGGGTACTCGGCTCTGTCTTGGGACTGTTGGTGCTCGCTGTTCCCACGTCGCTTGCGACGGCGCAGGGGGCGCCGGTCGCGTCAGGAAATTCCGCCCTGGGGACCATCCTCGTCGATCAACACGGAATGACCCTCTACACGCTGTCATCGGATCAGCCGAGCGTCAGCACGTGCGCCGGCGGCTGCCTTGGACTCTGGCCGGCCGCCACCGTGGACGATGCGACTGCCGACACGCTTCGCCAGGGTGCGCCCGCCGATTGGCTGGACCTGAGCAGCTTCCTACGCGACGACGGCGGCGGAAACCAGCTCACCTGGGGCGGCATGCCCCTCTATCGTTTCTCGCGCGACGCAGCTCCCGGCGACGTCACCGGGAACGGAATCAACGCTTTTGGCGGAACCTGGGCCGTGGTGCAGCTCGCCGGTCAATAAGTCCGTGGGCTTGTTTCTTGGGAGGCCTCCCCCCGTGGGAGGCCTCCCGTCGCGTTCCGACGTTTCTCAAGACGGCCGCCGCGGATGGACGCGTCCAGAATCTGGATCGAGTGGAGCACGGGCGGATCCGCGCGGACCCGGTCCAGGGCAGCGCGGAGCTGGAATATACATCCTGAATTCCCGGTGGCGACCGCGTCCGGTCTGACGGAGAGAACGTCGCGAGCCTTTCGGTCCCCCAGCAGGCGCGCGGCCATCGGCTGCAACAGGTTGTAGACGCCGGCCGAACCGCAGCAGATCGCTGGGTCCGGGACCTCGACCAGATCGAGGTCCGGAATGCCACCCAGCAGGGCGCGCGGCTGATCGCGTACACGCTGCGCGTGCTGCAGATGGCATGCGTCGTGGTAGGCGACGCGCGCCGCGATTGGGTGCCGGGGGGCACGAGGCCCAAGCTCCACGAGCAGCTCCGTGACGTCGCGGCAGGCCGCGGCGAACCGCTGCGCGCGCTCCGCGTAGCGCGGATCGTCCTCAAGCAGTCGGGCATAGGCCTTGACCGCCGAGCCGCAACCGGCCGCGTTGCTGACGACGGCGTCGACCTGAAGTCCCTCGAACGCGTCGATCATGGCGCGCGCCATGGCGCGTCCACGTTCCTCTTCTCCGGCGTGGAGAAGCAGCGCGCCACAGCAGGGCTGCCGCGCCGGCGCGACGACCTCGCACCCCTCCGCCGCCAGCACGCGGATGGTGGCCGCGTTGACTTCAGAGAGGTACTCCCGCTGGACGCACCCCAACAGGAGACCGACCCGTCCACGACGCTCGCCCTTCGCGGGCGTGACCTCCGGTGTCGGGACTGGCCTGGTCAGGGGGGGCAGGAGGGCATCCAGCGCGCGGACCGTGCCCGGGAGCATCTCCAGGATGCGCATCCGCTTGGCAGCCGCCCGAATGCCCCCGCGAGCGTAGAGCACGAGGAGCGGGCGGAGCGCGCGAAGTCGGTCCGGCCGCGGAAACAGACTGAAGATCACGCGCCGAACAACGCGCTCACGCCACGACCGCCGCACCCCGCGCGCAACTGCGCCGCGCGCGAACTCGAGAAGCTGCTCGTAGTCGACGCCGGAAGGGCACGCCGTCATGCAGGCCATGCAGCCGAGGCAGGTGTCGAAATGGTGGGCCCACCGTGGCGTGATGGCCGCTTCGCCGTCGTCGGCGAGCTTCAGGAGGAAGATGCGACCTCGCGGCGAGTCGGCCTCCTGGCCCCAGAGCCGGTAGGTCGGGCACGCCGACAGACAGAACCCGCAGTGAACGCACGTGTCGATCAGCGCTCGGGGACCGGTCGACGGTCGGTCTGGCGCCGTCATCAAATCCCGCCAACAAAACGGCCCGGACTGAGGACGCCGCGCGGGTCGAGCTGCGCCTTGACCGCCCGCATGAGGGGCAGGGCATCGCCCGGTGCGCCCCAGGCGTCGACGCCCCGGGCCTCCGGTGGTCGGCGCAGAATCACGAGAGATCCACCGCGCTCCTCGACTGCGCTCCGAAGGGCCGCCAGAAGGGGAACGATCCTCGATCCTTCCGCACGAACTGCGACCAAGCCGAGCCCATGCGCCTGGATCACCGCGCGCCACGTTGCGCTGTATTCCCGCTCGATCTTGCCCAGGATGGACGCCACGATGGAGATGTCCGTCGGAAGCACCGAGATCTTGACGATGGCCGGGTCCTGGATCGCCCCTTCGGCGTTCTGGTCCCACAGGCGCTCGCGCGCCTGCCACGCGTGCGTCGGACCGGCTGCCGCGCGTATCGCGCCGCACAGTCCGGAGATCTCTTCTTCTTGCTCCCCGACGCCCTCGGTCGTGCCCTCCAGCAAGACGTCAGCTTCTGCCCCGGCGCCGGTTGCGAGGCGGATCTGGACGGCCGACGGCGTCAGCGGCGAGGCGCGAATACGGGCTGCGATATCGGCTATCTCGGCCGCCGAAGCGGGGCCAATGGTGAGGGTCCGCGTCTCGTGGGGAAGCGGGTGCAGGCGAAATGTCGCGCGCGTGATCACCCCCAGCGTTCCGAAGGCGCCAGTCACGAGCTTCGGGATATCGTAGCCCGCGACGTTCTTCACCACCTTGCCGCCGCTTTTCGCGACGGTCCCGTCCGCGAGCACGACGGTGGCGCCGATGACGAGATCTCGAAGTCCTCCGTAGCGCAGACGAAGAGCGCCGGAGTCGTTCGCGGAGAGGATGCCGCCCACCGTCGCCGTCCTCGGCCACAGCACGTCCACGGCCAGCCGCTGGCGATGCTGGGCCAGTCGTCGCTGGAGGTTCTCGACGGTACAGCCGGCCTCGACGGTCACCGTCAGGTCGGACCAGGCGTGCTCGAGGACCTGCGATAGTCGTGCCGTTGACAGGACCGCGTCGACGCGCTGGGGCGCGTTTCCCCACTCCAGCTTCGTTCCTCCGCCGCGCGGAACGACGGCGAGGTCGCGCTCTTCGGCGAGACGCAGCACGGCCGCGACCTGTGTCTCGTCCGCTGGATCGAGGAGGACTCCCGGCCCAGCTTCGAGGTCCAGGGCGCCTCGCTCGCGGCAATGGGCCGAGCCGAGGACCTCACGGCAGCGTCTTTCGAAGTCGGCGAGAGCCATGCGAGAGGGACCGGCGGCGCCCATGGCTCAGAAGCGCTCGGCCACGCCGGCCATCTCCAATGGGTGCGGCCGGAACTCGCCCGGCGCCTCACCGCAGAGGCGGGGGCGGGGGAAGACCTTCGTCGGGTTCGCGAGACGAAGCGGGTCGAAGGCGCAGCGCACGCGCTGCATCACGTCGAGGTCCGGCTCCGCGAACATCTGCGCCATCATCTCCTTCTTCTCCTCGCCCACGCCGTGTTCGCCGGTGATGGAGCCTCCTTGTGCGATGCACAGCAGGAGGATTCGTCGGGAGAGCTCCTCAGCAGCGCCGAGCTGGCCGGGGACGCGCGCGTCGTACAGCACCAGCGGGTGGAGGTTGCCGTCGCCGGCGTGAAACACGTTCGCGACCCGGAGCCCCGCCTCCGCGCTCAAGCGCGCGATTTCGTCGAGCAATGCGGGGAGCGACGTGCGGGGGATGACGCCGTCCTGCACGATGTAGTTGGGAGAGATCCGCCCGACCGAAGCGAAGGCCGCCTTCCGGCCTTTCCAAAACAGGGCGCGCTCGTCGTCTGTCTGGGCCACGCGGATCTCGACGGAGCCCTGCTGCCGACATAACTCCGCGACGCGAGCGACGTGGGCGTGCGCTTCCCGCTCCGGCCCGTCCACCTCCACCAGCAGCAGCGCCCCACAGTCCGGATAACCGGCGTGGACCGCGGCTTCGGCCGCCTCGATCGCCAGCCGGTCCATCATCTCGATCGCGGCCGGGAGCACACCCGCCGCGATAATGGCGCTCACGGCGGCGCCGGCGTGGCTCGTCGAAGCGAAGGCCGCGAGGATCGCGCGCGTGCAGGGCGGGCGCCGCACGATACGCAACGTGATCTTTGTCGCGATGCCGAGCGTTCCCTCGGACCCGACGAACACACCCGTTAGGTCGTAGCCCGGTCGGTCAAGGGCCTTTCCCCCGAGGTGAGCCAGTGACCCATCGGGCAGCACAACCTCCAGGCCCAGCACGTGGGTTGTGGTGAACCCATACCTCAGGCAATGCGCTCCTCCCGAGTTCTCCGCGACGTTACCGCCGATGGTGCAGACCGACTGTGACGACGGATCGGGGGCGTAGAAATAGTCCCGCCCGGCGACACGACCCGTGACGTCGAGGTTGACCACGCCCGGCTCGACGACGACCCGGGCATTCTCGAAGTCCACCTCGAGAATCCGGTTCATCCTCGCCAGGCTGACGACGATGCCGTCCGCGACGGGAAGTGCGCCGCCACTCAAGCCCGTGCCGGCGCCGCGCGCCACGAACGGGATCCGTTCCCGGCAGCACACGCGCAGGATCCCTTGGACCTCCGCGGTAGACCGAGGGAGCAGGACCGCGCGAGGGATGGCGCGAAAGTTCGTCAGGCCGTCGCACTCGTAGGCCCGAAGGTCCTCGGTCGCCGTCAGGATGCCCCGCGGGCCGACGACGGAGCGAAAGGACCGGATGGCCTTCGTGAAGGTGGCAGCGGAAGCCACAATCCCTCCGATCACTGGGCCGCGGCGGCGTCGGGAGACGGGAGGGCACGCCCAAAGAAATCTCGGGCGATCTCGATCAGGACCGGCTCGAAGCCGAGCCAGAAGTGATCGGCCCCAGGCACAATGCGGAGGCAACTCGGGTCCGGGAGGCGGCCGGCGTACGCCTCAGCGTCGCCCTCGACCAGGCGATCGCGGTCCCCGACGACGACGAGCATCGGACAGGCAAATGGATCGCGGGTCGGCAGTCCGTCGCGAAGGGGCGGCGCGACGCACAGGAGCGCCGCGATGTCCGGCGCTTCGCGGACGGCCGCGAGGGCCACCCGGCCGCCAAACGAGTATCCTGCCAGGCCCACCCGGGTGATTCCGGGTTGCGCGGCGAGGAACGCGAGGGCGCCGAGCAGATCCTTGGGCTCGTCGGCGCCGTTGGTGCGCCGACCTGTGCTTCCACCCACGCCGCGGAAGTTGAATCGCAGAGAGGCGAGGTTCGCCTCGTGCAAGCCCTGGCATATCGCCGCCACGACATTGTTGTGCATGCTTCCGCCCATGTCCGGATTGGGGTGCGCGACCACGACGCCCGCGGTGACTTGCGCTCCGTCCGGAAGCCACAGCTCGCCCTCGAGAAGGAGCGCGTCATGGCCCGTGGGCGGGAAACAGACAGAGGTGACCGGCACGAAGACCTCCGGATCGGACTCGGCTCACGCCATTCTAGCCCGCTTCCGCCATGCCGGCCCGAGTTGAGCGGCCCGAACGCGCCAGCCCCGCGGTCGAGCGTCTACGCGCGTGCGGGACGGAGCGCGCGTTGGGCCTCGCGCGTTTGCCGAAGGAAGTCCCAGAGGATCACCGAGGCGATGCTCCGATAGGGACGCCAGACCTCCGCGCGTCGCTCGGCCTCGGACGGCGAAGGGGCCTCCGTCACACGGTCCAGCACGCGGATCGCTTCACGGAGCCCGAGGTCGCCACCGGAGAAGACGTCGGGCCGGCCCAGGTGAAACAGCTGGAACATTCTTACCGTCCAGACGCCAACGCCGGGCAGGGCCACCAGGCGGTGCTCAATCTCGTCGTCGGTGAGTTCCTCGACATCATCCAGCGCGCCGTGTATCGCCGCTTCGGCGAGGGCGCGCACGTACCGAATCTTCGCCTGGGAGAGCCCAGCGGCCCTGAGGTCGTCCGGCGTCAAGGCGAGCACGCGCTCTGGGTGGATCTCGCCGCCGCATGCGTCGGAGAGCTTGCTCACGATGGACCGACCGGCGTAGATGGAGACCTGCTGGTGAAGAATCGTGCGAACAAGCGCCCCAAAGGGCGTCGCCATGACCTCGATAATGCGGTCGACCGGCTCGGCCGGTGCGACGGCATAGAGACCGGGGTCCTGTGTCCGCCATGCAACCCGCGCGGCAGACCACTCCCGGGTAAACAGCTTCACGGCCTGGACGATCTCGGCCACGCGCGCCTCACCTCCACGCGGCTGCGGACGGCTGCCCGAGGTATGGTGGGCGCGATCCGGGCGGGGTTATAGTCTGCCGGCGTCGCTCTCTGCCAGCCCACCCGGTAACGATGAGGGCGCGCGGTGCGCCGGCTGGGTCCGAGCAATGGTGCGAGGACACTGAACGCGACGCCGTGGCAGTGCGTGTGGATCTCGGCACCCTGGGGTACGAATGAGCGTGAACGCGCCGCCGCGCCCGCAGCCGCATGCGAGCACGAATTCGGTCCTCACGCTGCGCGACGTGGCGAAGACGTTTGGCAACGTCCGCGCCGTGGACGGGATATCCCTCACGCTCGAACAGGGCGAGCTCCTCACGCTGCTCGGGCCGAGCGGCTGCGGCAAGACCACCACGCTCCGCATGGTCATTGGGCTGGAGCGGTGCACGGCTGGTGAGATCGAGTGCATGGGCCGCGTCGTCGATTCACGGGAACGGCGGATCTTCGTCCCGCCCCACAAGCGGAACATGGGGATGGTGTTCCAGAGCTACGCCATCTGGCCCCACATGTCCGTGTTCGAGAACGTGGCGTATCCGCTTCGCGTTCGTAGGATTCGGGGCGCAGAGGTCCGGTCGCGGGTGACGCAGGCCCTGGGGCTCGTCGGGCTCGGAAGCCTGGGCGACCGGCCGGCGACGATGCTGAGCGGCGGCCAGCAGCAGCGCGTCGCCATCGCTCGGAGCCTCGTTTTCGAGCCCGACATCCTGCTCCTTGACGAGCCCTTCAGCAACCTGGACGCGCGGCTGCGCGAGCAGATGCGGGTCGAGCTTCGGCTCCTTCAGCGCCGCCTGGGGATCACCGTGCTGTTCGTGACCCACGACCAGATCGAGGCCCTCAGTCTCTCGGATCGCATCGCGGTCATGGATGCCGGTCGTATCGAGCAGATCGGGGCGCCGCTCGATCTGTATCGTCGCCCGGCCACGCCGCGCGTGCGCGATTTTCTTGGTCAGACCGTCATGGTCAAGGGGCGGGTCGTGAGCGCGGACGCCGCCGGGACGGTCACGGCCCGCCTCGGTTCGAATGGCACGTCGGGTGTGGTCCTGACCGGACGCTCGGCGGGCGGCGACCTGCGCGCCGGCGAGCCGTGTACGCTGGCTATCCGACCGGAGCACGTGTCGGTCCGACCGTCGACCGACGCGCTCGACGGCGAGGCCAACCGCGTCATCGGCCGCATCGAAGCGCTGCTCTTCGTCGGCGAGCGGTTCGAGGCGAGAGTGGCCCTTCCGTCCGGCCAGAGCGTCAGCGCGTACCTGCCCGCCAGCGAGGAGTGGCGCCAGGAGCAGGAAGTCGCCCTCGCGTTCCCGGCGGATCGGCTCATTCTCTGGCCGGAGTAGCCAGGTCCGGCGCGCTCGCGGGGGGCGGGATAGGGCCTCGAAGCCCCTCATACGCGTGCGCGATGCGAAGAAGCAGCCCCTCGGAGAACGGCCGCCCCAGAATGCTCAGGCCGAGGGGGATCCCACCTGCGAGCCCCATCGGGACGGTGAGGGACGGAAAAGCGGTGGCGGAGCTGAGCCCATTGTTGGACCCGCGGCCGCGCCGAGACTCGGCCGACGTCAGGATGTCGTCGGGCACGAGGGGCGGAAAGTGGTCAGCGGTCGGAAACATGAGCGCGTCCACGCCCGCGTCGGCCATGACCTTCAGCACTTCGCGGCGCAGCTCTCTGCGGTTGACGAGCGCGGCAAGGTAGGCGGGGCTGTTGGTCGTATGGCCGATGGCGTCGGCCAGGAGGGCTCGTTGGCTCGGCATCACCAGACCGTCCGGCGCCAGTACGATCTCCCGTAAGGAGCGGACGGGCGCGTCCGGTATCTCGGTGAGGTACCGGTCCACTGCCGCCTCCGACTCCCCGACGCCACTCGCCTGCTGTAGCAGCTCCACGACGCGGCCCATGGCGACCGGATCGACGATCTTCATCCCGGCCTCGATCATGGCGCCGATGGCACGGTCGAAGGCTGAACGCACCTGTCCGTAGTCGTCGGCGGACGGATCGCTGTTGGCGCTGAGCCGCTCGCGCACCACGCCGATCCTGACCTCGGCGGGGACGTCGTCGAGCAGCGCCGTGTAGCTCGGGGGGACTCGCCCCACGCTGTACGCGGTCGTCGAGTCGTTCGGATCGTAGCCCGCGATAACGTCCAGCAGGACGGCGGCGTCGCGGACCGTGCGGGTCATTGGGCCGAGCGTATCGCGCGACGGCGTGCCGGGCAGCATTCCGAATCGACTCACGAGCCCGACCGTCGGTCGAAGGCCGACGAGCGCGTTGTGGGAGGCGGGATTTCGAATCGAACCGCCCGTGTCCTCCCCGATTCCAACCACCCCAAAACGCGCCCCCACGGCGGCGCCCGTTCCGCACGAGGAGCCACCCGGCGCGCGACGCGTGTCGTACGCATTGCGGGTGTAGCCGAAGGCGGAGCCGTGATAGCCAGGCTGTGCGAATTCGCTCATGGTGTTCTTGGCGAGAATGATCGCCCCTGCCGCGCGGAGCCGGGCCACGACAGTGGCATCGCGGCCGGATCGATAGTGCTTAAAGAGGGCGGAGCCAAATGTGGTGGGCATGTCGGCCGTCTCGACCTGGTCCTTCAGCATGGTGGGGATGCCGTGGAGCGGGCCGGCCGGCCCGGACCGGCGGAGAAGCGCGTCGAGGCGGTCCGCCTCGTCGAGAGCCGCCGGGTTCAGGGTCTCAACGGCCGTGAGGCACGGGCCCGACCGATCGTACGCGGCGATCCGGTCCATGTGCCACTGAACGACCTCACGAGAGGTAATCTTGCGGTCGCGCAGGGCGCGAAGAATGGAGTCGATCGTCGCGTCGAGCATCCGCGTTCCTGACGGGGTGGGCCTTGGCCGGGAACCGATCATAGTGGCGCGCCGGCGGAGCGGTCAAGACACCGCGCCCGTTCCTGGCTGCGCATGTTGACCGGCTGGCCCCTCCGGTGTTACAAGGCCCGAGTGGCGACCCCGCGCGTTCTCCGCGCGAGTGACGCGATTGCGCGATTGATGGAGGTGGGCGGACATGCCCGAGCCAATTCAGCGATTCCGGTACCGGGGCCCGAATGCCGAGGGCGGTCGCGACAGCGCGCCGGGGCGCAAATCGTTTCCCATGTGCGAGACAGATAACGTGGTCAGCACGGTGCAGATCTTCCAGAAGGGCGTCCACAACAACCTCCATCTCCACTTGGTGGAGGACGGCTACTGGCTCGTCCTCGGCGGCCGCGCCCGGTTCCACGGCGAGGGGGACACCATCATCGCGGAGCTGGGAAAGTACGAAGGCGTGCTGATCCCCGCCGGTACCAAGTACTGGTTCGAGGGAGTAGATGACGAGCCCCTCGAGATCCTTCGGGTGAACTACCGAGTCCGCGAGGGCCCACGGCGCGTCGATCACGACTTCGCAGGCGACGGGGCCCAGGCCGCGGCAGCGGTCGCCCGACGCGATGGTGCGTGACCTGATGCCGAAGAGTTCCGCTGTGGCGAATTCGTCGAGCCCAGCGTCCACCTCGGGTGAGCCGGTGCCCACGGCATGCGCTCCGCTGCACGGTTGCCGCTCGACCCGGATCTTCTGCCTGCCGACGTGCCGCTACGATACGCGGGTCCTGGATCGGAACCGGGTCGTCTTCACAGACGCCGACGCCGCGCTCGGCGCCGGCTACCGCCCCTGTAAGGTCTGCCGGCCGGTCTGAGCCATCCCGCACGGTGCACTCTCTGAGCGGCGTCGGTGCGCCACGCCATCAGAGAGCGCGACTACCTGGCAAGCGCGGCCGGGGGCTGCGCGCGCTCCCCCGCGGGGCCCACCGCGATGGCGCGGCGCCTCGTGTCGGGCCCGAGCGTGCCCATGATTGTCGCGACCGTGCCCAGCGCCACGCCCACCGCAACAAACGTGAAGCCAAATCCGAGCCGCTCCGCGGTGAATCCCACGACGAGGGGGGCCGCGGCGGTTCCCGCCTCTGCCAGCAGCGACCATACGCCGAGAAACGCCCCACGGCGGTTCTCTGGCGCAAGATCCATCGCGTAGACCTGCGAGACGCCCGTGCACACGCTCTCGCCAAGCCCGTACAGGACGACGATCGGTGCGAGGTGGCCGAAATCGCCCCCAAGGGCCAGGAGCGCCGACGCCACCCCGTACCCCACAAGGCCGGGCACGAGCGTGCTCTTGCGCCCAAACCGATCGACGAGCATGCCGTTCGGAAACGATACGGCCAGGGACGATACGCCCGCCACCGTGATCAGGGCGCCGATCTCGCCCGTCGTGAAGCCCCGGGTCGTCTTCAGGTAGAGGGGGAACAGCGAAGCGAAGATCCCCTGGCTCATCATCGCGACCGCGAAGGTCACGAGGCTGATGATGACGAATTGGCGGGTCAGGAAGATTCGAAGCGGCAACCGTTCGCGCTCCGCGGCGGGCGCCCGCTGCATGGCAGCCGCGGCCTCGGGCCGGGTCTCGCCGATGAGGAGCCCCATCGCCACGATGATCACGACCTTCGTCAGCGCATTGAAGACGAAGATCGAGCGAAGGCCGAACGCGGACGCGAGCGCGGCTCCCACGACAGGCCCGAGGACGAATCCCAGGCGTGTCGACATCGACCGCAGGGCGACCGCCCGCCCGCGATTCGTCTGAACGGTCAGGTCGGCGACCAGGATCGATGCGCCAGTGGTCCAGACCGCGACGCCCAGGCCGCCCACGAACTCGAGGAGCAGATAGGCCGTGTAGCTGTCGGCAAAGTACTCGGCAAAAAGGGAGGCGCCGCGAATCGTCAGACCCGCGATCAGCATCGGCTTTCGTCCGAATCGGTCCATCAGGTAGCCGGTGATTGGGCCAGAGATCAGGTGCGAGACGGAGTTGGTGGACGTGATCAGGGTAACAAAGAGAACAGGAACACCGAATGAGGCAGCGAAGAGGGGGCGGGCCAGGTTGTTGGCGCCGGTGCCGAAGCTCCATAGAAAGAAAACGGCGAAAACGGGGAGCCCGCGAGGGCTCAAAATGCTCCGCATCGTTGGCCAGTGTACCATCGGCCAGCGTCGACAGTTGGGGAACGGGCGGCCGCCCTTCGACGGGCCTGACCTGAGCGAAGCGGTGGGTCTCAGGGCGAACGGGTTTGGCGGGACGGATCGAATCCCGGATAGTTACCGGAGACAGGGAGGCGCGTGAGATGGATGCGAACTGGATCGATATCTCGGTCCCGCTCCACGACGGCATGGTCCACTGGCCGGGGGACCCGCCGGTGCGCATAACGCGCGTTCAGCACATCGGTCGTGGCGGCGCCGAAGCGAACGTCTCGTCCATGACCATCGGGACCCACACGGGGACCCACATGGATCCGCCTCTTCACTACGTCCCGTCGACGGCCAGCCTGGACCAGATGCCGCTCCACGTCGGCATCGGCCCCGCGCGGGTGATCGAGATCGCCGACCGCGTCGCCATTACCCCGGACGAGCTGGCTCGGCACACGGTGCAACCGGGAGAGCGGATCCTCTTCAAAACGCACAACTCGACGTGGTGCTGGGCGGACGACGCGTTCGTGGAAGACTACGTCTACATTACGCCGGAGGCCGCACGCGCGCTCGCGCGGGCCCACGTCTTGCTGGTCGGGATCGACTATCTGTCGGTGGGCGGGTACCACGCCGACGGGGCCGCGACGCACCGGGCGCTGCTGGAGGCCGGTGTTTGGATCCTCGAGGGCCTCAATCTCTCGCACGTCCAGCCGGGCCCGTACGACCTCGTCTGCCTCCCTCTCCGGATCGCCGCAAGCGACGGCGCGCCTGCGCGCGCCGCGATCCGCCCCCTCCGGCGCGAGCAGGATGCAGAAGAACGTGCGGGAGCCGTTCGTGCTGAGCCCTTCGGTTTCACTCAAGGCAGGCCAATTGAAGCACGCCGCGCCCTTTGACTGGATCAGGGCGAGCGGTTCTTGAGCAGCCTGCCTGGGCCGGGCCGCCGATTGCACGTCCGGGGCTGTATCCTTTCGGCGACAAACTCCCTGGAGATGGCGCCTTGGTGCGTCGTGCGCCGTCACGGATCTGGAGGCCGGTGGCCTTCGGGCTCGCGGTCCTGCTCGCGTCGGCGGCGTGTTCCCTGGGCAGCTCCCCCGCTGGCCCCGGTAGGCCGAACGGGGGATTGAGCGACCGCGCCGCGGCATCTCCGGTGCCGTCGCGCTCCCCCATCCCCCCACCTCCCGGCTCCGTGCGCGTCACGATCGTGACCGAGCAGACGGCCGCGCGGTACCGTGCGCAGGCTGTCATCATCGGTCGCTCGTTCCCCACCGAGATCATCGGCGAGACCCGCGACGTCAGCGGCTCGCTCGTCATTCGGCCGGACGGCAACATCGCCCCCGATCAGTCCAGGATCGTGGTGAATCTCCAGTCCCTTGCAAGTAACGACCCCCGCATCGACGACTACGTGAAGGCGAATACGCTGCAGACCGACCAATTTCCAGAGGTGATCTTTGCCCCACGGATCGCGAACGGCATCAAGAGCCCCCTCCCCACGGAGGGTCCGGTCAACTTCCAGCTCGGCGGCGATCTCACGATTCGCGGCGTGAGCCACCCGATGTCGTGGATCGTGACCGGCGATGTCAACGGCGACGTCGTGCAGGGCAGCGCTCGCGCAGTCGTGTCCTTTGACGATTTCAGTCTGCCGCTTCCCGTCGCGCCCAACGTCGTGAGCGTCGATAAGCGGCTAACCCTGGAGATCGCCTTTGACGCGACCAAGTCCGCGTTCGGCGAGTAGGCTGCCCGGCGGAACCGTGGGGCGGGAGCGTGTTCGCGCTTGTTCTTTCAGCCGAACTTCCCGCCAGCCGCCGACCAGAGGGCCAGTCCGACTGCCTGAGCCTTCCAGTCTGCGCCCAGGACAGCCGCCCGCTCGCGTAGCGCCTCGGCGTATCGAACATAGTAGGGGACGGTGAACTTGGGCTCGCCAAGCTGACGGACCGCCGCGCCCACCAGCTCGTCGAGGAAGGGGTAGAGGTCTGGGCAAAAGGCGGCCAGCGCGGCGGAGGCGGTGGCCGCCCCAACTCCAGCCAGCTTCGCCAACCGCACAACGGGGAGGCGGGGGTCCGGGGCCATCTCGAACGCCTCCATGGTCGCGGTGCGAACGTCGGCATCGCGATTGCTCTGGACGAGCGCCAGATTTCGGGCGCGCCATTCGCCGCGCGTCATCTTCCATCGTGTGAGGCGAACCAACTCCGCGCGCTCCAGGAACGGCGGCGACCGGTCGGCGATGGACCGGGGCAGCTCGCCGCGATACCAGTCGTCCAGCTCAATCAATCCGGCAATGTGCTGTGCCGCGACGACGGAAGGGTATTGCTCGAGCGCCGCGGTCCAGCGCTCGGGATCCGGCTCGCTCCACAGCTGTTGCGCGTCCGCGATGCTCATTTCCAAGACCTCGTCCACAAAGTAGAATACCCACCATGACGCTGGATGAGTATCTCGCTGTCCCGTACCTGCTGACGATGGAATCCGTGTGTAGAGCGGACGGCGAGTGGGTGCGGCGGGCGAGCTATCCGGAGCTGCCCGATTGTGTCGCCGAAGCGGATACCCCGATCGAGGCGATCGAGCAGGTCGACGAATTGCGCAGGCGTCTGATCGTGGAGATGCTGGGCCGAGGCGACCCGATCCCCGTGCCACGGCCCCCACTGGTCTCCGCGGTCCGTCCGCTGGACCCCGACCGCCTCGAGTTCGCTCGCTGGCTCGTCCAGCAGCGCCGGCTCACGGACGAGTCGACCGGGTAGCGACTCTCGCGGCGGGCCGAGCGGCCGGCTTGGCGTCGCCGAACCCGTGGATGGAGCGACACGTCGTGGTCACGCCCATTACGTTGCATCCCAGCTTCGGGCACCAGACGCTGACCGGATGAAGAGCCCGCGGTTCGCGAGTCTCAGGGCACGCCTGCTCCTGCTCATTGCAGGGGCAATGGCCCCGATGATCTTGTTCGTTCTCGTGACGGGCGCTACACAACGCCAGGTTGCCTTCCAGCAGATCCACGATCAGGCGCTGCGTGAGGCCCAGTTCGTTGCCGGGGAACAGGCCCGCCTTCAAGACTCGGCCCGAGAAACGCTCGCGGTCCTCGCGCAGCTCCCGGCCGTGCGAAGCGAGGATCGGGACGGATGCGCCGCCACGCTGGCGCGAATCCTGGCGCTAGAGACCCTGCCCTACGGAAACTTCGGTGTTGCCGATCCTTCTGGCGCAGTCATCTGTAGCGCCGTCGACGCGGGGCGCGACGTCAGCGTGGCGGATCTCGAGTACTTCCAGCGGGCCGCGACGACTGGGCAGTTCTCGGTCGGCGAATATCGCGTGAGTCGGTTCACCGGACAACCGTCACTGACCTATGCGTATCCGCTGCTCGATTCAGACGGCGCAACGAGCATGATTCTCTTCGCCACGATGAACCTCACGTGGCTCGGCGGCGCTGCCGCCAAATCTTCGCTTCCGGACGATGCGACGCTGAGCATCGTCGACCGACGCGGCGTGATTCTCGCGCGATACCCCGACCCAGAGGGCATCGTGGGGGAGCAGGACGCCCGAGCTGACGCAACTTTCGCGCTCCTCGCGAACCAAAACCGGGCAAAGCTCGAGGGCATCGGGCCGAACGGCACCGAACAGCTGATCGGCGCCGTTCCCACCACGAATGGGTCCGCGTACATCAGCGTCGCGATTCCCGCGGCGGGGGCAACGAGCGGGGCCGCGCGCATCCTCCTCACGGGGTTCCTCGCCGTCGCGGCTGTGGGGGTGGTGGCCATTGCCGCCTCCTGGCTTATTGCCGAGCTTGCGATCTTGCGTCCCGTTCGGTCCCTGGTGAGTGCGGCGCGACGCCTGGGCAGCGGCGACCTGGGTGCCCGAAGTGGGATCCCCTACAGCCTCGGCGAGCTGGGAGAGCTGGCGCAGGCCTTTGACCAAGCGGCCGAGGAGCTGAAAGACCAGAGCGAGCAGATGCGCCAGACGCAAAAGCTGGAGGCCCTCGGCCTCCTCGCGGGGGGCATCGCTCACGACTTTAACAATCTGGTCACCGGCATCATCGGATTCAGCGGCCTCGTTCTCGCCAAGCTCCCAAGCGATGACCCGCTCCACACGTTTGTCGACCAGATCCAGGCGGCGGGTGAGCGCGCGGCAAACCTTACTCGCCAGCTCCTCGCGTTCAGCCGCCGGCAGCCCCTCGAGCCCCAGGTGCTCGACCTCAACACGGTCGTCGCTGAGCTGGAGCACCTGCTGCGCCGCGCGATCGGCGAGGACATCGAGCTGGTCACGCAACTCGACCCCGAGATCGGCAACATCGAGGCGGATCGCGGCCAGATCGAACAGGTGCTCGTGAACCTCGCCGTGAATGCCCGCGACGCCATGCCCCAGGGTGGGAAGATCACCATCAAGACGGGGACCGCGGTCCTCAGCGAGGAGTACGTGCGCCAGCATGAAGGCGCGCAGGTGGGCCATCATGTGATGCTCGCCGTCACGGATACCGGAATCGGGATGGACGCTGAGACGCAGAAGCGAATCTTCGAGCCCTTCTTTACCACCAAGGAGCCGGGGAAGGGGACCGGCCTGGGGCTCTCGACGGCGTACGGCATCGTCAAGCAGAGCGGCGGGACGATCTGGGTCTACAGCGAGCCCGGCCACGGCACCACGTTTCGCATCTACCTGCCCCGGGTCGACCGGCCGGTCACCATGGCCGGACGGCAGGGGGCCCCGGAGCGGCTACCCGAAGGAACCGAGACCGTCCTCCTCGTCGAAGATGACAAGATCGTGCGGACGTTCGCCACGACGGTCCTGCAGTCTCTCGGCTACCACGTGTATGTAGCGTCGAATGCCATGGACGCGCTCGCCATCCTGTCCCGTCGCCAGGACTCGATCGACCTCTTGATCACGGACCTGGTGATGCCCGGGATGGGCGGGCGCGAGCTCGCAGAGAAAGTGACAGCGCAGCGCCCCGCGATCCGGGTCCTCTTCATGTCGGGGTTCGATCCCGAAACACGCATCGGTCAGCGCGCTGTGCCGTATGGCAAAGTGTTCCTCGCTAAGCCCTTCACGGACCTGGCGCTTTCGCAGAAGGTGCGGGAGGCCCTCGTCGGGTAGCGGGATGCGGGGCTACGTCAAGCCCTCGGCGTGGGTCCCTAGGTACTCCGCGATGATCTCCTCGAACGGGACTTCACGCTCGGCGCCAACCGGGATCTCGGGATTGTCCAGCGAGTCGATGTAGCGCACCTGGACGTTGATACTTCCCGGGAGCACTCGCTGCACTTCCGCGATGCTGCCGTCCGATAGGGTGTACTGCGCGCCGGGCTTCAGGTGGCTGGGGTTCATGAGACATACTCCGCGCGGCAGGGTGACCGGCTGATGATACACGTGGGCCCGCCGCTTCGCGGTGACGGATGACCCATCTCATGCCGACGATCGGGGAGCGACAGCGTATTACCGGGCTGGATCGATGGGCGGCTTGGCTCGGCGCAACCGTGTCGGGCGCCTCGCTCACGCTGGTCCTCGTCGCGGACTTCGGATGGTTTGGTCCGCTCCTCGCTGGCGCCGCTGTCAGCATTGTCGCGGTGGCTACGGCGCTGTGGTGGCGACCGCCGATCGATCCTCGGGGCTTTCGCCCGGGCCACGACGCGGCAATCGCCGCCGCAATCCTGGCGGTCGGCTGCGCTCTCATCGCCCCGGGATCCGAAAACATCGTCGGGCCGCGCGATCCAGCGGTGTACGTCGCCACCGGCTTCGCGATCTCGCGCTGGGGTGGAACGACGATCCACGATCCCGCCCTCGCCGAGCTGGCGTCCGGTCTGCGTCCAACCGAGGTGAACGATTGGTTCTTCGAGAACGTCCTCAACCACGCGCGCATCCGGTTCCCGACGCAGCTGTTCATCCGCGACCTCGACGGCGGGACCGTGGAGGGCGGCTTTCTGCCCGTTCTCCCCGTGTGGATCGCGCTGGCGGCCAGTGTGGCCGGAGTCGAGGGGGCGCTGCACGTCTCCGGCGCATTCGGGGCCCTCGCCCTCGCGTACGCGATGTTGGCCGCCGCGGCGACGTGCGGCCGTCGTACCGACCCCCGGCCGTCATGGGCTATCGTTGGCGTCCTCCTCGCCACCTCGTTTGCCCAGGTGTGGTGGGCGCGCGAGCCAATGGCGGAGCCGGTGCTGGGCGCCTTTACATGGATCAGCGCCTGGAGTGTCATTCGGTGGCGAACTGAAGGGTCGAGTCGATGGGCGGGGTTGGCCGCGCTCAGCGCCGCCGCGGCCCTCCTTGCTCGGGCGGACGGTGTGCTTCTCGTGCTCGCGGTCGGGCTCCTCGCACAGGGTAGTCCGAACGACGGGCGCCGATGGTTGGCATTGATCGGCGGCGCCGGCCTCGTCGCGGCGATTGCCCATTATGCGCTCGTCGCGCCCATCTACGTGGCGACCACCTACAGCGGCTTCACCGCGACTCGCGGAGCGATCGGCATCGCGGCGGCCGCGGGTCTGGTCGCCGCGATCGTGGCTACGCGGTCGGCAGGCTGGAGGCTGAGAGACCTCCCGTCCCGCCACGCTCGGGCGTGGCTTGGAGCGCGCAGAGGTGTGGCGCTCGCGGTCGCCGTCGTTGGCCTGGGCGCGGCGCTGATCGGCGTGGCGCCGAACGCAGGCCGCGACCCAACCGAGGGCGCCGGGTCACCCATCGCCTGGGTGGCCGGGTATGTACCCTGGCCGATCCTCGTTCTCACGGCCATCGGGCTTGCTGTGACCGGCTGGCGCGGCGCCCCGCGCCAGCTCATGCCCGTCCTGATCATTGCCGGTCTGCCGGCCCTGCTGTATCTTCCGGACCCGCTCGTGACGGGCGACCATCCGTGGATGGTACGCCGGCTGGTACCAGCCGTCGTGCCGCTCATCGCGATGCTGGCCAGCGTCGGCGCCACCGCTCTGTGGCGCGCGCCGGGCTGGTCCGACGCCGCGGCTGGGTCTTCTTCCCCTGAGACGGGCGGCGCTCTCGTGGGCTCCGCAAACCGACAGCCACGCGCCCTGGCGGCCGTGGCGCGCGAATGGTGGACCGGGGCGCGCGTGCTCGGATGCCCGCTCGCGGCGATCCTCTTCGGGCTGGGCGTGGCGATGGGCGTCGTTCAGGACCGCGACTTCGTCGGTCCGCGCCACGCTTCCGGGACGATAGCGGCGCTCGACGCGATTGCCAGGGCGGTCGAGCCGGGCGCCGTAGTCGTCTTCTCCGCCGGTCCCACAGGGATCCACGCGGCGCTCCCACTCGACCTCGATCTCGGCGTCGACGCCTTCGCTCTCCCGACTGGCGCGCTGACGCCCGCCATTTCCGCGTCCATGGCACGACTGGCGGCGAATGGACGGCCGATCTACTGGGTCCAGGAGGGCGGCATCACCCCGACGCTCCCGCCAGGGGTCACGGCGGCGCGCGTCGCCGAATTCCACCTCCGATACCGATCTGCAGACAATGGTCCCGTCCCCCCGCCGCTGCGCTTCAAGCGCGTCGACGATCTCGTGGTCCTCGACCGGCTCGTTTTTCGCGACTAGCGATAGGATGAGAACGACTTGGGGACCGGGGTTCCGTAGGTTGTGAAGGTGATCGGCGTGGGGGGAGCGGCCTGGGTCGCGATGACGGTGTATGGCGTGTCGCTGGAATCGCCGCTCAGACTGTCGACCACCACGGTGTACGTTCCCACGCCGAGATTCGTCACCGGAACCACCTCATCCTGCGTCCCGCCATTGTCGGACGAGCCGTACAGAGATCCGTCGGGGCCGTAGACGGTCAGCTCGTAGTCGCCAGCCAGGTTGGTGAGCGTGACGGTGAAGTCGGTCGTGTCCGCCACGTCGAGGAGCCACGTGTGCTGCGTTGAAGGGTCCGTCAGCGCGGCCTGAAACGGCGTGTTCATGCCCATCGGGCATCCCGAGTCTGAGGGCTGTGTGCAGTCGTCCTGGGCCTCCGCCCTCGGATCGGCAATCAGCACCGCGTTGGCGAACATTCCGATGGCGAACGCGCTCAAGCCAGCCAGGACAGCGAGACGAGCGGACAGTGAGCGTGGGAACGGCGAGGACATGGAGTTCTCCTGAGCCAGTGGTTTGGATTCCGTACCATTACCTGCCCACGGAGTCGGTTCGGGGCCGGCGGCTGACGTGGTTCAGCCCAGGTGGGCAGTTCCCTATTGTAACGGTGGAGTATCGCAAAGTCCCGCGGGCCCTGGGCCCCGCGACGCGTCACATCGCTGTACCAAGCGTCGCTATCGCACGTCCCACTGCTCGGCGTTCCAGGCTGGCGTCGCCTGGGACCCGCCAGCCCCGACGTTCAGGAGTCGATTCCCGATCATGATGGGTCCGGCATTGTAGAAGAGGCCGATGGGGATCACCTGGTCCGTCATGTGGTGGACGATTTGTGCCAGCACCTGTTCGCGATCGGCCTTGGGGACGGTGACGTAGAAACGCTCGATCAGCGCGTCCAGCTCGGGGTTCTGGTAGCGCATCCGGTTGCCACCGCGGTACTGGTTCTCCGGCAGCGCAGACTCCGGGCCGTAGTAACGGGTCAGCGAGTCGGGCGTGAGGTCATTGGGCTGGCGGACCTCCTCGAACGCGGGGAAGTTGGCCCGGTACTCCCGATCTGCTGCGCGCTGGCGCGGGACGACGACCGGGTCGACGGACACGCCCAGATGCTGCCAGTTATCGGCAATCGAGAGCATGGTCTTCTCCTGCAGGTCGTCCCCGCCCGTGGTTCGGATCTCGAGCCCCAGCCGCTGTCCGGCAGCGTCGTGAAAGAAGCCATCGCCTCCCTTGGCGTAGCCCAGATCCTGCAGCGCATCGCCCGCTTTGCGCACGTCGAAGTCGTACTTCACGATGCTGGTCGAAATCACGTTGAACTCCGCCGTATTTGGCGAAACGTAGCTATGCGCCACGGCGCTCTGCCCCGCCTGAAGGGTGTCAACCATGGCCTGCCGATCGATCGCTTCGATGAGGGCGCGCCGGAATCGGACGTCCGTGACGATTGGCGGAGTCGGGTTCAACATCTGTGGATAGGCCGCGAGCCAGCTATTGAGAGAGACGGCCATCTTGCCATCGGGCCACTGATCGCGCACCTGGGTCGCCTGCTCGAGCGAAAGGCCGCGGCCCATCGTCAGCTCCACTTCGCCGGCGAGGATGCTGGCGATGATGGCGTTCGGGTCGGGAATGAATCGCAGCTCCACCTCGTCGATCTTCGGCCGCCCCAGGATGTAGTTCTGATTCGCGACCAGGATGGCATAGCTGCTGCGGGAGAAGTCGCGGAGCTTGAACGGGCCGGTTCCGACGAAGTCCTGCGTCCAGTAGGGCACCTGGGTGAAGTTGGCCTTGTCGTCCGTGTAGGCGTGCTCCAGGAGGTGCTTCGGCAGCGGCACGGCAAAGTTGTAGGTGAACATCGCGTCGGCCTGGATGAATGGCTTGGACCAGCGCACGATCACGGTTGACGGGTCAGGCGTATCGACGCCGTCGATGCTGGCGTAGGCGGCGTTTCCCAGCGCGGGAATGTCTCGATCGGTCCCCACCTGAACGGTGAACGCGAGGTCGTCGGAGGTCACGGGTGTGCCATCATGCCAGAGTGCGCCGGCTCGGATCTTCCACGAGGTCTGCATCCGACCGTCGGGGAAGAGCTGCCACTGCCCGTTGTCGATCGACGGCACTGCCTGAGCGAGCTGTGGCCGCAGGCTGCCCTTGTCGTCGGGCTCGGTCAGCCCAGCGTTCACAAGCTGCTCGAGGGCGTCGACCCCGGGGATTCCTCCCGAACCGGCCCGGCTCACCGCGTAGCTGAATGTGGTCGGATCGCCCATGATCGCTGCGACGACGCGCTTTGGGCCGGTCGACTGGGCCGGTGCGCCGGTCGCGGCGCCGCCGGTCGACGGGACACTGCTCGGAGTCCCGCAGCCTGCAACGAGGAGGAACATGAGACTCGTGAGCAGCGCGAGTCGACGACGTGGAAGCTTCTCCATCGGCCCCTCAGCGAAAACCCGCCCGCATGCGCAGCGCGGTCGACCTTCGATCTGATGGTAAGGGTCCCGGGCCGGCCGAGTCAACGGACGATCGACGCGCGTGATAGGCTGAAAAGAGACCCAGCAGCGAGAGCGCCACACGGGGTGGGAGGACCAAATGGTGAAACAGGTCTTCGCGGGAGTAGCCGCCGGCGCGGTTGGCACGGTGGCCCTGAACGTCAGCACGTCCATCGATATGGCCTGGCGGGGACGCCCGCCCAGCGAGGTGCCCGCTAAGGTCGCGGACAAGATCGCCGGGAAAGCGGGTTTGCGCCTGGTGACGGACGAGGAGGCGTCGCATCACGAGCAACGTCGCTCGGAAAAAGTGAAGAACCGTCGCGAAGGGTTGGGCGCGCTGATGGGGTATGGAGTCGGTCTTGCGCTCGGAGCTCTTTACGGCTCAGCGCGCGCGATCGTGCGGGACGTGCCCATCCCAGCCGCGGGCATCCTTCTCGGCGGCGCGGCGATGGCCGCGAGCGAGGTGCCGGCCACAACCCTCGGCGCGACTGAGCCATCCGAGTGGGGATTGGCAGGTTGGACCGCCGACGTCGTCCCCCATCTGATCTACGGGTTGAGCACCGCGCTCGTCTACGAGGCGCTCGCCGCCTAAGGGCGACCGCCCGCGCGGCGCCGCCCAGTCACCACTCGCGGCTGCGGCCGTCGTCGATGCACGCGCCGGGCGTCATCACCATGCGGAGGAAGTTCTCGCCCACCGGTGGACTTACGAGATGGGACAGCCAGTGCTCGCGGTGCCCCTCGGGAATGCCAAGGGCGGTGGAGATCGAAAGATGGATCAATGCATCGTCCGGACTGATCCCGAAATTCAGCATCCAGCCGCCTGGCCCGCGTAGGCGCCCGGCGCTGTCGGTCCGGAGGATCCGACAGTCCGGATCCCCCCGGTATCGATCGAGAACCGTGCTCCGAAACCAAACGGGGAGGAGGTCGTACTTGCCGGCGTCAATCGCCCGCTTGACGAGCTCGCGATAGTTCGGACTTTCCGTAGCCTGCATGGGCATCCTTTCACCGGAGTTCGAATACCGGGGGCTTTGCGATTCTACCGCGTGACCGTTTTCTGCTTCATTCTCCGACAGTGTAGTATCCAGCGTTCGCGCGACGCGCGTGGGTCGTGCGTCAGGGCGAACCCGCGAGGCTTACCGCCCCGTTTCGGCGCCGAAAGGGCATAGGCATGCCGATCGAGATCAAAGTCGGAACCACCGGGCTGACGATCAGCCAGGACCGCACGTTCATGGTGACCGACGAACGCGGCGAGATCGAGCCCGCCAGCGAGCAGGGTGTCTTCGCCGGGGACACGCGGTTCGTCAGCTTCTACAAGCTGTACATCAACGAGGAGCGCTGGAATCTCCTCACGTCGAGCCCCGTGAGCTACTACGCCGCTCGTCTGCACTTTGCCAACCCACCGATCTCAACGGAAGATGGCGAGATCGGAACCAACCAGGTGGGACTGACGGTGACCCGGACGGTTGGCGATGGAATCCACGAGGATCTCGATCTCGTCAGCTTCGCCGACCACCAGGTCCGCTTCCAGCTTCAGGTGGCGTTACTCTCGGACTTCGCGGACCTCTTCGAGGTCAAAGGACACCGATTTGTTCGCCGTGGCCGCACCACGACGCGCTGGTACCCCAGTCGGGCGCAGCTGGTCACGTCGTACAGCAATCGCGACTTTCACCGGCGTTTCATCTACCGGCTGTTGAACTGCGATTCAGAGCCCGACTACGCGAATGGGCGGGTCGTATTCGAGGTTACGTTATCGCCAGGGGAATCATGGCACGCGTGCGCGCACTACGTCCTGGTAGAGGGCGGCAGAGCGCGCCAACCGCTCTATACCTGCCACGCGATCGCGAACACGGGCGACACCGCGATGGACCGGCTCCAAACTGACTGGCGGGCGATGGCAACGCGGTTGAATTCCAGCAACGAGCACGTGTATCGCGCCTACACTCAGTCCGTCGAGGACATGGGCGCCCTGAGACTCTATGACGAGGATTTTGCGCCGGACGTGTGGCTCCCGGCGGCCGGCGTCCCGTGGTTCGTGACGATTTTCGGCCGGGACACGCTGATTGTCAGCATGCAGAATATGCTGATCTATCCCGCCCTGGCACGCGGAGCCCTGGCGAAGCTCGCCGAATACCAGGCGACAGAGTTCGACGACTGGCGCGACGCCGAGCCCGGGAAGATTCCCCATGAGCTGAGGGTCGGCGAGCTGGCCCACTTCCACAAAATCCCTCACACCCCCTACTACGGGACGGCCGACGCCACCATCCTCTATCTCATCGTGCTGCACGAGGCGTGGAAGTGGATCGGGGACACTGCGCTGCTTCGTGAGCACCGGCAGACCGCGCTGCGCTGCCTCGAATGGATCGATCACTGCGGGGACGTCGACGGCGATGGATTCCAGGAATACCGCTCGCGCTCGCCGCAAGGATATGAAGACGTGGGATGGAAGGACGCGGGCGACGCCATCGTCTACCCGGACGGGCGAATGGTCAGGCAGCCGAAAGCCCTCTGCGAGCTCCAGGGATATGTGTTCGACGCCAAGCGGCGCATGGCCGAGGTCTTCGACGTGCTGGGCGAGCCGAAGCGGGCCGAGCGGCTCAGGGCGGACGCCGCCGAGCTCAAGCGGCGATTCGACCAGGCGTTCTGGTGTGAGGACATCGGCTTCTACGCATTCTGCCTAGACCCGGAGAAGCAGCCCGTGAAGACCATCGCGTCCAACGCCGGCCATTGTCTCTGGAGCGGAATCGCACTGCCCGAGCGCGCCGAGCGCGTCGTGCGCCGACTCATGCAGGACGACATGTTCAGCGGATGGGGAATCCGCACGCTGACGTCCCTCAACCCCTCCTACAACCCTTTTTCGTATCAGCGTGGGTCGGTCTGGCCTCACGACAACGGAATCATTGCGCTGGGATTCAAGCGCTATGGATTCTCGGAGGAGGCGAACCGGGTCGCCCGCGACATCTTCGAGGCCGCGCGCTACCATGCCAGCTATCGACTGCCCGAGCTGTATAGCGGGCTTCCACGACGGACGACCAGCTACCCGGTCCAATACGCCGGAGCGAACATCCCGCAGGCCTGGGCGGCGGGGTCTATTTTTCACCTGGTCCAGGCGATCCTCGGGCTGCGAGGAGACGCGCCGGCCGGCAAGCTCTACGTCGCTCCAACGCTGCCGCGCTGGCTTCCCGACCTCGAGCTGTGCGGGTTGCGGATCGGACAAGCGCGGGTGAGCCTGCGATTCTGGCGTGAGGAGGACGTCAGCCGCTGGGAAGTCATCGAGCAGGACGGCCCCATCGAGATCGTAGAACAGGCGTGGGCGCCCGAAGCCCCCGCGACGACGGGGGCGCCGGGATGAGCCCCGAGATCGGCGCGCGCCCGGATGCGCCTCTCGACGACCTCTCGGACACCGGCCGCGCCCGAAAACGGGAAGAGCAAGCGGCCGTCCGGGCGCATCCGAATCGTCGCGCGAAAGGGCTCGTGCTCGTCAATACGGGGAATGGCAAGGGAAAGACCACGGCCGCCTTGGGCGTCCTCCTCCGCGCGTGGGGGCGCGGGATGCCGGTCGTCATGCTCCAATTCATCAAGGCGAAGACGGCGAATTGGGGCGAGATTCGGGCTGCGCGCAAGATGGGCGTCGAGATCATCCCCCTCGGCGACGGCTTCACCTGGACCAGCAAAGACATCGATCGCGATCGCGCGCTGGCGCAGGAGTGCTGGCGCCAGTGCCGCGAGCGCATCGAGAGCGGGCAGTACGATATCGTCATCATGGACGAGATGACGTACTGCTTCAAATTCGGCTGGCTCGACGTCCAGGAAGTCATCGGCGTGCTCCGGACTAGACCAGAGGGCCAGCACGTGATCATCACCGGCCGGGACGCGCCGCCAGAGCTGATCGAATTTGCCGATCTGGTGACGGAGATGCGCGAGATCAAGCATCCATACCAGTCTGGGATCAAAGCGCAACCGGGGATCGAGTTTTGACCCAGCGCCGCATCGTGCGGAATCTGGTCACCCGGTCGGATGGCAAGCTCGTCAACGTCGCGCGCAAGCGCGGTCAGCTCTTCGTTTGCGCCATGGGGTGCTGCTGCGGCGACACGGTCCACGGCGCGGCGCCGGTCCCCACCGACCTGTACCACGCCGAGTGGGAGCGGCGACGCCTCCGGCCGCACGTGCACCTCTCCATCGGTGGCTGCCTGGGGCCCTGCACCCTGGCGAACGTCGTCATGCTGCTGTTCGACGGTCGGCCTATCTGGTTTCAGTCGTTCAATAGCGAGCGGCTGGTTCTGGATCTCTACGACTACATCGAGAGCATGGTCGCCGCGCAGGCCTATCTGCCCCCCCCGCCGGAGCTGGCCCATCTTCAGTTCAACGCCTTCGGCTGGGACGCCGATGGCCACGCGCACCCCATGGTGGCGTCGCACGCGGCGGGCGACGGCCCCGGCGGGTTTGTCTTCCTGACGCACGCGGACACCGACCTTCTCGCCTTGTCGCGGGTCGTCCCGTCCCTCGGACCCGAGTTCCCCGCGGTTCGCGGGTTCAACATCGCCCATCTGAAGGATGAAGCAGACGCGCGAGCGTTCGTGGATGCCGTGGTGCCGGGCGCCGACGTGGTCATCCTTCGGCTGCTGGGTGGGAGATCGAGCTTCCGGGGCGGATTCGAGCGCGTGGTGGAGCGGGCCGGCGAGGACGACCAATGGCTGGTTTGCCTTCCCGGAACCAGTACGCTCGATCCGGAGCTGACGGCCGCCTCGAACGTCGGCGCCCCCGTCGCACACGAAGCGCTGGCGTATCTCCAGCTCGGCGGGCTGAAGAACGCGGAGCACATGCTCCGCTTCCTCAGCGATCACCTGTTGACCACGGGCTTTGGCTATGACCCGCCGGAGCCACAGCCACGCCACGGCGTCTATTACCGGTCGCCGGACGAAGACGGCGGGACACCCGGCGCTCCCGTGGTCGGAATCCTCTTCTATCGATCCCACGCCCTGTCTGGAAACACCGAGTTCGTCGATGCGCTGATTGGCGAGGTTGAGCGGCGGGGCGCCCGCGCCATCGCCGTTTTCACCTCCTCACTCCAGGATGACGGAGACGAGACGGATGAGGAGGTCGGGCGCGTCCCAGCCGCGCTCCGCTACTTCTTGGAAGACGGGCGCGCATCCATCGACGTTCTCCTGACGACGACGAGCTTCGCCGCTGGCGTTGCGGATCACACGGCGAGCGCGGCGGACCCATTCGCGACGCTCGGCGCGCCGGTGGTACAGGCCGTCGCCGCCTCGACCTGGCGCGACCAGTGGGAGGATTCGACGCGCGGCCTCTCCCCGGTCGACACGGCCATGAACGTGGCTATCCCGGAGCTAGACGGACGGATCATCGGCCCGCCGGTGAGCTTCAAAGTGCATCCACCGACCCTCAGCGGCGGGGCGATTGAGTCACCAGGTCAGCTCTACGGGCCCAATCACGACGGCGTCGTGCGCGCGGTCGGCTTCGCTTTGCGGATCGCGGCGCTCCGGCGCAAGCCGAGGAAGGAAAAGCGGATCGCCGTGATCATCACGAACGCCAACGCCAAAGCATCGCGCGTTGGCGCCGCGGTGGGGCTCGACACGCCCGCCTCGGTCCTCCGGATCCTCGAAGCGATGCGGCAGGCGGGCTATTCGGTGGGCGAGCTTCCGGAATCGGGCGATGCCCTGTTGCACCAGCTCATCGAGCGGGGGTCGTACGATCGCGAGGTGCTCACCGCGGACCAGCTCCGCCATATGCCGGTTCACGTGGCCGCGGCGACGCACGCGCGCTGGATCGCCGAACTACCCGAAAATCGCCGGGCCGAGACGACTGACCAGTGGGGGCCACCGCCGGGCGCGTATTACGTCGACGGCGAGCGCATTGCCCTCGCGGGCCTCGTCTGCGGAAACGTCTTTGTGGCGATCCAGCCTCCTCGAGGGTACGGCATGGATCCGTCCGCCATTTATCACGCGCCGGACCTCCCCCCGCCGCATCCCTATCTCGCGCTCTATCGATGGCTGAGCGAGTCCATCGACAACGGCGGATGGGGCGCAGATGCGATGGTCCACGTGGGCAAGCACGGTACCCTCGAATGGCTTCCGGGGAAGAGCGTCGGGCTCTCCAGCGCGTGCTACCCGGACCTCATGCTCGGCGACCTGCCGCTCGTCTATCCCTTCATCATCAACAACCCAGGTGAGGGGGCGCAGGCGAAGCGGCGCGCCCACGCGGTGCTCGTGGACCATCTCACGCCGCCGATGACGACGGCGGAAGGATACGGCGAGGTCGAGGAGCTGAGCCGTCTCGTCGACGAGTACTACCAGCTCGAGCAGCTCGACCCCGAAAAGCTGCCGCTCCTTCAGCAGCAGATCTGGGATCTCATCAAGCGCGCGCGGCTCGATTCGGATCTGGCGCTGCTGCTGAATCGGGACTCCGCCACCCACACGCACCCCTGGGACCCGCAGGCCCACGAGGACGGCGTGCCCTATACCATCTCCGACATGGGCGCCCGGGACTTCGCCCACCTCATCGAAAACGTCAACGGCTACCTGTGTGAATTGACGAGCGCGCAGATTCGCGACGGACTTCACACCCTCGGTCAGCCGCCGGCGGGCGCGCAGCTCATCGATACCCTCCTCGCCTTGGTGCGTTTGCCCAACGCAGGGGTCCCGAGCTTGCGCGACGGAGTCGCCCGGTGGTTCGGGCTCGACCTCGCGCACGTCCTCAGCGACCTGGGCGCCCGAGTCGCGTGGCCCCGCCCCGAATCGTCGCAACCTGGCCCCGCGACGGACCCAGGCGACCTCGAGCAGCGTCGACGCGGCGATGGAAGCCCGTCTCCCATTGCCGATCTCGAGGCAGCTGTCGGGCGGGCCCTTCCCACGAATGCGGACGTGCTCGAAGCGATCGATCTGATCGGGCGACGGCTCCTCGAGGCGCTTGCCGCGGCTGAGTTCAACCCCGGCGCCATCGAGCCCACGATGCACGCTTCGCTTGGTGGCGTCATGCGCGCGCGTCCCCAGGCCCTCGGCGGCGACGAGGCTCGCGGGGCGGATAGCGCCGCGGCGTCCATCGCGACGACGCTGCGCTTCGCGTGCGAAACGCTCGTGCCCAATCTCCGACGGACGGATGAGGAGATCGAGAACCTTCTTCGTGCTCTGGAGGGCGAGCATGTGCCCCCGGGGCCCAGCGGCGCGCCAACCCGGGGCATGGCGCACGTCCTGCCAACGGGCCGAAATTTCTTCACGGTGGACCCGCGCAGCTTGCCGAGCCTCGCCGCGTGGACCGTCGGGAGCCAGCTCGCCGACGAGCTGCTCCGTCGCCATCTGGACGAGGAGGGACGATACCCGGAGTCGGTCGGCATCTCGGTCTGGGGGACGAGTCTGATGCGCACCCACGGCGACGACGTCGCGGAGGTCATGGCGCTCATCGGGGTACGGCCGCGCTGGCAGCCCGAGAGTCGCCACCTGGTCGGCTTCGACGTGATTCCCCTCGATGAGCTGGGGCGCCCCCGCATCGACGTCGTCTGCCGGATCTCGGGCTTCTTCCGGGACGCGTTCCCCGATCTGATCGCGCTCCTGGATCGGGCGTTCCGCACGGTTGCCGCGCTGGACGAGCCGGTCGAACAGAATGCCGTCCGAAGGCACGTCCTGGCGCAGACGGAACGTCTGGTGGGCGGCGGCGCCAGCCCGGAGGAGGCGGCGCGCCGGGCCGCGTACCGCGTCTTCGGATCACCTCCGGGGGCCTATGGAGCGGGCATCCTTCCGTTGATCGACGAGCGCAACTGGCAGACAGACGCGGACCTCGCCGAGGTCTACGTGAACTGGGGCGGGTTCGCGTATGGAGTCGACGTGGACGGGGTGGACGCGCGGGCCGAGTTCCGCGCCTCCCTTGCATCGGTCGACGCCGCCGTGAAGAACCAGGACAACCGGGAGCACGACATCTTCGACTCCGACGACTATTTCCAGTACCACGGCGGCATGATCGCCGCCATCCGCGCGGTGTCGGGCGTGAACCCGCGTCGGTATTTCGGGGATAGCGCCGACCCCCAGCGCCCGCGCGTCCGCGACCTTCGCGAGGAGTCGGCGCGCGTCTTCCGGACGCGAGTCGCGAATCCGAAGTGGATCGCGTCGATGAGGCGACATGGCTACAAGGGCGCGCTCGAGCTGGCCGCGACGGTCGACTATCTCTTCGGTTACGATGCGACGGCCGGCGTCGTCGCCGACTGGATGTACGCGCGCGTCGCCCAGGCGTACGCGCTGGACGGCGAGACGCAGCGGTTCTTGCGGGACGCGAACCCGTGGGCGCTCCGGGACATCGCGGCGCGCCTGCTCGAGGCGATGGACCGGCGTCTTTGGCGCGACCCGTCCCCCGATCTCCGCGACGCGCTCCAGGCGGCCTATCTCGCCGCGGAATCCGACGTGGAGGCCCGATCGAGCGCTGGGCGGGGCGTGTCACCCACTCCCGTCGCGAAGACGTGACGCGTCGCGCGTCGGTGCGCGCCTAAAAGGTCGGGCTCTCCTCGGGGATCTCGAAGGCCTGGATCACAAAGCCGATGAGGCTGTACTGGCCCATCAGCGTGACCAGCTCGATGAGCTGGCGCTGGCCCAGCGCCTTCAGCGCCTGGTCGAACTGCTCTTTCGGAAGCGACTTCGTCCGGCTCAGGGTCCGGACGGTGTCGACGATCACCCGCTCTCGCGGCGTTAGCGCGTCCGTCGGCCCCTGCTGGCGGAGGACCTCGACCGCCTCCTTCCGCGTGCCGGCGTTCTGCGCGCGAACTTCATGGCGAGCCCATGCGAACCGGGCGCCCATCTCTCGGACGGTGGCGAGAATGATGAGCTCGCGGTCGGGCGCCGGCAGCTCCGCCTGGTTTCGAAAGTACTCCTCGATTCGATCGACGCGATCCGCCAGTGTCGGGATGTTCATGAGGATCGACGAGGGCCCGCGCATGCCGCCGGTTCGGGCAGCGGCGATGCGGTCCCAAATCGCCTGGGCATCCGCGTTCAGCGAATCGCGGGTTGGAGCGGGCAAGCGGCTCACGACTCCTCCACCAAAACTCAATTGCGGCGCGTTAGACCCAGCGGGCGAAGCCCATGGCGCAGCCCGTGCCGGCCAGGGACCGGTAGCAGGGCACGTAGTCGATCAGCTCCATGTTGAGGTCCGTCTCCTCCAGCGCCCCGGCCACCACGATCCAATTTCGAATCTCGGACGTGCCGGAGTTGAAGTACTCGACGGGAAAACTCGTGAGGGAATCGCCGTCCTTCGCCTTCAGCGCGGCGACGATATTCTGGTCCAAGTCCTCTTCGATGACGAAGTGACTGAGCCCGCCGGAGGCGATTAGCGCGACGGTCGCGTCCTCCTCCCAAGACTCAATGGCGCGCCGCAGGGCCTTGCCGAGCGCGTAGCACCGTTTCAGCGTCGGCTGGTTGGGTGGGTAGTAGGTGTTGAGGAAAATGGGAACGTTGGGGATGACCTCGTCCTTCATCAGACGCCGATACACGTAGCTGAAGGCGTGGCCGACGCCGTGATCGCCGTGCTTCCCGCCGGGCAGGCGGCGCGAGTGAGCCGGGTCGAAATGCTCCTCGATGAGACAGTCGATAATGTGGCGCCCGAGAGCCGGCTGGCAGGGATTCGCCGTGCGCTGGGCGGGATAGCGGCTCAGCTCGGGGCGCGAGGCGCCGTATTCGCCGCCGATCCGGTTCGGGGGCGGCGGAACCGTGTCAATCGTCTCTCCCCAGTACACGCAGAGCGCGGGCATGTTGTCCTCGAGGAAGCATTCTTCCTGATCGTCGCCCAGGATGACCGCGACGTCCGGGTTCACCTCCTCCAGCGTGCGCGCCAAGACCTCGATGCTTTGCTGGCACGTGTTGAATCGATGCTGCGCCGTTTCCGGCGAAAGCTCCTGTTCGAAGTGGCTGGCCGCGCGCTCTTCCACCAGCTCGTCGAACCGATACGTCTTGCCGTGGAACCACAACGCGGGGTTGTTCTTGTCCGCCTCGGCGCGCCGCCACCACTCCTCCGGCGGCAGAGCGAGCTGCGGAGCATGGGAGCTGCCAATGCCTAAGACGACCTTTGCCATAGCCTAACCTCCGGAGGCGGCGGCGCCGCCCATGTGCTCGCATTCTACACGCCCTTGGCGCCCACTGCTCGCGACGGCGGCCCGCGCATCTCACGCGCCAACAATCGCGGAGGACTTGCCCTCACGCGTGCTCGCAAGGGCGCGCAGGGTCGATTCGTCCCGCCAGTAGTTGTGCCAATCGAGAGAGCTGGGCAGCACCACGTCGTTGCGCACGAAGATGTCGAAGTCGGCGGCTGCCGCGGGGTCCCGGATCACGTGGGGCGGGTCTCGCCCTTCCTCCACGTCGCGCACAGCGGCGAGCATGCGGCGGCGCATGGCGATGATCGCCTGGTCCGTGTAGCCCAGGTGCTCCTGCGTCCGATCGAAGATCGGCCCTTCGCCCTCGGTCGCGCAGGTGTCGTGCAGGACGAAGTTCTTGCCGAGACCGCTGAACGCCCATGTCTTCATGGATTCCCGGTCCTGAAGATAGCGATTCGCGCGGTTTCGCATCATGTGGTAGGTGTCGTCCACCTCCGTCTGCCCCCAGCGCCCGCGCGCGAGCGGCGTGCCGCGATTGAACCGGATCCCGTAGCGCCAGTGGTGCGTGTCGTCGATGGGCACGTGCCAGTTGACGCTGTACCCCTCGCTGTCGCCGGCGACGGCGCTGAAGTTTGGAAACACGAAGTTCGTGACGCGGACGTACGTGCGCTCGTCGTCAACCCGGCGCACCGCGTAGATCCGCACGCCGAAATTCGTGTCCTCCGTCTCGATGTACGGCGCGGTGACGCGCCGGTTCAGCGTCTGGTTCACGTCGCCGGGCACCGACAGGCGGTGGAGGAACGAGAGGTGCTGCGGGTCCACGTTCCCCTCGTTGCCCTGAAGATAGTTGCAATCCTGGAACACCTTGCTAGACGTGTAGAAGCCATCTGGCGCGTTGAGGAACTCATAGGCAGGGAGGATTGGCGCCTCGCCCGGGCCAAGATAGGCAAGGATGATTCCCGCCTTCTCCACGCACGGATAGGCGCGATGACGAATCCGCTCGAAAAACGTCGAGCCCGCGGGTTCGCCTGGCTGATCGAGACATCGCCCCCCAACGTCGAAGAGCCACCCGTGGTAGATGCATCGGAGGCCTCCATCTTCCAGACGGCCGTAGCTGAGATCGGCGCCGCGGTGCGGACAATGGAGCGCAAGGAGCCCGATCCGGCCCTCAGAGCGAAACAGGACAAGGTCCTCCCCCAGCAATCGGATCGGCAGCGGCGCGCCGCCATCCGGTAGCTCTTCGGAAAGGGCCACTGGCTGCCAGTAGCGCCGAAGGAAATCGCCTCCGGGTGTGCCGGGACCCGTCCGCGTCAGGGCATCGTTCTCTTCTCGCGTCAGCATGGCTCCTCCCCAATCCGCGCGTGCGCCGCTGGGGACGCATCCATCGCGCACCCAGCGGCGCCCTGCTCAGCTTCAGTTCAAATCCCACTCTTGCGCATTCCACGCCACCGCGCCCTGGGACACGGGGGTGACGTGGCTGACTCTGCCGCTCACGAGCATCGGCTCTGCGTCGTAGAAGAGATCCATCCAGACGACCTGGTCGGTGATGTGATGCACGATGTCTCGGCCGATGTCCATTCGCTGGTCCCAGGGGATCGTGGTGAAGTACGCGTCGACCATCGCATCGAGCGCGGGGTTCATGTACCTGGAGTAGTTCCGGCCCAGGTAGTTGGTCTCGGCCACCCGCGACTGGCTGGCGTAAAGATATTTGAACGGCTCGGTGTCGCTGGGCTGGCGCTCCATGTCGAAACCGGGAAACGTCGCGCGCCAGGCGAGATCGCGCTGTCGCTGGGGTGGGATGACGACCGGGTCGACGGCGACCCCCGCCTTCTGCCAGAAGTCGGCCATGGCGTACATGATCTTCGTGTTGATGTCGGTCGAGACGGTTCGGATCTCGACGGTCACCTTTTCCCCATTTGCTCCGTGATACATCCCGTCCGGTCCCTTCGACAGGCCCAGCGACTCGAGTAGCTGAGCGCTCTGCCGCTGATCGAAGTCGTACCGGATCGCCGCGGACTGCAGCTCTTTGAATTCGGGCTCGCTGGGGTCGAGGAAGAAGTGGGCAACCGGTGACGTTGCGCCCGGAAGGAGTGTGTCCGACATCTGCTGGCGGTCCAACGCGTGGTACAAGGCGCGGCGGAACCGGACGTCGCTGATGAGGAACGGGCTGGCGTCCATGAACTGCGGGTGGGCCACGAAGCGCTGACGGTAGCGGATCTCCATCGAGCCCGACCAGTGCTCTTTCACCTGCAGCGCCTGTTCCAGCGACAGATTCCGCGCTCCGAGGTTCATGTCGACGGCGCCGGCCATCATATTCGCCGCGAAGGTGTTCGAATCCTCGACGAATCGCACCTCGATCTGGTCCAGCTTGGGCCTGCCAAGGACGTACTGATCAAACGCGGCGAGCAGCATGTGGCTGCCCTGCGCCCATTCCTGCAGCCTGAAGGGTCCGGAGCCGACGAACTCCTGGCTCCACGCCGGGCTGTCGGTGAATGAGGCTTTGTCGCGAAGATAGGCGGGCTCCAGGGCGTGCTGGGCCATGGGCAGCACCAGGTTCTGAGAAAACATCGCGTCCGCCTGAATGAACGGCTGCTTCCAGCGGAGCACGACAGTCCTGCTGTCCGGAGCGGACACCGACTCGATCAGATCGAACTGCGCGTCGCGAAACTCGGGCAGGTCCCCGTCCTGCACGACCCTTGTGGTGAACCGAAGATCATCGGACGTGACCGGGGACCCATCATGCCACGAGGCGCCGGCGCGCAATCGCCACGTGGTCTCCATATGGCCGTCCGGGAAGAGCTTCCACAATCCATTCTCCACGGTCGGCACCGCCTCGGCGAGCTGCGGGCGGAGGGCCCCGACGTTGTCGGTCACGGTCAGCCCGGCGTTCACGAGCTGCTCGACCTCGGCTCCACCCGGAACCGACGGAGAAGAATCGATCTTGATACTGAACGTCCGGGGCTCGCCACGGATCGCGATCGTCACCTTGCGCGGCTCTGCGCCAGAGCCAGCCGCCTGCCCGCCGCTTCGCGAGGTGTCACGGGAAGCCGGTCCGGCGCACGCCGTGAGTGCAAGAAGAATCGCGAAGAGGACAGGACCGGATCGGATGAGACCACCCATGCTTCCCTCGCGTGACGGGCTCCGCGGCCGTACTTCGTGCATTGTATCGGGCATCCGGCGGACGAGCGCAGAGCCCGACGCCCGCGAGCCTCGGGCCTTGACGCTTGATATTAGTCTGTGCTAAATAAGGGCGCTTCTATCGACTAATGATCTGGATTCGCACCGACTTGGAGGGTGGAATGGAGTTCTGGCAGCGCTCGACCGTTCGCTGGCTCTTCGTCGTGGGAGGGCTCGTGCCCATGCTGGCCATGGCGACGATTGCCGTGCGCGCGCGTGGGCTGGATCAGGCGCCGAAAACGATGAACCGCGAGTACTGGATTCAGTCCGAAAACGTCGATTGGAACATCGTACGCACGGGCAGAGACATGATGACCGGCGACCAATTCGACGCGAAGGACACGACCTTCAAGGCGATCGTGTACCGGGCTTATACGCCCAACTGGGCTTCGCCGTTGCCCGACGATCCGAACGTTATCGGCGACAACGACGGCATTCCAGGCCCGACGATTCGGGCCAACGTCGGCGACACGATCGTCGTTCATTTTCGGAACGAGGATACGTACTACGGTCGCGCACACAGCATTCATCCTCACGGGGTGCGCTACACGGCGGCGTTCGACGGCGCGTATTCGGACGCGGACCCCGACAAGCCCGGAACCGCCGTGCCGGTGGGTGGCTCCTTCACATACACGTGGAGCGCAAGTTCGGACTCTGCGGGAATCTGGCCTTATCACGATCACGCGGCAGAGGGTCTGGACAATCAGGCAAAGGGGATGTTCGGCGCCATCGAGATCGTCGGTCCCAGGATAGCCGCCCCGACAAAGAATTCATCATGTTTTTCACTGGAATGGACCGGGATGCAACGGGGCTCGGACGCGACTTCGACGTCATCAACGGGCGCGCGTACATGGGGAATGTGCCGACTCCGCGAACGACCGTTGGCGATCGCGTCCGCCTTCGCGTGCTGGCTCTGGGAACCGAATTTCACATGGTCCACCTCCACGGGCATCGGTGGCAGACGCCTGCGGGACCCGAGGACTCGTCTCTGCTCGGGCCAAGTGGGTCGCTCACCATCGACTTTGTCGAGGACGAGCCGGGAACGTGGATGTTCCACTGCCACGTGGCCGAGCACATGGAAAACGGCATGATGGGAGACTACGTCGCGTTGCCGCGGGGGCAGGCGCAAGGGGATCGTGCGCCCGCGCCGATGGAGATGTGAGTCTCGCGCCGCTCGCCCTGGCTCGGCCGGGCGATCGCCACGGATCCCGACCGCGTGCGGCCTAGAGCGCTCGGCCGATCCCTCAGTCTTCCGTCGCGGACCCGTCGCCGCTGGTCGCGGCCCATGGCGGAGGCGGCGTCGGCCGATCGGGTGGCAGGCGACTCACGATCTCCTCGCTCATCCCGATCTCGTCGATGAGGAGCCGCGCGCGCTCCTGCGGAGAGAGGGGCTGCTGCGTGACCGCGCCCGTCGCCGTGATGGTCACCCGCCGCCCAAGTCCCGCCCCGACGACGGCGTCGCGCCGATTCACGCGCGCGGAAAGCGCATAGTTGAAGAGGCTCCAGCTGCGTGTCGACTCGTGCATCCGTCGGAACTCGTCGGCCGACGCACCGAGGCGCTCGACTCGGCAGAAGATCCGTTCAGGGGCGGTCAAGGGGAGCCACGCCACGTTCCAGCGACCGTCGCGCAGCTCGCACCGCACGCCCCACGCAGGATGCGCGGTCGCGGTGGCCCCCGCCTCCTCGAGCCGGAGGGGCTCGCCATGGAGGATCGACGCATCCACGAGGTAGCGCGAGCCGTCCAGCTCGACCACGACGGTTCCATGGTTGGGTGGAGTATTGGGCGACCGCATCATCGTCGCGATGCCGCGCGTGGCGGCGAAGCCCAGGGTGTTGAGCAGCGCAAACAGCGCTCCGTTACCCGCCCAGCAAGTGCCTCCGGTCCCGTGCCGCAGCCAGCTATCGAAGAAGTCATTGGCGTCGTCCCCGGGAAATGGCCCGCCACATTCCTCGCCGAGGTGGATGAGCTTCTTTACGTTGTCAAACGGCACCCGCTGGCACCAGGCCCGGTACACGGCGCTCAATCCTTCCAGGTTCGGCGCCGGTTCCGTTGCGACGCCGAGCTTCAGCAGCACGCGCTCGACGATGTCGCGTGACAGCACGTCGGCGGGGCCGATCATGGCGCTTGCTCCACGGTCAGAGTACGGCAGGGCGTCCGGGGCCACTTCGTTTGCCTGGACCATAATACTCCGGTCTCGACGCCGCGCATGCAGGCCTTTCCGCAGCCCTCGGGGGCCGGGCGGGCGAAGTGCCGATCGCCGATCACCGTATCAGCCTCGTCGTCTACTATTCTCTCGGCGACCTGACCAAGGAGTGCGACCGTGTCCCACGTCCGAAAACCTCTCGTGGCCGCTGCCGCACTGAATACGGCGATCTTCGCTGTCGAAGGTATCGCTGGTCTTCACGGTCACAGCCTCAGCCTTGTCGCCGACGCCGCCCACAACTTTTCCGATGAGCTCGCCCTGGTCTGTCTGACCCTTGCCTACATTGTGCCCGTTGGCATGTCCCGCAACTTTCAACGGTCCGCGAATCTGCTCAACTCGGTGGGCCTCTTAGTGGTCTGCGCGATGATCGCCGGGCAGGCTTTCGATCGCGCGCTCAATCCCGCACCGGTCAGCGGGCTGCTCCCCATTGTGGTCGGCGTCTTGTCGGCAGCGGCCAACGGGGGTGTCGCCCACATGCTGGGCAGGGTGCGGCATATGAGCGCTGCCATCCGGCTCGCCTATCTCCATAACCTGGGCGACGTGTACGTCTCGATGGCGCCCGTGGCCGCTGGCATTCTCGTGATGGCATTCGGATGGAGCGTTGTCGATGCCTTCGTCGGGGCAGGACTGGCAGCCTGGATCGCCTGGGGTACCATCCAGGAAGTGCGAACGTCCGCGCAGACGCTCCTCTGGCCGGAGAACGCGGTCTGCCTCCACGAGCCGGACGACGTGGCCCATGCCGTGCCCGCCTAGAGCCTGTGTGACAGCCCGGGTGGCCAGAGCGAGGCGACGGAGCAGGCCCATGGCTCCATCGCCAAGTGCATCCACGCCTTGCTGCTCTCCGGGTACTCCGCGTAGCCGCGTAGTCCTTCGCGAGTCCCCGGGAACGGCCTAGCCACCCGAAGGCCCGTTCCAACACCCACCGGGCCAAGGCACGGATGATGAACCCGAGCGCATCGACGTGCAGATGCCGCTTGCGCGACATTCAGGCAATGCGCCCCGTCATGGCCTCGAGGCTCCTCTTTCGGCGGTCTTCACCGACTGGCGGGCGATCACCAAGCCGCACTGGCAAACGGCCGGCTTCAAGCGCGTAGCCGACGCCTCCACGAAAGGCGTGCCGCACGAAGCAGCGAGACTACCGTTAACCCATCACTCATCCCTGTCCTCGGCGTCTGCGCTGCCTGTTCCGCTTGGAAACGCCTGCGGCCTGCCACTTGCGATGAGATGGGTCGTGACGACTCGTGTCTGCTCCGTCGACCTGTTGGCGCTGGCGCGAATCTCGCCCGGTTGATTCCGGATCGCCTCGCCCGCAAGGACCGTCGTCGTCGCGCTTTTCATCGACGTAAGTTCCCCGTCCGTTACGAGGATCAGCTCAGCGCCGGGATGGAAGTGAGGTGGCATTTGGTCGCCGGGCGAAAACTCTGTCCAGCTCTGGTAGACGTCGATGTGGCCACTGACATTGAGGATTTCCATGCTGGCGGTGTACGGTACGGTCACGTCGGGTGCATCGGGACGGGAGCTCGGGATGGGAAGATTGACCGCGGCGGGGACACCTCTGGGCACCAGTCGGGTCTGGAGCCAGCGCGCCCGGACCGCTCCGTTGTTGCCTGCTTCCTGGCCTTCCCAGGCCGGTTCGATGAATGAGTCCCCCGGCCCATAGACCACCGGCTCCGCCTTCTGGCCGTCCACGATCGGGATGTTGGTGATCTCGCCCTCGAGGATGGTGATGAACGTGTGAGCCTCGAGGAGACTGTCGTCCGCGCGTGGCGGCTGATTCGAAGCCGGCGGTCGCGCGCTTGCCCTCCCATAATCCCGCGCCGCAGAATTCCTGAGGACGGATCTATTCGTGGAGATTTCGTGCGGAGGCTCGCGCGCGTTGCTGTTTCCGCCGAGTTTCGCCGTCGCGCTCTCCGGGGGGCGGTGGTGCCGATACTTCTGTTCCCCATTCTCGTCGTGGCGCTGGACCATCACGGCGCGGAGCGCATCCCAGGCCACGCGCACGCCGTGCCGGATGGCGAGCCGCTCCCCCCTCATCTCCACGGCTACCAGGTTCCCCACGTCCATCTGGCGACCGCCACCCCTGTTGCCTTGCCTGGTGCGCCAGCGATGGTGCCGGCGGTACCCCTGGCCATCCTGACACTGCTCACTACCCAGGCGCTGTCGGCTCCGCTGCCAAATCTCGCATCGGTGGTCCGGGCGCGCGGCGAGGGCATACAGCGCGACCGGCGCCGCCTCTTCAATCAGATTGACATCCGTCCACTAACTCCTCCGCCGCCGGCCTGATCGCGCGACGCGCCTCCCCCAACTGGGCCATGACCACGGCGCGGTTGGCGCGGATCGTCACGGCGGGGACTCTTCTCCCTCCGGGACGTCAAGAGCCGCACCGGGGCGGCTGGGGACAGGCCCCAGCTCCACCGGACGGTAAGGGCACGATCGAGAGATCTGACCCACCAGCACGTAAGAAGCGAGCTCCACGGGCCCCCCGACTGGGGCGCCGAGGGTCAAAATTGGAGGACATCGTGGAATTCCGCCCTTTGAGTTGCGCCGCGGCGGTCGCGGCAGTCGTCCTGACCATCGCGGAGGTCATACCTACGCCTGCTCTAGCCCACGAGCGACGAGCAGTCGGTCCCTATTCATTCATTGTTGGGTTCAACACGGAACCGGCCATCCAGGGCCAGCCGAACGGCGCCCAACTGACCGTCACGGTCCCCGGCGAGGAGAATCGACCGGTGGAGGGCTTGGCGGACTCGCTCCGAGCGACCGTCGCCTTCGGCGGCGGGCAGCCGAAAGAGTTGAAGCTCCGCCCCGTGTTTAGCCACCCGGGCCAGTACGTGGCCGACTTCATTCCGACGAGGAGCGGGACGTACATTTTCCATTTCACGGGCAATGTCGAGAGCGAGCCGATCGATGAGGAATTCGAATCCGGGCCAGGCCGCTTCAACGATGTACAGTCCGTGGAGGCCCTCCAGTTCCCGGACCAGATTCCCCTGGGGAATGACGTGGCGCGGAGCGCGCGTCAAGCCGCGGAAGCAGCGGCCGCGGCGCAGTCCGACGCCGGGGCCGCGCGCAGCCTCGCCGTCGTCGGCGTGGCTCTGGGAGCGACCGGCCTCGTCGTCGCGGCCGCTGCCGTGATAGGACTGCTCGCTCGGCGGCCCGCCCACGCGGCCCCCGTCGAGGGGAGCCCCGAACACTCATGACGTCGGACGGGCCGCTCGCTTATGGACGCGTCGCGCGGAGGCTCCGGGTATCGGCATGGCGAACTGCTCCCCTGTGGCTCGCGATCGGGCTGGCGCTTCTTTCCGCCCCGCGGGTAGCCGATGCGCACGCCGAGCTGATCCGGTCGGACCCGGCCGCCGACTCGATCCTCGAGGTGGCCCCAAGGCAGGTGGAGCTGTGGTTCTCTGAAGAGCCGGAGCCGCGTTTCAGCGAAATCCAGGTCCTTGACCGAACGCAGCGGCGGATGGACCGCAGGGACTTGAGACCTGACCCTTCGGACCGGCTCGGATTGATCGTCGGGGTCGGTGACCTCCCCCACGGCACCTTTACGGTGACGTGGAAGGCCCTGTCGGCAGTCGATGGGCACGTCACCCGCGGCGTCTTCGCCTTTACGGTTGGACTCGATCAAGTGCCGACTGCGCCGGTGCTGGCCAGCGCGGCCGAAGGGTCGACGGCGACGGCCGACCAGGTCGCCGTTCGGGTGCTGAACTACGTCGGCCTGGCTCTCCTCCTCGGCGCGTTTCCCTTCCTGCTCTGGGTGCTGCCCCACGCCCTCCGATCCGGCGTCGCACGGATGGATATCGCCGAGGTCGTGACGAGACGCGTGGGGAACGTCGCGCTCGTCGGCGCCGGACTTGCCATCATTGGCGCTCTCGGGTCCCTCGTCGCGGAAACCGCGACGGCCTCGAGCGTCCCGTTCTTCGAGGCCATCGGGGATCAGGCGGTCGCCGTCGCGCTGGGGACGCGCTTCGGACTTCTCTGGTGGTTTCGCCTCGCCCTCCTCGCCACGATCACGCTCCTCGTCGTCCTGGAGAGGACCGGACCACCGTCGCGAACGGCGCTCCGCGTCGGAGCGCTCTTCGGACTGGCCCTCCTCCTCGACTACGCCCTGGGCACCCACGCCGCCGCCGTGCCAGATGCGACGCCCGCCTCGGTCGCCCTCGACTGGGCGCACGTTGTCGCCGTGTCCTGCTGGATCGGTGGGCTCGCGTACCTGACGCTGACGATCTGGACGCTCGTGCGGTCGACCGACGGGAACGAGGCTGCGCGCGTCATCGCGCACTTGGTGCCACGGTTTTCCACGATGGCGGCCGTCTGCGTGGGCATCGTGCTCTTTTCCGGGATCTATGCGACATGGCTGAACGTTGGAAGCACGTCGGCGCTCCTCGCGACCCCATACGGCCGTGCGCTCTTGGCGAAGCTGGCCTGCGTTGCTCCCCTTCTCGGGATCGCCGCCATCAACCGGCTTGTGCTGTCGCCGCGGCTTCGTTGGGCATCCGAGCGTGACCCCCTCCGCCACGACCTCGCCCGGAGGCTCCGACAGTCCGTGGCTGGCGAGGTCGTATTCGCCCTGGGCGCCCTGGTAGCGGTCGCGGTGATGACCAATCTCCAGCCTGCGCGCCAGGCCCTCGCCGCGCAGGGGGCCACGCTGGAGAAAGACGCGGAAGACCTCCGCGTGACGCTTCGGGTCCAGCCCGGACTCGCGACGCTCAATCGATTCGACGTCTTCCTGGCCGATCGCACCGGCAGGCCGGTCGAAGACGTTCAGCGGGTGGAGCTGCGGTTCGACATGCAGACGATGGACATGGGCGAGAGCGAGCTGGTGGCCATCCCGCACGGAGACGGTCACTACGTGACCCAGGGCGGAGCGCTCGCCATGGCTGGTCCGTGGGACATCACCGTGTTGGTGCGGCGGGCTGGACGAGACGACGTGCGCGCCACGATGCGAACGGACGTCGGGCCCGCGCCTGCTCCCAACAGCGCGCCGGCGGCGCCGAAGCCGGGCGAGGCGAACGTCGTCCTCGGCGCCCAGCTTCTGGCGACGGGGCTGATCGCATTGGCAGCCGGGGTGCTGGCTCGACGGCGGCGGAGCCTTCGCTGGGCGGCGCCGCTCGCCGCGTTTGGGCTCGTTACCGGGGCCGTGCTGGCCCTTCAGGGAGCGTCGACGCTGTCCGTGAGCGCGGTTCGCAATCCCATTCCGCCAACCCAGCAGTCCATCGCCCGGGGGGAGGAGATTTACCGCGCTGACTGCGCCATGTGCCATGGAATAAGCGGCAGGGGCGACGGGCCGGCCGGGCTCGCGCTCGTCCCGCGTCCGGCGGACTTCCGGGTTCACCTCGCGGCCGGGCACACCGATGGCCAGCTCTTCGACTGGATCTCCAACGGGTTCCCTGGCTCCGCCATGCCGGCCTGGAAGGATCGCCTGAACGAAGAGGACCGATGGAACGTGCTGAATTACCTGCAGCAGACGTTCGGACCGAACGTGACTTCGGGGAGGTAGCCAGATTTTCAGGCTCATACTTCGAGCGCGCGCCGTCCTTCGCGCGGGCACCGGCGGGCTTGCGCTAAACGGGGGGAACCCGACCGACGAGATCGTCGCGGTTGTGCTGGGCATCGTCTTCGCCGGGCTCGTCTGGCTCATCCTGCGAAGGGGCGGGGAGGATGACAGCGATGGGGATGCGTCGCCCGAGTAGCGCCGCGGTATACTCCGGCACTTCCGCTGCAGGTGGCACCCCGTGAAGCCAGTCCTGGTTGATCCCGCCGCCGCCGTCAGCGACATTCCCGACGGCGCGTCCATCATGGTCGGTGGGTTTGCCGGAGTTGGCGTGCCCGTTCTCCTCCTGCGCGCCCTCGCGCAGCGCGGGGTGCGCGACCTGACCATCATCGCGAACGGCACGCCGCATCGGCGCGATCCCGCGAATCAGGCGGCCATGGTGCCGGCCTCGATGATCGCCCGGGCAATCCTCTCGTTTCCGGTTGGGGCCTCACCCCAGCCCGAAAATCCCTACGAACAGGGCTACGAGCGCGGCGCCATTGGTCTGGAGATCGTGCCCCAGGGAACGCTGGCCGAGCGCATTCGCGCCGGGGGCGCGGGCATTCCGGCTTTCTACACGCCCACGGGTGTCGGCACGCCGTTCGCGGATGGCAAGGAGGTGCGGGAGATCAACGGTCGCCTCTGTGTTCTGGAGCACGCCCTGCGCGCGGACTTCGCGCTGATTCGCGCCCACACAGCCGACCGGCTCGGCAACCTCACGTATCGCAACGCGGGGCGCAACTTCAATCCCATCATGGCGATGGCTGCGGACGTCTCCATCGCGGAGGTCGACGCGGTCGTGGAGCCCGGAACGCTCGACCCGGAGCACGTCGTGACCCCGGGCATCTTCGTGGATCGGATCGTGGTCGCGGAGCGCGAGCGCGTTGCCTGATCGCCTGACTCGCGACGTCATCGCCATGCGGGTGGCGGCGGAGATTCCCGATGAGGCCTACGTCAACCTCGGCATCGGCATGCCGACCTTGGTGGCCGATTACGTGCTCTCCGAGAAGCGTATCGTCTTCCATGCCGAGAATGGCGTTCTGGGGACGGGCCCATTCCCCGAGCCGGGGAGCGAGATCCCGGACCTCATCAACGCGGGCGGCCAGTTCACCACCCTCATACCCGGGGCGGCCTTCATGGACTCGGCTGAGTCGTTCGCCATCGTCCGCGGCCGCCACCTGGACGTCGCCGTGCTGGGCGGCCTCCAGGTCTCGGAGCGAGGCGACCTGGCCAATTGGCGCCGGGTCGATCGACGCGTCGGCAGCATCGGAGGCGCGGCCGACATCGCGGCTGGGGCGAAGCGCCTCTTTGTCATGATGGAGCACACGACGCGCGACGGCCAGCCCAAGATCGTCCGGTCCTGCACCTACCCTCTGACGGGCTGCCGCGTCGTGAACAAGATCTTCACCGACGTCGCCGTCATCGCCGTGGCAGACGACGGCCTGGTGCTGGAAGAGGTCGCTCCCGGCTGGAGGGCGGCCGACGTACAGGCGGTCACTGAGGCGCGCCTACAGGTGAGTCCGACGTTGTGCGAGATCGCGCTTTGACATCCGCGCCATGGATCGAGCCGACCTCCGCGGGGCGATCTCCGCGATGAGCGAGCGGGCGCAGCGCGTCGCCATCGTCGGCGTGGCCGAATCGGACGAGATCGGGCTCGTGCCCGGAAAGTCCTCCCTGCAGCACCACGCCGAAGCTGCCTTCAACGCGCTTGCCGACGCCGGACTGAATGCTCGGGACGTCGATGGACTGTTCACGGCAGGCTTCAGCACGCTGACGACGGCGGAATATATGGGCATCCGGCCGAGGTACACCGACAGCACCTCGGTCGGGGGCTCGTCGTTCGTCATCGAGGTGGCCCACGCCCTGGCTGCCATTCAAGCCGGCTTCTGCGACGTGGCCCTCATCACGCACGGCCAAACCGGCCGCAGCGCACGTCCACCTGGCCTCCAGACGATCCGTCTCGACAACGTCGGGGCGCCGATCGGCGAGTTTCAAGCGCCGTACGGAATCATCGGGCCGCCCGTCTCTTATGGCATGGCCTGCAGCCGCTACATGCACCGGTATGGTGAGGACCGCACGCGCCAGGCGCTGGCGGAGATCGCGGTCGCGACCCGAAAGTGGGCACAGCTCAATCCACGGGCGCTCATGCGCGATCCCATGAGCTTCCAGGATTACCACGCATCGCGCTGGATCGCATGGCCCTTCCACTTGCTCGACTGCTGCCTCGTGACAGACGCCGGCGCCGCCGCCGTGATTACGCGCGCCGATCGAGCGCTAGACTGCGCCAAGCCGCCCGTCTGGGTGTTGGGGGCTGCGGAGTACCACGACCACTACGCCATCAGCCAGATGCCGGACCTCACCGTCACTCCTGCCCGGGATAGCGGGCCGCGTGCCCTCGCGATGGCCGGGGTGGCGCCGCAAGATGTGGACCTCACGATGGTCTACGATTCATTTACGTACACCGTGCTCGCGACGCTGGAGAGCCTCGGCTTTTGTGGCCCCGGTGAAGGACCCGATCTCGTCGCGGATCAGCGCACGGCGCCGGGCGGCGCCTTCCCGCTCAACACCAACGGGGGCGGCCTTTCGTACACGCACCCGGGGATGTACGGGATCTTTCTCATCGTCGAGGCGGTGCGCCAGCTCCGGGGTGAGTGCGGCCCGCGCCAGGTCTCCGACTGTCGGATCGCGCTCGTGAATGGCACGGGCGGCTACCTGTCGTCCACCGGAACCGTGGTGCTGGCGGCGGACTGAGGACGGTCGGTGAAAGGAGCAGGACCATGGGGTCACACGGGCGATGAGTGAAGGCTCGGAAGGTCCGTCCCGGCCGCTCCCGATTCCTCAACCCGAGACGGAGTATTACTGGCAGCGGGCGCGCGAGCACGAGCTGTGGATCATGCGTTGCGAGGCGTGCGGCAACGCCTACTTCTACCCGCGCACGATCTGTCCGCTTTGCTTCTCGCGCGACACACGCTGGCTCCAGGCGTCGGGCCGCGCCACGCTCCATGCCTTCAGCATCGTCCATCGCGCGCCAGCCCCAGGCTTCACGACCCCGTACGTCGCCGCCATCGTCGAGCTTGAGGAGGGACCGCGCATGCCGACGAACCTGGTGGGCGTCGAGCCTGACCCGGCGGCGATTCGCATCGGGATGCCGCTGGAGGTCGTGTTCGAGGACGTGACGGACGAGATCTCGCTTCCCCAATTCCGGCCCGTCGGCCTCCTCGAAGCGGTCGTCAGGGGGCTGGTCCGCGCGGTTCCGGTGGAGCCGAGCGGTCCAAATGAACCTTGACATCGATGTTGTGCCTGCTTAAGGTCTGGGCACCAGCACTGGAGGATGAACGATGGCGAAGGTTCAGGAGCAGGGTTCCGGAGCATCGGCCCGGCCCGTCCGCGCGCTCAAGCTCGGCCTGATTGGCGTCGGCGTCGGCGCGGCAGAGATGCTTCCGGCGATGGAAGCGATGGACGAGATCGACCTCTTCGCCGCCGCGGACGTCGTGCCCGAGACGCGCCAGCGATTCAAGGCCCGATACCCCAACGCGCGCGTGTATGAGAGCGCCGAGGCCCTGGTCGAGGATCCAGATGTCGAGGCGGTCTGGATCGCGACGCCGAATCGCCTCCACGGCCCGCACACGATCCTCGCGGCCGAGCACGGCAAGCACGTCGTCGTCGAAAAGCCGATGGCCCTCAACATCGAGGAGGCCGAGCGGATGGTCGAGGCGGCCGAGAAGAACAAGGTGAAGCTGCTCGCCGGCCACACCCGGAGCTACACGCTGCCGATTCAGGCGATGCGGCGGATCATCACGTCGGGTAAGCTGGGCAAAGTCCGTGCGATCCACCTCCTCGCCTACTCGGACTGGATGCTCCGACCACGCACCGCGGACGAGCTGGACATCAACCAGGGCGGCGGCATTCCGTACCGCCAGGGTCCGCACCAGATCGATACGGTGCGCGTGCTGGGCGGCGGCATGCTCCGCAGTGTCCGCGCGATGACCGGGCAGTGGATGCCCGAGCGCCCCATCCCCGGCTACTACTCGGCGTATCTCGAGTTCGAGGACGGCACGCCCTCCACCATCGTCCACAACGGCTACGGCTATTTCCTCGGAGCTGAGCTGGTGCCGTGGGGCGACTCCAGTCAGCGGTACACCGCCGAGCAGCGCGTCGAGGTGCGCCGCCAGATGCGGACCGGTACCCGGAACGAGGCGCAGGACAAGCAGGATCTGCGGATCGGCGGCGCGGCCGAAGAGGCCACCTTCCGGGAGCCGGAGCGGCGCCCGTGGGTGCCCGAGGACATGGGCCTCCTCATCGTGAGCTGCGACCGGGGGGACATCCGCCACTCGAAGTTCGGCCTGTACGTGTACGACGACGAGGGCATCCACGACATCGACCTGACGCCCAATCGCGTGATGGGCGTGGGCCAGCGCCGCGCCGAGCTGGAGGAGTTGTACGATGGGGTCGTGAACGACCGCCCGCTCTTCCACGACGGTCGGTGGGGCATGGCGACCCTCGAGGTCTGCCTCGCCATGATGCAGTCCGCGCGGGAGCGACGGGAGATCATGCTGACCCACCAGCGGCCGGTCACGCCCGAGTACGACGCGCACCTCCCGGCGGTGGCCTACTAAAGACGGCATTGCCGCTATTGCGTGGTTTTTCGCCCCCAACCCCCTCACGCTCGCCCTGTCCCCCGTCGTCGGGGGAGAGGGGACTGGCGGTGGACCGGCCCTCGGGAAATAGCTCCACGCCGCCCTCGGTCATGCGATCGATGGTGTCGCGCAGAGCCTCGGCTTCGTCCGCCGTGTAGACGTGCGGCTCGACCCCTCGTGTGTCCATACACCGCCGTACCGTCGTGAACGCGTCGTCGCGCGGCTCGCCGGTGTAGACGACGAGAAGATCGACGTCGCTGCGCACCGTCGCGCGACCTCTTGCCCATGAGCCGAAGAGGACCACTCGGCGAAGCGGGAGCGCGGCGGCAAGCCCCGGCACGCGCTGGCGCAGCCTGGCGATCAGCTCCTCTCGGCTATAGGGCGGCCAGAAGATCCGTACAGAACCGAAGGATTCGGTCGGCATACTCCACCATGCGGTCGGCTTCGGTTTCGACGTAACGGCTGCCGGGAGAGCCGGACGGGTGCGCGTCCGGATATCGCGTCGCGACGTACGCTTTGTCCAGCTCGGCCGCGGCGATGGCGATATCGCTCGGAACATGCTCGCGCTCGTCGAGCGCCAGCAGAAGATCGCTGATGGAATGGCCCCACGCCTCCGCCCCCAGCCGCTGGAACACGGCCTTGACCGCCTTGTCGGCTGCCTGTTGAGCCGAAAAGCAGGCCCACTCATAGAACGCGTCGTCGAGATCGTGGCGCGCGTGGTCGAGGTCTCGCTTCGCCTGGTCCAGCCAATCCTTGCTCCGCTCCGCCATGGGGCAATCGTACCGAAAGTCGACGCTGGCGAGACGACCTCGGGCATGGAGGGCGGGCGCCCCTTCGCGCTGATCGTTAGGCGGGCTGCTTGATTCCGAGCAGGCGGGCAGCGGTGTTGCCCAGAATGCAGGCGCGCTCGTCGTCGGCGAGGTCCAGCGCGGCGACGGCCTCGAGGCTGTTTCGGACAAAGCGCCGCCCATCCTCTGGTCCATACGGGTAGTTCGTGCCGAAGACGAGATGCTCCGCCCCGAAGAAGTCGCGGGCGATGCGAAGGGTGTTGGCTGGATGGTCGGCGGTGTCGACGTAGAAGCGGCGGAAGAGGTCGATCGGGTTCTCCCGGAGGCCGTAGCGCTGGCGGATCTCCTCGGTCCGGCCCGTGTAGATGTTCACGGCACGCTGCGCGAAGAAGGCGAGCACCCCGCCGACGTCCGCTACGATGAACGGGATCTCCGGAAATCGCTCGGTGACCCGCCCGTAGACGAGGCGGGTCATCGCGACCGTCGCGTCGAAGGCCCAGCCGAAGATGAGGGTCGGATGGATGTCGAGGTCCGTGGCCTCCGTGGCCAGGGGAGCGGTGGGATGGATGTAGACCGGCACCCCATAGCGCGCGATCCGTTCGTACAGGGGAAGGAGGGCCTCGTCGTCGAGGGGGCGGCCGTTCAGGTTCGAGTAGCAGCCGAAGCCGCGCATCTCGAGGGCCTCGACGCAGCGCTCCAGCTCGTCCAGCGCCAGCGGGACGGACGACGTCGGCAGCGTGCAGAGGCCGACGAAGCGCCCCGGGTAGTCGTGGCACCACCGGCCGATGGCGTCGTTCGCGGCCCGGGCCAATTCCATCGCCGCGTCCGGAGCGAAGCGGTCAGCCCCGGGCGGCGGCACACTGACCACCTGAACGTCGACCCCCAGCTCGTCCATGTGGGCGATCCGGATCTCGGGGTCCTGGCCCGCGAAGGTTACGGTGTTGATCCGCCGGCCCAGCGTTCGGTCGAAGAGGTAGGTCATCCCGCTCGCGGGATCGGGCTCCTCCAGCGAGACGCTGCTATCAAGGCGGCAGAGCGCGTCGAGATACGCCGGCGGGAAGACATGCGCCTGGAAGTCGACGATCACGACGGGCGTCCTCGGGTCTCGATCGCCTCCAGCACGCGCTCGGGCGTGAGTGGGAGATCGAAGATCGGTGCGCCGATGGCGTCCGCCACCGCGTTTGCGATGGCGCCCGCCGTGGGCACGCAGGGCATTTCTCCGATGCTCCCGGCGTGGAAAGGCCCAGGCCCCTCGGAGGGGACGTTGACCGTGACGAGCTGAGGCACGTCGCGCATCGTGGGGAGCTTGTAGTCGCCCAGGTGGGCGTTGGTGATGCGCCCGCTCTCCGCCGACATCTCTTCCATCGTGGCATACCCGAGGCCCTGAACCAGCCCGCCCTCGATCTGCCCCTGATGGCCGATGGGGTTGACGATGGTTCCCGTGTCCTGGACGGTCGTCATTCGGGCGATACGCACCTGGCCCGTCTCGGAGTCCACCTCCACCTCGGCGATCTGCGCGCAGCAATGTCGGTCGGTGGTCTTGGGCCGCTTGATCGTCACCTGTGCATGGCCGGCTCCCCCGTCGCCGGGGAGCATCTCCGCGGCCAGCTCCTCCAGCGAGACGAACCCGCCGTCGGGGCTCGTCCAGCCGCTGGACCGCTCAGCCGTCGCCGGCGCCCAGGCCGCCGACTCCGCGCCGAGCATCGCCGCGGCCAGCGGCGCAAGCTTCTCCTTCACGGCGGACGACGCGGCGATCGCGGCGTGGCCGGCGACGTTCGTCATGCGGTCGGCCGCGGAGCCGACGTCGATGGGCAGCGCGTCCGTCGTTCCGCGAACGAGGAGGACTCGGTCGGCCAGCACACCGAACTCCTCAGCGACGACCTGGGCCACCACCGTCAGAGCGCCGGTGCCGTTGTCCGGGAGGCCGGTCACGACGGTGATGGTCCCGTTGGGGTTCAGCGTCACGTCGGAGCTGCCCTCACCGAAGCCCACGCCGCGCTCGCACAGCGCGATGCCGCGGCCACGGAGGACGCCCGAATTCGCCGGGGATGAGGCTCCGAGCCCAACCCGTGGGCTCGAGGGCTGGAGGTCGAGAGCGCGCACGGCCGCGTCGAGGACCGTGGGCACGAGGGACGCGGCGCCCTCCCCCGTCGTCCGCGCCGCATTTCGAATTCGGAATTCGAGAGGATCCATCCCAAACGCGCGCGCCAGGAGGTCCGTGTGGGCCTCGACGGCGAACGCGACCTGCGGGTGGCCGGGCGCGCGCATGTATCCGGAGGGTGGCAGGTTGGTGTAGACGCAAAAGGCCTCGATCCGAAGGTTCGGAACCGCGTACGGGCCGGCGGCGTAGTCGGCGCCCGTCAGCATTCCATCCTCGCTGGGCTTGAGCGCGCCGTAGGCGCCGGTGTTGTAGACGATCCGCACGTCGCGCGCGACGATGGCGCCTTCGCGCGTCAACCCGGTCCGTACTCGGACGATGGAGGGATGCCGATGGGTGGCCGAAGCCAGGTCAGCAGTCGAGCGCGCGACGAACTTGACGGGCCGGCCCGTCATGCGGGACAGGTGGTAGGCCATGGGGACGTCGGCCGGGCTCCCCTTCCCCCCGAAGTCGGCGCCGACCGTAATGGGATGGATGACGAAGTCGTGCTCGGGGCGATCGGTCAGCTCGGCGAGCTGCTCGCGGAGCGTGTACGGCAGCTTGTGGGAGGGCCAGACGTCGACGCGCTCGGCGCCGTCCGCAGACGGGCCGACGCGGACCACGCAGGCGTGGGGCTCGAGGTACCCCTGATGCGTGAGCGGCGTCGTGAAGGTGTGCTCGAGGACGACATCCGCCGATGCGAACGCTGCGTCCGGATCACCGCGGCGGTGAGTGCGGTAACCACAGACGTTCGGAATATCGGGCGTCGCCGGGAAGCCCGCGTACGATCGCGCATCAGGGTGAACGAGGGGCGCGCCCGGGAGCATCGCCTGCAGGGGGTCGAAGACGGCTGGCAGCTCCTCGTACTGGACCTGGACTGCGAGCGCCGCCTCTTCTGCGGCGTCCGGTGTCTCGGCGGCGACGACCGCCACCTTGTCGCCGACGAAACGGGCCACGTCCTCGCACAGGAGTGGCAGGTCCTTCAGCACGCGGCCGGTGCGTCGATTCAGCACATCGCGTGCGGTGAGCACAACGCGGACGCCGGGAATGGCGCGTGCGGGCGCGACGTCAATGGACACGATGTGCGCGTGTGGGTACGGGCTGCGCACGTTGGCTGCCCACAGCATGTCCGCGAGGGTTATGTCAGCCGGATAGGTCGCCGCGCCGCTGACCTTCGCCGGCCCCTCGACGCGAGGGATGGGCTTGCCGATGACCTGAAACGCCGTTGTTGCCGCCATGCCACGCTCCGTTTGCTGCTGGGCCATTGTTGCGCCCGCGCGAGGCTACGGGCAAATAGCGGGCGAGTCTGATGCCATCAGCCATTGTTCGGGCCGTGCTGCGGTCGCGCTCCGCAAAACTGAGCGCAAGGGGGGAAACGGTGTCCGGATTTCGCAGGTTTCTGCTTCGGGACCGCGGCTTGAGCCAAAAGGGATGCGCTCGCTTCGACCGGCGCCGGGCTGCCTGATTGCGCGGCCGCGTTTCGTCGATAATCCATCATGCGTGGACGGCTCGTCGCGTACCCATCTATCCGCGACCGAGCCCGCGAAGGCGACCCTCCCGAAAGGTAGAACTGTGCGACCTGACGCTTCCCGCCCCCGTTTCCTCTTGGCAGCCATCTCGGTAATCGTCGCTGCCGCGTGCGCCGGACCAGCCGCCACTCAACCGCCCGCCGCCTCAGCGGTGCCCGGGACCAGCACGGCGTCAACGCGGACCCTCGTCGCGGCCGTCCGGGTCGAGCCGGAGAGCATCGCCGCCAAGGGCCCGCGCCAGGTCGGTGTTTCCCTGCACTTCGTCAAGCGGCTCTTCAATGCCGAGCTTTCCATTGAGAACCAGCAGGGGACGCCGATCCCCTACCTGGCGGATGCGGTGCCGCAGCTCAACACCGAAAGCTGGACAGTGGAGCCGGACGGCCACATGGAGACGACGTACCACCTTCGCCCAAATCTCCGCTGGCACGACGGAAGCCCGTTGACGTCCGACGACTTCCTGTTCGCGTGGCAGGTGTATCGCACGCCAGATCTCGGGTTCGCGAACTCAGCGCCTCTCAACCAGATGGAGGACGTACTCGCTCCAGACGCCTCGACGGTCGTGGTTCGCTGGCTCCGTCCGTATCCAGACGCCAACCTGCTCGTCGAGGACGCGTTCCCACCCCTTCCACGCCGCATCCTGGAGGCGCAGTTTCAGCAGCAGACGCTGGACGCGTTTGTGGCGTCCGCGTACTGGACGCGCGAGTTCGTGGGTCTCGGTCCATTTCGATTGGAGCGCTGGGAGCCCGGGGCCTTCATCGAGGCATCGGCGTTCGACGGCCACGCCCTCGGGGCGCCAAAGATCTCGCGGCTCAAGCTCCTGTTCATCGGCGACGCGAATACCACGCTCGCCAGCATCCTGGCCGGCGAGGTCCAACTTTCCGCGGATCTCTCCCTTGGGTTCACCCAGGCGGTGACCCTCAAGCACCAGTGGGAGCCGACCCAGGGCGGGACCGTGCTGCTTCATCCGAATCAGTGGCGTGCGACCAAGTTCCAGCTTCGCCCCGATCTGGCGAACCCGCGCGCCATCCTCGACGCGCGCGTACGACGCGCCCTGAGCTTTGCCCTGGACAAGCGCGCCATCAACGATGCGATCTACGACGGCGAGGGAATCGTCGCCGAGTCCATGATCCCGCCCATGGTCGACTACTATCCGCAGATCGAGCCCTCCGTGACGAAGTATCCCTTCGACCTCCGCCAGAGCGATCAGCTCATGGGCGAGGCAGGCTTCCGCAAGACGGCGGGAGAATCCTTCGCGGGCCCCGAAGGGCGGCTGACGCTCGAGATCAAGACGAACGCGTCCGCCGAGTTCGAGTCTGAGATGTCCGCCCTCGCGGCTCAGTGGCGGCAGGCGGGCTTCGACATGGCCGAGGCTGTGCTCCCGGCGGCCCAGGCGCAGGACCCGCAGATGCGCGCGACCTTTCCATCCATGTTCACCCACAGCACCGGTCTTGGCGAGCCCGCCCTCATCGACCAGGTCACCAGCCATATCCCCGGCCCGGCAAATCGCTGGAGCGGCGGTAACCGGGGCGGCTATTCCAATCCTGACTACGATCGCCTCGTGGAGCAATTCAACAGCACGCTTGATCGAGGGGAGCGGATTCGACAGATCGCGCAGATGCTGAAGATCTACACGGATGATGCGCCGTCGATCAGCCTCTTCTTCGCCACCCAGCCGATGGCGGCGGTATCTGCGCTCAAAGGGCCGCAGCTCGTTGTCCCGGGCGCCGTGATGGGGTGGGACATTCACACCTGGTCCTGGGCAGAATAGGCCCAACAGGCCGTTGACGATTCCGAGCGTCAGCCGCGCGCCATCGCGCGCGTGCGCCGGGAGGTTTCGTGTTCGACGTTGCGATCATCGGGGCGGGCATCATCGGGCTGGCCGCCGCTCGGGAGGTTCTGCTCCGGCATCCCGAGACGTCGCTCACGGTGCTGGAGAAGGAGCCGGAGCTCGGCCGCCACCAGACAGGCCATAATAGCGGCGTCATCCACTCCGGCATTTATTACGCGCCGGGCTCGGTCAAAGCGCGCGCCTGCGTTGCGGGGGCGGCTGCCCTCAAGCGGTATTGCCTCGACCGCGGGATCCCGTTCGAGGAGTGCGGCAAGGTCATCGTCGCTCGGAACGAGGATGAGATTCCCCGCCTTGAGGAGCTGCATCGACGGGGCATCGAGAATGGCGTGCCTGGGCTGGAGCGAATCGGCCCGGAGCGTATTCGCGAGCTGGAGCCCCACGTCGTGGGGATCCAGGGGCTGTGGTCGCCCAGGACGGGCATCATCGATTTCGGCCGGGTGGCCGCAGCCTATGCCGACGACGTGCGGGCGGCGGGCGGCACGATCGCGACGCGCCACGAGGTGCTGGGGTTTCAGCGTACCGCCAGGAGCGTGGTTGTCCGGACGACGAGCGGCGATGTTGAGGCGAGCCGGGTCGTGGCGTGCGCGGGCCTGTACGCCGATCGGATCGCGGCCCTCACCGGCGCGCCGAAGGACCCCCGCATCGTTCCCTTCCGCGGCGATTACTACGTGCTGCCGCCCGAGCGGCGGCAACTGGTGCGCAGCCTGATCTATCCGGTTCCGGACCCGGCCTTCCCGTTCCTCGGCGTGCACTTCACCCGTCGCATCGACGGCGACGTGTGGCTCGGCCCGAACGCCGTCCTCGCCTTCGCGCGCGAAGGGTATCGGCGCACCGATTTCGCGCCCGGCGACCTCGCCGAGGCGCTCGGGTTCCCGGGTTTTCGCAAGCTTGCCGTGCGCTACTGGCGCACCGGGCTCGCGGAGATGTGGCGCGATTACAACAAGGCGGCCTTTCTCGCGTCGCTGCGCGCGTACGTTCCGGAGCTCAAGGAAGTGGATCTCCAGCCAGGCCCCTCGGGCGTGCGCGCGCAGGCGCTCTCGAGCGACGGGAAGCTCGTGGACGATTTTGTCGTGAACACGGCGGCCGGCGTGCTCCACGTCCGCAATGCGCCCTCGCCGGCGGCGACGGCGTCGCTCGCCATCGGGGCCATGATCGCGGACGCCCTCGACGCCGTTACTCAATAATCGCGTGATCGGGTTCGAGACAGAGGAGTCGGAGATGCTGCTGGAAGACCGCGTCGTCATCGTTACCGGAGGTGGACACGGAATCGGCCGGGCCTACTGCCTCGGCGTCGCGCAAGAGGGCGGTAGGGTCGTCGTCGCGGACATCGACGGCGCCGCCGCCGACAGCGTGGCCGAGGAGATTGGCGACCATCGGGCGATCGCCGTGCAGGCGGACGTTTCCCGTTTGTCGAGCTGTCAGGAGATGGCGAAGGCGGCCGTCGATCGCTTCGGCAGGATCGACGGACTCATCAACAATGCCGCGATCTTCGCCACGGTCCCGATCTCGCGCGTCGGCTTCCAGGAGATCAGCGAGGACGAATGGGATCGGACGATGGAGGTGAACGTCAAGGGGATGTGGCTCTGCTGCCGCGCGGTGGCTCCGGCGATGCAGGAGCGTAAGCACGGAAGCATCGTCAACATCTCATCGAGCACGGTACTGAGCGGAAGCGCGACACGGATCCACTATGTGGCGTCGAAGGCGGCGGTCATCGGGTTCAGCCGGGTCCTGGCGCGGGAGCTGGGTCCGGATAACATCCGCGTGAACACGATCGCGCCCGGATCGACGCTCAGCGAGGCCAACCCGGACGAGGAGACGCTGAAGATGCGGCAGCGGAATGTGGGCATTCGCGCGCTGGCGCGCGTCGAGCTGCCGGGCGATCTGGTCGGGACGGCACTATATCTCCTGTCGGACCTCAGCGCCTTCGTGACGGGCCAGATGATCGTCGTTGCCGGGGGCGAGGCGATGTACTAAGGGGCCGAGCTAGCCGCCGGCCATGGCCGGGACGATCGAGAGCTCGTCGCCCGCCTTTAGCTTCGTCTCGGTCCCGTGCAGAAATCGGATGTCCTCTCCATTGACGAACAGGTTGACGAATCGACGCACCTCGCCGCCGTCGTCGAGAATCCGCTTGGCGATGCCGGGGAAGTGCGCATCGAGATCCGTGAGGCACGATGCCACGTCCGCGCCGTCCGCGGCCACGTCGGCCTGCCCGCCGGTGAGGGTCCGCAGCGGCGTGGGGATTCGTACGCGAATACTCATGCTCTGCCTCCAGGTCACCCTGCGATGATGTCGCCCTCGACCGGATCGACGCGGACGCCGGTCTCGATGGCCCAGGCGATGGCGCGATCGATCTCCGCATCATCCCCGGACACCTCGAGATAGAGCCAGCCGGAATCCGCGGAGATCTCGCCGCCGCGAATGTTCGTCACGACCTCGAATCGTTTGCCCATCGTGTAGACGACCGGCTCGGTGATGAGGTTCGCGGGGAAGAATAGCCTGATCCGCCGCTTCGCCATCGCTGGGACCGCCGCCTCAGCCAGCTTCGACCATCACGGGCTCGAACGACGGATCCCGTTTGGCCAGTGCGGTGTCGAACTCGGTCATGCTCGCGCCGATCGTGATGGGCTCCGGAAGCGCGCTCGCGACGGCCTCGGGCGTCTTCAGGCCATTTCCCGTAACGTAGACGACGATCGTCTCGTCCGGATCGAGCAGCCCTGCCTCGGCCATCTTTTTCAGCACGCCGACACTGACCCCGCCCGCTGTCTCGCCGAACACGCCCTCGGTTTGGGCGAGCAGACGCATCCCCGCGACGATCTCCTCGTCGGTCACGGACCCGGCCAGGCCGTTCGTCTCCTTGATGACCTTCAAGCAGTAGTAGCCGTCGGCCGGATTCCCGATGGCCAACGACTTCGCAATCGTCGAAGGCTTGACCGGCCGAATGGTCATCGTATTCGCCTCGTGGGCGGAGACGATGGGTGCGCAGCCCGCTGCCTGCGCGAGCCCCATCCGCGGGGTGGCCGGGGAGATCAACCCGACTTCGGCCAGCTCCTCGAACCCGCGGGCGATTTTGGTGAATAGGGCGCCGCTCGCCGTGGGAACGATCACGGTATCCGGCGCGCGCCATCCGAGCTGCTCGGCAACTTCGAAGGCGAGGCTCTTGCTCCCTTCGGCGTAGTACGGGCGCAGGTTGATGTTGACGAAGGCCCAGCCGTACCGGTCCGCGATCTCCGCGCAGAGTCGGTTCACGTCGTCGTAGTTCCCGCGGATGGCGACGAGGGTCGGGCCGTAGACGGCGATGTTCGTGATCTTGCTCGTCTCGAGGTCGGACGGGATGAAGACGACACACCGCATCTGTGCCCGGGCCCCGTGCGCGGCGACGGAAGCGGCGAGGTTGCCGGTCGAGGCGCAGGCGATCGTGTCGAATCCGAAGCCTCGGGCCATGGTGGCGGCCACGGTGACCGGTCGGTCTTTGAAGGAGAAGGTCGGATTGACGGTGTCGTTCTTGACGTACAGGTTGCGGAGGCCGAGGGCGCGGCCAAGATTGTCCGCGCGCAGTAGCGGCGTGCATCCCGTCTGGATGTCGACGAGGGGCTGCCCGTCAACGGGGAAGAGCTTGCGATATCGCCAGATGGTCTGCGGCCCGCGCTCGATCTCTTCGCGGGAGATGTCCGCGCGGATTGCAGCGTAGTCGTACGCGACTTCGAGCGGGCCGAAACACAGCTCGCAGACGTGCAGAGGGGCGAGGTCGTACAGCTCGCCGCACTCTCGACAGACTAACCCTTTGGTAAATGCCACGCGATCCTCTCCGCCGGGCCGGACCACACGAAAAGACCCCTTCCCCGAATAAACAGGGAAGGGGGCACATAGAACCTGTCCACCTTCCCTTATCTTCTCCGACATTGTCGGAGCGGAATTGGCACCGTTCCGGGCCGTCCTTGCTGCAGGACGGCCCGGAGGTTGCCGGGCTTCAGTGGGCCGGTTCCCTCCACCGCTCCTGATAAGGGCAGACGGTATATCCAGTTGTTGGGCTAGACTCTACCAGCGGTGGCGGCGGTGCGTCAAGCGGCGGATGTGCGGGTTGAAGGATCGCCGGCCGGCGATAGTCGCCGATTGAGGGTAGAAGCTGAGGAGCCGGCGCATCCTGGCGATCGCGTGCTTCGTCGTTTTCGTCGGATGCGGCGCCATCGCACCGCCGCCGGCGCCGGCCACGCCATCGAGCCGCGGAACGAGGGGCAGCGTCGACGTTCCCCCCTCGCCGCGGTACATCACGATCTTTCTGCCTCGCTTGCAGGAGGACGACACCCTGCGCCTCGCAGCCGTCGGACGGCACGTACCGGCTGGCGACCCGCCGGCCACGGCGGCGCTGCGCGCGCTCATCGACGGGCCTACGGGAGACGAGCGGGCCGCTGACTTCGAATATCCGCTCGACCGACGCACCCGGGTCCACTCCGTCGCCGTGGAAGACCGCGTCGCGGTCGTCGATTTCGGGGAAGGGATCGAGCGGGTCCACGGTCGCCCCTACTCCGAGCTGGTGTACTGGTCCATCGTTTACACGCTGACCGAGGCGCCAGGGGTAGATGCAGTTGCGCTTCGGCACGACGGGCAACCCATGGCGGCCCTCGGCGACCCGCCTTTTGCCCTTCCCCAGCTCGGAACGCGCGACGGAGCTCCCGATTGGGCGCTGCCTCGATGACCGGTCGACATGGCCTGGCCGCTCCGGTACGCTCTGGACAGCTCGCGAGCTGGGATTGAGCGTCGGATGGCGAACGATGCGCCGTTCTTCTTCATCGTCAATCCCCGCGCCGGGGCCGGCGGGCGGAAGTTCGCAGGCATCGCCGCGCGGATGCGGGCCCTTGGCGTGTCCTACGCGGCTGCCGCGACCACGAAACCCGGTGATGCCCGCACGCTCAGCAAGCTCGCCCTCGGGCACGGCTTTCGCGCCATTGTCTGTGTTGGCGGCGACGGAACCGTCAACGAAGTCGTCAACGGCTTCGTCACGCCCGAGGGATTGGTCGACCGCCGCGCCGTGCTGGGCGTCATCCCAAGTGGCACGATGCAGGACTTTGCGCGAGGGGCCAGTCTCCCCGTCGGACGCGACGCCGCGCTCGCGCGCCTTCTGGACGGCCGCGAATCAGCGATCGACGTGGGGCGAATTCGGTTCGCGGACGGGCGCGTCCACGTCTTCGTCAACGTGGTCGGCGCGGGCTTTGACGCCGAAGTGGCCGGTCGCGCCGCCGACGTCCGTGGCGGCGCCATCACCTCGATACCGGCGCACGTTCTCGGGTTCGCCTCGGCCCTCGCCGCGTATCAAAACAAGGAGATCTCCCTCACGTTCGAAGATCAGCCGGGTTCAGCCGCGCGCCTACGCTGCAACGCGGTCATCGCTGCGAACGGACCGTCCTACGCCGGGGTGATGAATTTCGCGCCGGGCGCCACGCTCGATGACGGTCGCCTCGACGTGGTGCTCGTCGGGGACGTCGCGAAGATCGAGCTACTCCTCAACCTGCCCCGGGTTTTGGCGGGCACGCACGTCGCGCACGAGAAGGTCACCACGTACCGCGTTCGCGGCCTCAGCCTCGAGTCAGGGGACGACGCGCTGGTACAGGCGGACGGCGAGGTCGTCGGCAGGCTTCCCGCCCGGGTGGACGTCCTCCCCGGCGCGTTGCGCCTCATTCGGTAATAAGCGGAGAATAGAGCAAGCTTGGGGGCTATCCCGGCGCACAGGGAGTACGGACTGGTGGCGACGGCAGCATTCGCGCGCGGCGTATCGCGATCAATGGGAGCCGGCGTGATCGCCGGCGCCGCGGCGGGGCTTCTGTGGTTCGCCGCTCGCCACTACGGCCGGGACCGAGCCGGGGAGATCATCGATTGGGACCAGGCTCGCAGCGTCGCCTTGAGAACGGCGCAGGCGACGCCATGGCTCGATTCCGGTGAGCGAGCGGCGGCCGAAGCGGACTACGTCGACATGCTGCGCGAAGTCGCGGGACCTCTCCAGCGCTACACGGGGAGCGAATTCGACATCGCCCGAAGTGGAGTGCGCGCGCTCGATCGTCCCGAATGGATCTCCGCGAATATGGCGAACTTTCGCGACCTCCTCCGCCCGTTCGAAGAGCTGTACCGAGAGAAGGTCGACCCCGCCCGCGTTCAGCTGCCCGGAATCACCGCCGCCGGACGGCTGGTGCTCTCGGCGGAAGTTGGCGTCCTGCTCGGCTATCTTGGACGCCGCGTTCTCGGGCAGTACGACATCAGCCTGCTCGGCACCCGCGCGCGCGAGCCCGGCGCGCTGTACTTCGTGGAGCCGAATATTCGCTCCATCCAGCTCCAGCTCGGCCTTCCACAGCGCGAGTTCCGCATGTGGCTCGCCCTCCACGAGGCGACGCACGTGCACGAGTTCGAGGGGCATCCCTGGGTGCGGGATTACCTCAATCAGACGATCCAGCGATACATCGAGAGTATGGTGGACCACCTGCGCGATGGGGGTGGCTCGATCAAAGGGCTGGTGGGACGGGCGATGGACCACCTGTCCATCGGCGGGAGCCTCCTCGAGGCGATGATGACCCCAACCCAACGGGGGATGGTGTCACGCCTGCAGGCCGTCATGTGCCTGCTCGAGGGCTACAGCAACCACGTGATGAACGCGCTCGGGCGCGATCTGTTGCCACACTATGTCCAGATTGAGGCGCGCGTCGAGGAGCGCTCCAAGCGCCGAAGTGGGGCAGAGCAGCTCTTCCTTCGCGTCACCGGGCTGCAGATGAAGTTCGATCAGTACCGCCTGGGCGCGGAGTTCGTGGACCGCGTGGTGCAAGACCGGGGAATCGCATTCCTGAATCAGGTCTGGCATTCGGCGGAGATGCTCCCATCGGAGCAGGAGATCCGCGAGCCCGCCCGCTGGATCGATCGCGTCACGGCGGCCGCTTGAACCGATGCTGAATGACGTCATGCGCTTCACCGTGATCGATGGTGAGGGCGCGGTGAGCTTCGTTGCACCGTGCCGCACCATGGAGGCGCTCGTCGCCGCGTGCGCGAGCGAGCCCGGCTCTCTGCTCCAGCTTCTGAATACCGCGTCGCAGTTTGCGCCCGAGGTTCGCGACCACGTCCTCAGCGGCCTTGCGGTCTTCGATGAGCACAACGTTCCCGGGCGCCTGGAATCGATTCACAGCGCGCTCGATCTTCTGCGTCCGGCGGACCTGCCCGTCTTTCGCGTGCTGGACGACCGGACGCGACAGGCGAGCCTGCAGCCAGCGCGCGCGGGCGTCATCGTTTTCAATTTGAAGAGCAAACGGATCGTGCAGATCCACAACACCTACGCGGAGATCAAGCGCTCAGGGCGCATTCGCGTCCCACCGCTTGAGGGCGCCAACGCGCGCCCGCCCCGAATCCACCGGTACGAGCTGCCGGCGGACTGGTCGCTCGTTCCCGGGGTCGATTAGCACGATCGATCGAACGCAGGCGCACGACGTGGCGGTTCGTCGTTCTCCCAGGCTGCGCGCCGCCAGCGAGGTTTGACAGCGATGAAGAGCGAAAAAGCTGAGGTCCTTCCGATCACGGCGAGTACGAACGACGAGCATCACCTCGTGATCGGCGGGTGCGACGTCGTGGATCTGGTCGCCCAGTTCGGAAGCCCCCTCTACGTGTACGACGAGGCGACGATCCGGGAGCAGGCGAGGGGATACGTCGGCGGACTCCATGCCGCTGTCTCGGACTCGCTCGTGATCTTTGCCAGCAAAGCCTTCGCGAATGCCGCGATCTTCCAGGTCCTTGCCGAGGAGGGGCTTGGCCTCGACGTCGTGTCCGGTGGGGAGATGGTGCTGGCGCACCGAAGCGGCTTCCCGATGGAGCGCGTCTACTTCCATGGGAACAATAAGTCCGCTGAGGAGATGGCGCTCGCGGCTGAGCTGGGGGTAGGGCGCTTCGTGGTCGACAATTTTCACGAGCTGGGGCGGCTGGATGCGCTCGGTCAACAACTCGGCGTGCGCATCCCCGCGCTCCTCCGGGTCGGCCCCGGCGTCGAAGCCCACACGCACGAGTATCGCAAGACGGGCACGCTGGACTCGAAATTCGGGATCCCCATCTCGACGGGTCAGGCCGAAACCGCCGTGTTCCAGGCCACGCGAGCCCGCGGTGTTCACCTGATCGGACTTCATGCCCACATCGGTTCGCAGATCTTCGAGATCGCGCCATACCTGGAGACGATCCACATCGTGCTGGAGTTCGCCGCCCTCATGCGCGACCGCTACGGGCTCGACCTTCGGGAGTTCAGCCCGGGTGGCGGTTGGGGCATCTCCTACACGGAGGACGACGACCCAATGCCCGCCGAGGAGGTGGCCCGTACGATCGGCGGCGCTGTGTGGAAATCGGCTGCGGAGCACGGCCTCGCCAACCCGAGGGTCATCATCGAACCTGGACGGTCGATCGTCGGGCAGGCGGGCGTGGCGATCTATACGGTCGGCGCTATCAAAGACATCCCCGGCGTGCGGCGGTACGTGGCTCTGGACGGCGGGATGGCCGACAACATCCGCCCCGCGCTGTATGGGTCGATCTACGACGCGCTGGTGGCGAACCGAATGGACGAGGCGGCCACCGCGACGGTCACGCTCGCGGGCCGCTACTGCGAATCGGGCGACATCCTGGTGAAAGACGCGCATCTCCCCCGCGTGGGTTCGGGCGATCTCATCGCGCTTCCCGCGTCCGGCGCCTACAACTTGGCGATGAGCAGCAACTACAACATGGCGCTGCGTCCGGCGGCCGTCATGGTGGCCGACGGCCACGCGCGCCTCATCCGCCGCCGAGAGACGTACGATGACCTTCTGCGCGTCGAGACCGCGCTGGACTGACCGCCGGTACATTAGCGCGGAGGCCGCGATGGCAGCGCGCAGTAAGGTTCGATTTCTGGCAACCGACATGTGGGACACGCCCGACGACGGCAAACGGTACGAGGTCATCGACGGGGAGCTGTACGTGTCACCACCGCCCGTACCCGCTCACCAGTCCGCAGCGGGCGAGCTGTTTTGGCGAATCTGCTCCTATCTTGAGCGTAATCACCTAGACTAGCGGCTACAGCCGCTCCTTCAACGCGGTCGCGGTCCGCCGCGTCATCCCCGGCACCGAAGCGATGTCGTCGACCACGGCTTTGCGGATGGCGTCCACCGAGCCGAAGCGTTGGAGCAGGGCCTTGCGCCGCTTCGGCCCAACGCCGGGGATCTCATCGAGGGACGATTTCAGCGCGCCTTTGCCGCGGCTCGCCCGGTGGTACGTGATGGCGAATCGGTGCGCTTCGTCGCGAACGCGCTGGAGGAGGAACCGACCGGCGCTGTCGGCGGGGAACGGGATGGGATCCGAGCGGTTTGGCACGAAGACCTCTTCGTACTGCTTGGCGAGCCCCACCATCGGGATCTCGAGCTCCAGCTCTCCCATGACGTCCTGGGCCGAGCTGAGCTGGCCCTTCCCGCCGTCGATCACCACGAGATCCGGGATCACCCCCCACTTCTGGCCTTCGGCGGTCGGCGCCTTGCTCTGCTCCACCAGGTGGCCGAATCGCCGGCGGATCACCTCCCGCATCGACGCGAAGTCGTCATTGTGGTCGACGGTGCGAATCCGGAAGCGCCGATACTCGGAGGGCTTGGGGCGCGCGCCTTCCAGGACGGCCATGCTGGCCACGGTGTACGCGCCCTGGACATGGGAGATGTCGAAGCACTCGATCCGCTCCGGGACGTTGGGCAGGCCCAGCGCCTCCTGCAGCTCCAACATCGCGCCGGAGGTGCGCTCGATCTCCTGAATCCGCTCGAGCGCCAGGCGTTCCAGCGTCTCCGTCGCGTTGCGCAGCGCGAGCCCGACGAGCCGCGCGGGCTCACCCCGTTTGGGGGCCTGGAGGTTCACGGCGTGGCGCGCCGTGCTGGCCAGCCACTCCTTCACGGTCGGCTGGTCGTCCACCGCGTGCGAAAGCAGAATGCGCCGGGGAACGTGGGTCGCCTCAGCATAGAAGAGGAGCAGGAAAGATTTCGTGAGCGCGGCCTCCGTCTCGTCCAGCGCATTCTGGAGGATGAAGTGCTCGCGCCCCACCATGCGCCCGTCGCGCATGAAGAACACCTGGGCGCATGCGTGCGTCTCGTTTCGGGCGATGCCGATGACGTCCAGCTCCTCCCGCACGGTTGTCGTGACGGCCTGCTGCTCGACGACGCGCTCCGCCTCGCGGAGGCGGTCGCGGAGGACGGCGGCCTGCTCGAAGTCGAGCCGATCGGCGGCCTCCTCCATGTCGCGGCGCAGCTCCTTCAGCACCCCCTCGGTCTTGCCCTCCATGAAGCGCACGACCTGGTCGATGAGGACGCGGTACTGCTCCTTCGTCACGGCGCCGATGCATGGGGCGAGGCATCGGTTGATGTAGGCGTACAGGCAGGGGCGGGGGTCGGTGCCGGTGATCTCCTTGCTGCAGAGGATGTAGGGGAACATCCGGTTCAGGGTGTTCATCGTTCGGCGGACCGAGCCCGTATCGCTGAATGGGCCGAAGTACTTGGCGCCGTCGGGCGCGATGCGCCGCGCGATCTCGACTCGCGGCCAATCCTCCTGCACCGTGACGCGGACGTACGGATAATGCTTGTCGTCTCGAAGCACGACGTTGTACTTGGGCCGCTCCGTCTTGATGAGGTCGGACTCCCACTGGAGGGCCTGGAGCGGGGATCCGGTGAGGATGTACTCGACGTCCGCGATCTGGGCCACGAGGGCGACGATTTTGCCGCCGCGCGCGTCGGGCGCCTGGAAGTAGGAGCTGACTCGCGACCGAAGCGACGTCGCCTTACCAACGTAGATGGTCTTCCCCTCGGCATCCTTGAACTTATAGATGCCGGGCTGTCGTGGAAGGTTCCGGACCTTCTCGGCCAGCGCTTCGTTCGCGAGCTTCACTCCTGCCTCCGGGCTCTTGAAACGCAAAATTATTGCACAGGGGTCCCGGCTGGATGGGTTATGCTGGAGCCCGAAACGAGGTGCGCGATGCGGGCTGTGACCGTCGGGATCGTGCTCGCGGCCGTCGTCGGAGCCGCGAGCTCTCTGCTGTTCGGAGCGCGGCTGGCTCACGCGCCGGAGGACTCGGGCGGGGCGCGCAATCCCCTCACGGCGGTTGGCCGGCAGCCCGAAGTCGTTCAGGCGCCGACCAGCGCGCTCTGGGTCGATCTGGCGCAACAGCGCGTGCCGCGCCAGGAGATGGCGGTCGCGGAGCTGGGTGGCCGGATCTACGCCATCGGCGGGTTCAACCCGGACGGGAGCAGCGCCAACACGGTGGAGGCGTACGACCCGGCGACCGATAGCTGGGCGACCGTCGCGCCGCTCCCCATCGCGCTCAACCACCCGGCCGCGGCGACGGTTGGCGACCACGTGTACGTTATCGGCGGTCATCCGGACCAGGGCGCCGAGGCGGTCGATACCGTCTATGCGTACGACGCTGGAGCGGATCGGTGGGTGCCGAGGGCGCGCATGCCGACCGCGCGCGGGGCGCTCGCCGTCGCGGTTGCCGACGGCAAGATCTACGCCATGGGCGGCTCGCCGGACCGGCGCGAGCGCGATTTCGCCGTGTACGATCCGGACGCGGACGCCTGGACGCCGCTACCCGCCATGCCGACGCCCCGAAACCACCTGGCGGCCGGTGCGCTGAACGGGAAGATCTACGCCGTGGGCGGGCGTAGCGGCGACATTGGCGGCATCACGGCCGCCCTCGAGGAGTACGACCCCGGGGCCCGCGCGTGGACGGCGAAGGCCCCGATGCCGACTGCGCGCGGCGGGATCGCCGCCGCCGTCGTGGGAGGATCGCTGTACGTCTTCGGCGGCGAGGGCAACCGGAACAACCCGACTGGGGTGTTCGATGAGGTCGAGGCGTACGACCCGGCCACCGATAGCTGGCTGAGGCTCGCACCGATGGGTGCGCCCCGCCACGGCATCGGGGCGGCGGCCCTCGAGAACCGAATCTACATCCCAGGAGGCGCCAGCGTCGAGGGCTTCGGGGTGACGCCCGTCAATCAGGCGCTGGACGTGCAATGACGGAGGGACGAGGGAAGACCGGCCAAAGCCGCCGGCGCTCGAGCGAGAGCCGGAGCCTTGGATAACATGCCAATCTCCAGCGGGCAGCCTGGTGGGAGGAGCCTCGTGGAGTCGGAGGCGCCCGGCGCGGAGATCATTGCTCGCAGAGCGCTACCCGGTGTGAATCGGGAGGGCGGCATGGGCGCATCAGGAAACGCTCCGCCGCTTGTAGCCCCGGCCAAATTCACTTGGCCTGGCCACTGGGAAGTTACCGCCACCTGGACGGCCAGCATGGCTCCTCGAGTCGCTATTGATGCACGGAGCTTGTGGGCCCATCTCGACATTGTCTGCTGCCTCCTACTCCGGAACGACGTGCGCCATGTGGCCTGCGATGACGAACACAACCAACGGGGCGGTTCGATAGTTGGTCACTTTTACCCTTCGTTCTCCGTGGGAAAGGCCACCGTGCGGGCGGCTCTGTGTCCGTGCCGTGCGGGTAAAACGAGAGGTAGCATCGTGTTGTCATAATTTGACAGCATAAGATCCCGCCCTCGCACCAGCGCAACACGTGCTACGCATGTGATACGTTGCGGTCACAGGCGCATTTTTGAGATCGGCGCGGCCTGAGCCTCCCGTGTCACCAGCTCGTCGCACGGTGGCCCCGGCGTAGCTGCGGCAACCGCGCCCCGGCACAGCTGCCCCGCACAGCCGCTCGTTGACGCTCGCGACCACGCCCGCCTACACTGCGGCAGGGACGCCAGGCGCCACCAGGAGAGACCCATGACCCAGACCACACCCGAACCCCAGGACCTGGCGGCGCGGCTGCGTCGGCACGTCGCGCGGTTCGCCGACCGTGTGCCCGACTGGGAGGCGTTCGAGGAGGCGAAGATCCCGGGCTTTCACCGCGCGCAGCACCGCTACGTGGGCGCCGGCGCCTCGGGGAAGTACGACGACCCGAACGCCATTCCACCGGGCAGCTTCACCGTGAGCGTGATGCTGGTCCCGCCGGGGCAGGGGAACCCGCCCCACACCCACGAGGTGGAGGAGGTCTTCTTCGTCCTGAAGGGTCAGCTCACCTGCTTCTGGTGCGCGGGTGACGCTCGCGTCGAGCAGGTCCTTGGGCCCTGGGACATGGTCTTCAATCCCGCGGACGTGGCCCATGGGTACCACAATGCGACCGATGAGGACGTCTACGTGCAGATCATGCTGGGCCGCCCGCGGCCCGACGTGCCCAGCTACGTCGAGGAACGCTACGAGCGGGAAAAGTACGACCATCTGAAACGTAGGTAGGGGAGGACGAGGCAATGGAGCCACTGCCGAGCGGAGCCAACTTCATCCGCTCGAAGACCCTCTGGGAAATCGGACTGCACATTGCCGGAAACCCGGCGACACCATACGGCGGCAACCGCGACATGTGCATCGTCGTGGGGACGGGATCCGGCGAGGAATTCCGGCCCTGGCTCCGCATGGCCACCGGGTCACCGCTCCTCGCTCACGCCGTCGCGAAGGGTGAGATCGAGATGGCGTTTGTGAACCCATCGGGGCTTCTCACCCAGGCCTACCGTGGGACCGGCGTGTTCTCCGAGCCCCTTCCGGTGCGCGTCGTGGCATCGTACCCGTCGTGGGACCGCTGCGTCTTTCTCGTCCACCCCCGGACGGGCATCACGGCCCTAGGGCAGATCGCCGAACGCAAGCCCGCGCTCCGAATCTCGATCCGCGAGGAGAAGGCCCACTCCACGCGCGTCCTCACCGACCAGCTCCTGGCGCTCTATGGGATCAGCCTCAAGGACCTGGAATCATGGGGCGCTACCTTCCAGGAGGTGGGGCCGCCGGGCGACATGCGTCGGGTCAACGCGTTGAAGGCGGAGGAGATCGACCTCGTCATCGATGAGGGCATCCGGAACAACAACTGGTTTGACGTAGGCCTGGAGCACGGCATGCGGGCCATCGAGCTGGAGCCCGAGATTCGCGACGGGATGGCCGCGATGGGATGGCGGATCGTGACCATACCGGCCGGCCGCTATCCCCACCTCACCCACGATTACACGTGCATCGACTACAGCGGCTGGCCGCTGTACACCCGAGCTTCCCTGCCGGACGACGTGGCATACGACGTGGTGGGCGCGCTTCACGCGCGGACCGACGAAATCCCGTGGGAGGAGAACTTCGGCGGGACCGGCCAGCTCGGCACCGACACGGAGGCGACGCCCATCGACGTGCCGCTCCATCCCGGCGCCGAGCGCTGGTACCGGGAGCACGGCTTCCTGAAGTAGCGCGCTACTCCGGGTTGTTCCGCAGCCAGGCGATGTAGTCGGCGACCCAGTATTCGAGGTCGTGTTGGGGCGCGTAGCCGACGTCCTCCTTCGCCTGGGTAATGTCCATGTAGGGGTTGGGCTTCCCACGCGGGTTCGTACCCGGTTGCAGCTCCACTTGGAGGTCGGGCGCGACCTTCTTCGCCGCCTCCACGAGGTCGCGATTGGTGCGTCCAATTCCCGCGCCGATGTTGTAGACGCTGTGCGGCAGCTTCTTATTCGCGGTCTGCAGGAGGAAGATGCCCAGCGCGCAGTCCTTCACGTAACAGAAGTCGCCGAGGTCATCGGCGTACGGGACTCCTGTCCGCGACCCGGCGAAGTTGGCGGGCACGCCACGCGCGGCCGCGTGGCAAACGCGGCTGGGGAGGTTCATCATCGTGTGGTACAGCGGCCCCCAGATCGTCGATGCCCGCACGCCGACGGTCTCGATGCCGGCCCGGCCCGCAAAGTGGGGCGCCAGCACATCCCACGCCTTCTTGAAGGTCTCGGTGGGGTTGCCGGACGCCAGCGGAAGGGGCGCGTCCTCCCGGTACGGGCCGGCGGGGAGGCTCGCGTACACGGTGACGGAGCTGGCGTACGTCACGCGGGGCACCTCGAACATCCGGGCCGCTTCGAGCACGTTGAGCAAGCCGAGCATGTTCACCCGGTAGTCTTCCCCGGGGGTCAGGGCGGCGAGGCCCGGCACAGCCAGGTGCACGATGCCGGTGACCTTGTGGCGATGGACGATGTCCAACACGGCGAGGCTGTTGGTCACGTCGAGCTGCTCGACCACGACCCGCTTCCCGATCTCGTCCTTGATGAAGTCCGGCTCTCGCCGCGCGTGGTATTGCGTGATGACGACGTTCTCCCCGGCGTCGAGAAACCGCCGCGCTGTGTGCAGGCCAATGAACCCCATGCCGCCGGTGATCAGGATCATCCGCGTCCCCCCGCTCGATTGCTCCGTGGGCCAGTATACGAGAACGCTGCGCGCGGACCGATCTGGATCCGCTGCGCCGGAATGGACGCGCAGCGTACACTTCCGTGATTCCCAACGGGAGCGCGAACCCATGCGACGAGTCCGCGTTGCGCTGCTGGCGACCCTCCTGTGCGTGGGCTGTGCCCGAGCGGGTCCGACGCCAGCGTCGCCGGCGGAGCCCAGCCAGTCCGCTTCGGCAGCCGCGCCGAAGCGGATCGTCGCGGCGACCAAGAACGTGCCCTCGTTCCTGTACTACAAGCTGCATCCCGGTCCGACCGCGGGCGCCGAGGAGATCGGCGACCTGCTGGACTCCGGCCTCGTCATCACCGACGACAGCGGGCTCCTTCGACCGCTCCTCGGCGAGGCCGTGCCGTCCCTCGACAACGGACTCTGGCAGGTGTTCCCCGACGGATCGATGCAGACGACGTTGAAGATTCGCCCGCGCGCAGTGTGGCACGATGGCGCGCCCCTCACCGCCGACGATCTCGTCTTCACCGCCGCGCTCGCGCAGGACCGCGAGCTGGCGGTCTTTCACCACGTCGGGTTCGACTCGATCGAGCGGCTGGAGATCGTGGACCCGCGCACGGTGCTCGTCCACTGGAAGCGTCCATACATCGAAGCGGACGCGCTCTTCAGTACGCGATTCACCCTGCCGCTCCCCGCGCACCTCCTCCAGGATCCGTACACCGAGAGTAAGGACACCTTCTTGGAGCTGCCATTCTGGGGCGACGAGTTCATCGGGACCGGGCCATTCAAGGTCCACGAGTACGTCCGTGGGAGCTTCCTGAACCTTCGAGCCAACACGGAATTCGCGCCGGGTCGCCCGCGGGTGGACGAGATCGAGGTGCGGTTCATCACCGACGACAACGCCTTCATCGCGAACCTTCTGTCCGGTGCGGTCGACTTCACCCTCGGTCGGGGTTCATCTCTCGAGCAGGCGCTCATGGTGCGGGACCAGTGGACGGGTGGGTCGGTCGAGTTCAAAGCGCTCGATAGCTGGGTGACCCTCTACCCGCAGTTCGTGAATCCGAGTCCGCAGGTCGTTGCCAATGCGCAGTTCCGTCGGGCCCTGGTCCAGGCCATCGATAGGCAGGAGATCGTGGACACGATCCAGCACGGGCAGACGCCCGTCGCGGACGGCAATATCAGTCCACACCATCCCTACTACAAACAGATCGAGCCCAGCGTGGTGCACTACGGCTATGATCCACGCCAGTCCGCGGCCATCCTGCAGGACTTGGGGTACGCGCGCGGGGCGGATGGCGCGTTCCGCGACGCCGGCGGCCAGCCGCTGGCCCTGGAGCTGCGCGGCTCCACGGTGCTCGACATTCTGCCGAAGTCGATCTACGCCGTCGCGGATTACTGGAAGCAGCTCGGCGTGCCCACGACGCCCGAGATTCGGCCAACCCAGCTCGCCGCCGACCCGGAATGGACGGCGACCTTCCCCGCCTTCGCGCTGCAACGCCAGACGGGGAGCCACCGGTTCCTCCCGAATCTGCGCAGCTCACAGGCGCGCATCCCCGAACGGAACTACACAGGGCTAAACGTCGCCCGCTACATGGACCCGGATATGGACGCCCTCATCGACCGCTACGTGACGACGATTCCCATCACGGACCGGGTCGCCGTGATCGCGCAGATCGAGCATCGAATCACCGACGAGGCGATCTGGATGACCTTGTTCTTCGACACGGAACCGGCCCTCATCTCCAACCGGCTGGTGAACGTCCACGCGCGGGGCGAGGACTCGAACCACGCCTGGAACGCCTACGAGTGGGACGTGCGGTAGGCGCCGATCCAGGATGGACGTGGACGAATCAGCGAGCTGTGGATCGATCGGGATCCGCGACCGGCGCTATGGGGCGTATTCGCCGCCGCGAGTGACGAACAGGTCGTCGGGCAGCGGCGTGCCGAGGTCCTGCTCGCGCGCGAGCTGAAGGATCAGCGATCCCAGCGCGGCGAATTGGATCCCCATTCCCGTGTTGTTGTCATGGAGGGTGACCTGGTCGTCGGCCGTCCGCCCGGGTGCGATGCCGGCGACGACTTCGCCAAGGTCGTGGATCTGGTCCCAGGCGATCACCCCCTCCTCGATGGCCCAGAGGAGCTTCGGCTGGCGGTCGACCTGGATCTGCTCCTTCAGGTTCGTGACGATCACATCGGCGCGTCGAACCGCGTCGCGGTCGATCTCAGAGCCGGCGGCCGACTGGTCCGTCCCCACGATCGTCTCGACGTGCGTGCCCGGCCGGAGCGCGCGACCGTCGAAGACCGGTGAGCGGGAGTTCGTCGCGGTGACCACGATGTCGGACCCGTCGACGACCGCGTCCGGCGTGTCGACGGCGCGGACCTCCACACCGGTCTCATCGGACATGCGCGCCGCGAACGACACTCGGTGCTCGGGGTTCGGACTGTAGACCTTGACGAGCCGGAGCGGGCGAACCGCCGCCATCGCGTGGACCTGCGCCGTCGCCTGCTGGCCGCTCCCGAAAAGCCCCATCACCTCCGAATCGGAGCGCGCGAGGCGCTTCGCCGCGATGGCGCCGGTCGCGGCCACGCGACGCGTCGATAGGAAGTGGTCGTGCAAGATGGCTTCGAGCGCGCCGGTGGCCATGTCGAAGAGCAGGACGAGGCCGACGAAATCGCCCGCCCGCACCTTCCGCGTCATTCCGTCCACGGTGGCGAGACGGAAGGAGGTCGAATCAATGCGGAGCGCCAGGGTGTTGATCGACGGCACCGCGCCCATGATGTTGTTGAACCAGTAGGTCGCGCCTTCCTGGCGGAGTGGCGCGGTCAGGCGCCTCCGCGGCGGATTGACGGCCTCACCCTTTCCGAGGCCGAAGTAGGCGCGCTCGACGACGTCGATGACCGCGGGCGCGTCCACCCCCGCGATCCGTTCCATATCCTCATTGGTGAGCAGGAGGACCAATGCTGCCTAGTGGCCGTTCATGACCGTGCCGGACGACTGGATGCGCGTGGCGGTGTCACCCGGCGGAGTGAATCCTCCGTACTGACTGTAGGCGTTGGCCGTTGCTGATGGGTTACCAGCCGCGCGCGCAGCCGCAGCCTGGCTCGGCGTGTAGGTGCTGATATTGGTGTACGGTCCAAGCTCCGGCTGGCCGTTCACGTACGCGGTATTCCCCGGCGTCGTGTAGGCCACGCCGGACACGCCGCTTCGCACAACCGCGTTGTTGGAGTTGGACACGATCGTGATGGAGCCTCCGAGACCATCGGGCACCGTTACGACGACGTCGGTGCCGGAATCGTCGAAGCAGATGGGCGTGATCGCCCAGGTGAAGGAATTGTCCGCCGGGACAATGGACGTCGTGGAGTCGCAGGAGTCCGCGCTTGCTTGCGGCGCCATCACGGCGCCGAAACTCAACAAACCGGCGCCCACGACCACTGCGGCGATCAGCCGGCGCGCTTTATCGAGCTTTAACATCTTTTGTCTTGCCTCGCTTTCGTTATAGCCGCCCTCTCCGGGTGCTCTCACTACGTTGTAACGAAAAACCGCCGCTGTTTCGATGCCGTTTGCTCACCGGGAAAGCGCTCGCGAACCTCTCTGCAAACCCGTCGTCGCCCGATCGCCTTAGCCAACCAGCGCGACGGGCGCGCGCAGATTGCGAATGGCCTTGATGACGCTGAGCGCAGTAATCCGCCCTGTTTTGGGATTCTCCGTCGGAACGTTCATGATGGTGAAGCGCAGCTCCCCGAACCATCCCTTCGCGTGGATCTCGTGCGTGTTTCGCGTGACGGCGGGATCGGCGAAGATCCGGATCTGCGTGCGGTCGAAGCCGATGCCGGCGAGGCTCACGGCGGCCGCGACGTTGACGTTCGCGGGAAACAGACGAACGGCGTCGCGCGTCGCTCCCTCGTAGAGGAGCACCGGCTGGGATTCAGCCTCCCCGAGCGCGGCGTCGCGATCGGTGCCGGTGGCGAGGGCATCCGGCGGCTTGCGCGTGGTAATGGTCACCTCGTCCAGCCCGCCGATCGCCGCGGACGAGATGGCGTCGAGGGAGCCGATCGCCCCTGAGGGGAGCAGCAAACGTCCGCCTCCCGCAATGGCCGCGTCGCGGAGCCGACCGAACAGCGCGTCGTCCGAAAGCACGCCGATGCTGATGATCATGAGGTCGCGCCCCGCGCGAAGCATCGCCTCGCCGTGTTGGCGCACGGCCTCCTGGCCAGCCAGCTCGATCACGAGATCCAAGGGCTCCGCGAGGAATCGGTCGCGGTCGGCGGTAACCAGCGCCCCACTGGGCCCTTCGGCGTCCGCTCGACGCACGAGCACGGCCGATATGCGCGCCTCGCCGGCCTTGCCGTCCGCTATCCCGCGCGCCACCTGTCGGCCCGACGTGCCGTATCCGATTAAGCCCAACTGCATTGTGTGCGCCATAGGTCGGCGCTCCATCGCGGTCAGAATTCGCCCGCAGTATACTGGTCACGATGACACGGGGCCTGAATTTGCGCCACGGCGCGTTACGCCGACGTGGTATGCGGACTATATCGCAGGCCCAGCCACCGAGGGGAGAGAGACGACGATGGCCAGGATCATAATGGGCATGGCGACCTCTCACGGGCCAATGCTGAGCACGCCGCCTGATCAGTGGTGGCAGCGCGCAGAGGCGGACCGGACCGGAAGAACCGACCTCTGGTTCAAGGGCAAGCAGTACAGCTATGCCGAGCTGGTCGAAGTGCGCGCCGACGAGCATCTCGAGAAACAGATCACTCCGGAGAAGATGCAGAAGCGCCATGCCGCGTGCCAGAAGGCCATCGCGAAGCTCGCCGAGACCTTCGAGCGCGTGTCCCCTGACGTCGCGGTCATCATCGGCGACGACCAGGAGGAGATCTTCCTCGACGACAACATGCCGGCCTTCGCGGTGTACTGGGGCGATACGATGGACAATGTCGGGCTCTCGCCGGAGGTTTCCGCGAAGCGGCCGCCCGGCCTGGCCGTGGCGGACTGGGGACATTTCCCGCCCGAGCCGGCCACCTACCCGGGGCAGCCAGAGCTCGCGCTCCACATCATCCATAACTTCATGAACGATGGCTTCGACGTCGCCCATTCGCGGCGCATCCCGGCGGGACGGCACGGAAACCACAGCATTCCCCACGCCTACGGCTTCATCTATCGGCGGATCATGAACGACGAGGTCATCCCCAATGTCCCCATTTTCATCAACACCTTTTATCCGCCCAATCAGCCGACGCTGCTGCGCTGCTACGAGTTCGGTGAGTCGCTCCGTCGCGCCATCGAGTCGTGGGAGAGCGACCTTACGGTGGCCGTGATCGCGTCTGGCGGGCTGACGCACTTCGTCGTGGAGGAGGATCTCGACGAGGACGTCATCGCCTCCATGAAGGCGAAGGACGTGAAGAAGCTGACGAACCTGCCGGCCGAGCGCTTCAACGCCGGCACGTCGGAGATTCGGAACTGGATCACGACCTCCGCGGTGATGAACGGCATCGGCCTCGAGATGGAGATGATCGACTACGTCCCCTGCTACCGATCGGAGGCAGGGTCCGGTAACGCCATGGGGTTCGCGCAGTGGCTCTAGCGTACGGCGGTGCGGCTCGTGGGGCGAACCGATGAGCGGGCGAATATAGCGCGCATGGACACGCTCCGCGTCAGTACGTTCGGCCGGTCGCGCGTGCACGAGCGCTGCGTGAACGACGGGATCTACACGGCCGAGAACATCGACGTGGAGCTGGATGTGACGCAGTCCTCGAAGGCGCAGATGGGCCGCCTCCGCGACGGCGTTTGGGACGTCGTCCACACGAACGCGGACAACGTCTACTGGTGGAACGAAGACAACGGCGCCGACTTCCTGATCGTGCTGGCAACTCCGGGGAGGCCAAACCAGAGCCTCGTCGTTCGGCCCGAGATCCACTCGTGCGCGGAGCTCCGGGGCAAGCCGATCGCCGTCGACGCATCGGAAAGCGGCTACGTCACGCCGCTGCGCATCCTGCTGAAAAAGGCGGGACTGGCCGAGGAGGGGCGGGACTTCACCTTCCTCGAGGTGGGGGCGACCCAGCAGCGCATCGATTCCATGCGTGCAGGCGACACCTTCGGAGCAATGGTGGGGTCCGACCAGGCGGCCGCCCTGGAGCGCGAGGGATTTCACGTGCTCGACTCCATCAACCACCTCTACACCAACTACGCGGGGGGTACCGCTGTTCGGCGCGAGTGGGCTGAGAAGCGCGAGGACCTGCTGCTGCGGTACCTGCGCGCCTATCTGCGCGGCCAGGCGGCCGAGGATGGGAAGCCGGGCCAGGCGACGCCGCGCTTCGGTTGGGATGGGCTGCAGGAGATGATGCAGATGCGGCGCGACGTTGGGCTTCTTCGCGGGCCGGTAGACGCGCACCGCTTCGCCGACGATCGCTACTTTCAGCGCGCCCTCGCGACTCTCTAGCCCTCCCACAAAGACGTGCGCCTCGTTGATCTCGCCGCGACGGTCCCGGGGGCGCGCGTCGTGGCGGGTCACGACGTCGAAGTGCGTCGAGCCGCCCACGATTCGCGCCGCGTCGAACACGGAGACCTCTTCGTCGCCCGGCCCGGAGCCACGACCTACGGCCTTCGGTTCGTCGGGGACGCCGTCGCCCGCGGCGCCACAGCCGTCGCGGCGCAGACGCCGGTCGAGGTTCCCCCCGGCGTGGGCCTCCTCCTCGTACCGGACGCGCGCGCGGCGCTGGGTGAGATCGCCAGCGTGCTCGCGGGCCGCCCGTCCGAGCATCTGCGGCTCGTGGGGGTGACGGGCACAGATGGGAAAACCACGACCTGCCACCTTATCGGCTCGGTGCTCGCGGCCGCCGGTCGCCGAGTGGGGTGGATGACCACAGCCGACGTGCGCGTGGGCGATGACGTCCGACCGAGCGTCTTTGGGCTGACAACGCCCGAGGCGACAGAGATCCAGCGGACCCTCGCGGACATGGCGGACGCCGGCGTGGAGGACGCGGTGGTCGAGGTCAGCTCCCACGCGCTGGCGCTCGATCGGGTGCGGGGCTGCTCGTTCGACGCGGCCGTGTTTACGAACCTTTCGCCGGAGCACCTGAACTTTCACGGGTCCATGGAGGCCTACGCGGCGGCCAAGGCGACGCTGTTCGCGATGCTGGACTCGCCGACGGCGAAGCGGTGGAGCCGAATGGGCGTCGTCAACGCGGACGATCCGGCGAGCCCGACGATGGTTGGAGCGAGTCCGGCCGGCATCGTCAGCTACGGCCTCGAGGTCCCCGCCGACGTGACGGCCGAGCACGTACGGCTCGGGATCGGCGGGAGCCGCTTCCGGATCCGCACGCCGGTCGGAGAGATTGACGTCGAGACGCAGCTCGTCGGGCGGCACAACGTGTCCAACTGGCTGGCTGCGGCAGCCATCGCCCTGGGGTGGGGCATCGACCTGACTGCCGTTGCGGACGCCGCGGCGACAACTGCGGCGCCTCCCGGCCGCTTCCAGCGCGTCCAGCGGGGCCAACCGTTCGAGGTCGTGGTGGACTTCGCCCATACGCCGCGCGCACTGGAGACGACCCTCGCCACGCTTCGAGAGATGGTCGATGGGAGAATCTTCCTCGTGTTCGGCATGGCCGGCGGTCGCGACGCGGGGAACCGCCCGACGATGGGCGCCATCGCCGCGCGCTACGCCGATTTCTTCATCATCTCCACGGATGATCCGATGCGCGAGGACCCCCGGGAGATCGCCGACGCGGTGGCGGCGGGCGCGCGCCAGACCGGCGCCGAGGACGGCGTAAGCTTCGCCATCGAGCTGGACCGGCGCGAGGCGATCCGCCAGCTCTTCCGCCGCGCACGACCCGGCGACGCCGTGTTGCTGGCGGGCAAGGGCCACGAGCGGCGCATGCTGGTCGGCGAGGGCGCGGAGCCCTGGAGCGACACGGACACGGCCGTCGATTCGCTGGCGGATCTCGGGTTCGGGTAGTCGCGCCGCCCGCTTCCCTCCCGGACAAGAGCCTCGACGAGGCGCAGCTGGATTGTGCCGCGTCGCGGACGCAACCTATAATCGCGGCGAAGTCCCAAGCCGTCCTTGTGCGCTCTGGCGACGATGCGGCTTGGGATTTTGAGTGTCAGAGGTCGACGGTCGCATGATGGAGAAGCCATTCCGGATCGGGCTGCTCGGGCTGGGAGTGGTCGGGACCGCCGTGGCGCACGCGCTGGTCCAGAAGCGCGGTGTGCTTGAGCGACGGATCGGCTGCCCCATCGAGCTTCGGCGAGCGCTCGTTCGCGATCCTGACCGCTCGCGCCCCATTGACCCGTCCCTGATCACCCTGAACGCGGACGACATCCTCGACGATCCAGCTATCGACGTGGTCGTCGAAGTGATGGGCGGGGAGGATCCGGCGCACGCCTACATCTTGCGGGCGCTTCGGGCGGGAAAGCACGTCGTGACGGCCAACAAGGAGGTCATGGCCAAGCACGGGCCCGAGATCCTGACGCTCGCTGCCGAGCACGGTGTGGATATCTCCTTCGAGGCGAGCGTCGGGGGCGGGATCCCCGTCATCGGGCCGTTCAAGCTGGATCTCATCGCCAACGAGATCCGCGAGATCCGCGCCATCATCAACGGCACGACGAACTTCATCTTGACGCGAATGGCGGCGGATGGGATCGAGTTCGCCGACGCGCTGGCGGAGGCGCAGCAACTCGGCTACGCCGAGGCCGATCCCCGGAACGACGTCGATGGGATCGACGCCGCGTACAAGCTGGCCATCCTGGGAAGCCTCGCGTTCCATACTGTCGTACGGCCATCGAACGTGTACTACGAGGGCATCGCGTCGCTGAGCGCGACGGACTTCCGCTACGCGCGCGAGCTGGGATACGCCATCAAGCTGCTGGCCATCGCGCGCGCGGAGCGTGGCGCCGTGGAGCTTCGCGTGCACCCGACGCTGCTGCCCGAGACGGAGATGCTCGCGAAGATCGACGGCGTGTTCAACGCGGTGGCTGTCGAGGGCGATCTCGTCGGTCGCATCCTGTTCTACGGCCGGGGCGCCGGCGCCGGGCCAACGTCGAGCGCGGTCGTGGCCGACATCATCGACGTGGCGCAGCGTTCGCTGGCCGGCCTGGGTGGCTCGTCGCGACGGACGGCCCCGACCTATGATGAGCAGGTGCGCTTTCGCCCGATGGACGAGGTCTGCACGCGGTACTATCTGCGTCTCCTCGCGCACGACCGACCGGGCGTGTTCGCGCAAATCACCCACGCCCTGGGCGAGGCGGGCATCAGCCTCGCCTCCGTGATCCAGAAGCAGAACGTGGAGCTGGGCGAGCCGCGCGTCCAGTATGCTGAGATCGTGCTGATGACGCACGAGGCAAAGGAAGCGGCAATGCAGCGGGCGCTTCGATCCGTTCGCGCGCTGGCCGTCGTGCGTGACATTGGCAGCATGATCCGAGTCGAAGGCTGACCATGCGCGAGCCGGACGCGACGGACCCGGGCGAGTCGCCGTCGCTCGCGGGCACACGGCCGGACCCGCACCCCGGCGTCCTCGCCCGCTATGCCGCGTACCTCCCCATCACCAACCGCACGCCCATGCTGAGCCTCGGAGAGGGCGACACACCCCTCGTTCGCTCGATGAAGCTGGAGCGGGAGATTGGCGCCGGCGCCCTCTACTTCAAAATGGAGGGGGCGAACCCGACCGGCTCCTTCAAGGATCGCGGCATGGTGCTCACGATGGCGAAAGCCGTGGAGGAGGGGAGCCGCGCCGTCATCTGTGCCTCGACGGGGAACACGTCGGCGGCTGCCGCGGCCTACGCCGCGCGGGCGGGGCTGCAGGCCATCGTCATCGTGCCGGATGGCTACGTGGCCCTGGGCAAGCTGGCGCAGGCGATGATCTACGGTGCGCGTGTGGTGATGGTGCGGGGGAACTTCGACCACGCGCTCGCCCTCGTTCGCAAGCTGAGCGAGGCCCATCCCGTGACGATCGTGAACTCCATCAACCGGTACCGGATCGAGGGCCAGAAGACGGCGGCGTTCGAGATCTGCGACCGCCTGGGCGACGCGCCCGACTTCCTCGCGATCCCGGTCGGCAATGCCGGCAACATCACCGCGTACTGGGCGGGCTTCTGCCAGTACGCGTCAGCGAAGCGAGCGACCAAGCGGCCGCGCATGCTGGGGTTCGAGGCGGCCGGCGCGGCGCCGATCGTGCGCAACCAGGTCATCCCCAATCCGGAGACCGTCGCGACCGCGATTCGCATCGGGAACCCGGCGAGCTGGGAGCTGGCCGTGGAAGCGCGCGACAGCTCCGGCGGGATGATCGCCTGTGTGACCGACGAGGAGATCCTCGACGCCTATGGCTCGCTCGCGCAGCGGGAGGGCCTCTTCGTCGAGCCGGCGTCCGCGGCCTCGGTGGCGGGGCTGCGCAGCCTGGTTCGGAGCGGCCAGATCGACGTGGCCGGGCGGACCGTGGTGTGCGTGCTGACCGGCAACGGGCTGAAGGATCCGGATCGAGCCGTCCAGCTCTCCGGCGACGCGGCGCGCGTCGATCCCGATCTCGCCTCGGTCGAGCGCGCGCTCGGCTGGGCCTAGGGCGGTGCAGCCCTTTACCGTCGAGGTTCCGGCGACGAGCGCGAACCTCGGACCCGGCTTCGACTCCCTTGGCTTGGCCGTGGATCTGGTTAATAGGGTACGCGTGGAGCCGGCGGATCGGTGGGAGATGGCGACGACCGGCGAGGGTGCGGCGCAGCTCCCGGTCGGCGAGCGCAACTTGCTCCATCGCTCGCTCATGACGGCGGCGCGGCGGTGGGACGTGGACCTCGCACCCATGCGGATCACGTGCACGAATGCGATCCCGCTCTCTCGGGGGCTCGGCAGCAGCAGCGCGGCCATCGTCGCCGCCCTGGTGATCGCGAATCGCTTCTGCAGCGACGCGCGGTCGGAGGACGAGCTGCTCCAGATCGCATCGGAGATCGAAGGGCACCCGGACAACGTGACGCCGGCGCTCCTTGGCGGCGTTCAGGCGTGCGCCATCGCCCAGGGCCGAGTGGTGCACGCGCGCGTTCCGATCCCGCGGGCGCCGAGCCTGGCCCTCTTCGTGCCGGATATGCCGATGCCCACGCGCGAGGCGCGGCGGGTGCTGCCGCGGCGCGTCGAGATCCACGACGCTGTTTACAATATCAGTCGAGCATGCTTGCTGGTGGCGGCCCTCGCCTCCGGAGACTTGGACGCGCTCCGGGTGGGCACCGAGGACATGCTGCACCAACCGTCGCGGATGCGCCTCTTTCCGGGGATGCCGGTGCTCTTCCACGCGGCGCGCGAGGGCGGCGCCGTGGGCGTGTACCTGAGCGGGGCCGGATCGACGGTCATCGCGTTGGTGGACGGGGATGCGACGCCGGTGGCCAATGCGATGGCCCGAGCAGCCATGCGTGATGGGATGGCGGGCCGGTCCATCGTCTCCACGATTCGAGACGCGGGCGCGCGGGTGATCGCCGACTGATCGGCGCTGCTCGTCGGTGCCGGAGAGGTCGAAAGGTGCCGCTGGTCGTTCAAAAATTCGGTGGCAGCTCCCTGGCGGACGCGGGGCGCATCCGCCACGTGGCCGCGCGTATCCGCGATACGCGGGCGGCCGGGCACGACGTGGTTGTCGTGGTGAGCGCCATGGGCGACACCACGGACGAGCTGATCAGGCTGGCGCACTCCGTGAGCGCCCGGCCCGACGAGCGCGAGATGGACATGCTGCTCTCGACGGGCGAGACGGTTTCCGCGACGCTCGTGGCGATGGCGCTGGAAGCGCTGAGCTGCCCGGTCGTGTCGTTGACGGGCGCGCAGCTCGGGATCAAGACCGATCGCGCCCATTCGCGCGCTCGGATCATCGACGTCGAGACGGACCGCGTACGCGCCGAGCTCGGGCGCGGGCGCTGCGTGATCGTGACGGGCTTTCAGGGCGTCACCGAGGAGGGGGACGTCACCACGCTGGGTCGGGGCGGATCGGACACGTCGGCGGTCGCCATGGCGTGCGCGCTCCGAGCGCCGCGATGCGAGATCTACACGGACGTGGACGGCGTCTTCACCGCCGATCCGCGGGTCGTGCCCGACGCGCGATTGCTGGCCGAGATCACGTACGAGGAGATGCTGGAGCTGGCGACGCGCGGCGCGCGCGTGATGCACCCGCGCGCGGTGGAGCTGGGGGAGCTGTATTCCCTTCCTATCGAGGTGCGATCCAGCTTTCACGACCGGTCGGGGACCCTGATTCACCGAGGAGCGAGCATGGAGATTCGGAAGCGGGTGCGCGCCATCGCGCACGACACGGACGTCGCGAAGATCACGATTGCCGGCGTGCCGGATCGGCCCGGCATCGCGCGCGCGATCTTCGCGCCGCTGGCCGACGCGGGCGTCAACGTCGACGTGATCATTCAGGCGACGAGCCAGGCGGGGTTCGCCGAGATCTCCTTTACGGTGGCGCGGGGCGACTTCAATCGGGCGCTGGAGATCACCCAGCGCGTTGGGCGCGAGCTGCAAGGCCAAGTGGAGGGTAAAAACGGTCTGGCCAAGGTCTCGATCGTGGGTACGGGGCTGCAGAGCTCGCCCGGCGAGGCGGCGACGATGTTCGGCACGCTGGCGGACCGGGGGATCAACATCGACACGATCACGACCTCCGACATCCGCATTACGTGCGTGATCGACGAGGCGGCGGTGCCCGGCGCGGTGCAGGCGCTGCACAGCGCATTCGAGCTGGAAAAAGAGTGAACGCGATGAGGTTGCGCCGCACGAGGCGCGTGGATGGCGCACAATGGGGACCTGCGCGTGCGGCTTCTTCGGCGAACCGGTGACACCGCAAGAGGGTTGGGAAATGCGAGCGCCAGGTGTGTTCTATCGGGCAACCCACGTGATGGTATTCGTGATCGTGATTCTGGTCCTGGGGTTCGGCGCGTACGCGGCGGTGCTCACCCTCTCCAGCCCGATGGGAAGCAGCAGCGTGATCCAGATGGTGGATGGGCTGCGCGCTCAGCCGTGACCCGCGCCCGTCGGGGATTCGATCACCATGCAGGTGACGGTGTTCTCTACGCCGCGCAGCTCGTGCACGAATCGGAGCACCACCGAGCCGATGGTGTTGTAGTCGGAAGCCTCCACGACGGCGATGATGTCGTAGGGACCGATGATGGGATCAGCGGACGTGATGTTCGCGTTGCGGGCGAGCTCCGCGCGCACGAGGTCGATCTCACCGACGCGCGTCTTGATGAGGACGTAGGCCTTGGCCACCGAGGTGCCTCCGACGGTGCTGGGTGTGCAGGGGGGCGGGTCCGACCGAGATGGTATACTTTTGGACCCCCGCCGGCGTAGCTCAGTGGTAGAGCAGCTGTTTCGTAAACAGCAGGTCGAGGGTTCGAATCCCCCCGCCGGCTCCATTGGCGGTCACTGCAATTCAGTGGCCGACTCTTTTTATGCATCTTACCGATGTCAAGCCAGGCACGAGCAGCTGTGTGAAGCTTGCGTCCCGTCAAGTGTGTAAATTCGCCTGACGTGGTTCTTGTCGATCGCGTGCCCTACCGCGGAGCCGCCAGCGCTGGCGGCTCCGCGCCGCCCTCCGAGAGGGCGGACA